>Ga0247691_1000103_pt1 | contig 22032 bp, 15 predicted proteins | sample CNK32_metaG_FD_182721 | JGI IMG/M metagenome (GOLD analysis project Ga0247691, IMG submission 182721) | Soil microbial communities from Purdue University Martell Research Forest, Indiana, United States - CNK32 | ecosystem: Environmental > Terrestrial > Soil > Temperate forest > Bulk soil...
GGGCTAGAGGAAGACGCTTTATCACCATTAAACTGAAGGCTACAAATGAGCAGCGGAACCGGTTGCGTGAGTTGCCAATTTTTAAGTTGGGAAGGAATAAAGGTGGTTTGATCGATACGGACGAACATTTTGTATCAAAAAGACCGCATGGCGAAATCCTGAAAAGAACACTGGGATATTATCGTGCAAGTGAGGGAGGTTCGAAAGAGCTGCGTGTTGGGATCGAAGGAGCATTCAATAATGTGCTTGCCGGTGAACCGGGAGAGGAAATCGAACAACGCATTTCTTCCGGATGGAAAAAAACAGGAAAAATGATCCGCGAGCCAATCGAAGGAGCTGATCTGATCACTTCAATCGATATCGAGATTCAGGAAGTTGCCCATGCAGAATTGTATCGACAGTTGAAAAATCAGGGAGCAAAAAGCGGCTGTGTCATTGTAATGGATGTGAAAACAGGTTTTGTTCGTGCAATGGCAAATTTGCAAATGGCTTCAGATGGCGATTATTACGAGCTGTACAATCATGCGATCGGTACGAAGGAAGTTCCCGGATCGACTTTCAAGCTGGCTGTTTTGATGGCTGCCCTGGAAGATCAGAAGATCAGTCTGGATGATACAGTGAATGCAGACGGGGAGTACCAATTCTACGACCTGAAACTGAAAGATTCAAATCCATACGGTTATGGGCGAATCACGATTAGGAGAGCGTTTGAGTTGTCTTCCAATGTGATTGCAAGAGTAATTAATAGAGCTTATCGCAAAGAGCCTCAGGTATTTATTGATCGTTTAAGGTCGTTTGGACTTGGAGATTCATTAGGGGTTGATATCCAGGGAGAGCCCCGACCTTCATTACCTTCTCCGGGAACAAAAAGTTGGTCTGGAATTTCACTGCCGTGGATGTCGATTGGATATGAGGTGAGACAAACGCCTTTACAAACCCTGGCATTTTACAATGCGGTTGCGAATAATGGAGTTTTGGTCCGACCGCAATTTGTAGAACACATTCGTCGCGGTCAGCGCATCGTGAAGACTTTTAAACCCATTGTGCTTCGTCCGAAAATTTGCTCTGATAAAACTTTGCGTTTGATGCAGGAATGTTTGAAAGGGGTTGTGAAACGTGGAACAGGTAGTGCTTTGAAATCTGCCCTTTTCGATATCGCTGGAAAAACAGGAACGGCTGTGGTTCAGAATGAAGACGGTCGTTACGGGGAAGAGGGGAACAAAACGTATCAGGCGTCTTTTGTCGGGTATTTTCCGGCGGATGAGCCGCTTTACTCTTGTATTGTGGTGGTTGCTGCTCCTTCCAAGGATATTTATGGAGCAACTGTTTCGGGAACAGTGTTCTCTGCGATTGCGAATAAAGTGTATTCGAACTCTTTGAGTTATCACAAGGCAATTAATGAAGAGAAAAAACGCGTGAAAGATGCGCCATTGATCAAGGATGGAAACATTACGGATCTATTGGTTGTACTGAAGCGTTTGCACTTGCCTTATCAAATGGATGCGTACAGCGAATGGTCGCGGGTAAGAACTTCAGGTTCGAATATCTCCATTGTTCCACGCAAAATTTCTTCAACTACAGTTCCGAATCTCGCAGGTTTAACAGCGAAGGATGCGGTTTCTATAATTGAAGATTTAGAAATGCATGTGTATATCCGTGGAAGCGGAAAAGTAGTAAAACAAACAGTTCCTGCCGGATCACCAGTGGTGCCGGGAGGATTAATGGAATTGATATTGGAATGAAAACGTTAAATGAAATAGCAAAAGCAACGAAAGTCACACAGTGGATTGGTCCGACTGATGTGTCTGTCTCCATGCTTGTTTCTGATTCCAGGAAAGCGGTTTCAGGAACGCTTTTCATTGCTGTGAAAGGCACAAAAGTGGATGCGCACGAGTTTATTCCACAAGTTATTGAAAAGGGTTGTACTGCGATTATTGCGGAGCGCGTTGTTGACGTTCCGCCGCATGTAACCTTATTGGTGGTTCCTAATTCAGCATTGGCTTTAGGGGAATTGGCGCATGCATTTTATGATTATCCGTCGCAGTCCCTGGAATTGGTTGGTATTACCGGGACAAATGGAAAAACCACCACCACCACACTTTTACACGATTTATATACCGAATTGGGGTATAAAGTGGGATTGATCTCCACAGTGGTGAACCTGATCGGAAAAGAAGCGATTCCTTCCACGCATACAACTCCGGACCCGATTGCCTTGAATGCACTTTTAGCAGACATGGTTGCCCAGGGTTGTTCTTACTGTTTCATGGAGGTTAGCTCTCATGCGGTAAGTCAGCACCGGATTGCCGGATTGGTTTTTAAAGGTGGTGCATTTACGAATATCACACACGACCATTTGGATTACCACGGAACTTTCAAAGCATACATTGAAGCGAAAAAAACCTTCTTTGATGGATTGGGAAAAAGTGCCTTTGCCCTTGTGAATGCAGATGACAGGAATGGAATGGTGATGGTACAGAATACCAAAGCCAAAGTTTCCACATTCGCATTGAAAACACATGCTGATTTCAAGGTAAAGGTCTTGGAGAATAGCTTCAGTGGCTTGCTTCTGACTATGAACGGAACTGAGCTGTGGACACGCCTGATCGGAGATTTCAATGCCTACAATATTGCAACCGTTTATGGGGTTAGTCAGTTGCTTGGCTCTGATTCGACAGAAGTACTAACGGTCCTGAGCAAATTGGAAGCTGTTGACGGTCGTTTCCAGTTTACCAAAAGCGAAACGGACATCACGGCAGTTGTGGATTATGCACATACACCGGACGCATTGGAAAATGTATTGAAGACCATTGAAAATATTCGCACGAGAAACGAGCAAGTCATCACCGTTGTTGGGTGTGGCGGCGATCGCGATGCGTTGAAAAGACCAGAAATGGCACGAATTGCTTGCGAATTAAGCGATAAGGTCATTTTAACTTCAGATAACCCTCGAACAGAAGACCCGGCAGAAATCTTAAAACAGATGGAAGCTGGTGTCGGAGCACACCAAAGTATGAAGGTGCTTTCCATTTTGGATCGCGACCAGGCAATTAAAACTGCAGTTTCCCTGGCTCAGCCAAAAGATATTATTCTGATTGCCGGAAAGGGACACGAAAAGTACCAAGAGATCAATGGGGTGAAACACCCCTTTGATGATCTCGATGTTGTAAAAAATTACTTCACTAAACTGAAAAAGTAATGCTGACTTATTTATTTAATTATTTAGCAGAAATGGATTTCCCGGGAGCGGGGCTTTTCCATTACATCTCATTCAGAGCAGCAATGGCGTTGATTACATCGCTGATTGTCTCTATTATTTTCGGAAAACGCCTGATCAACTTGTTGCGTCGTCAACAAATTGGTGAAACAGTCCGTGATCTTGGTTTGGCTGGTCAAATTGAGAAATCAGGAACGCCGACAATGGGAGGGATCATCATCCTTTCTGCAATTTTGATTCCAACGCTTTTGTTCGCGAAACTGCACAATGTGTATGTGTTCACTATGTTGTTGGCAACGGTTTGGTTGGGTGCGATCGGTTTAATCGATGATTATATCAAAGTATTCAAGAAGAACAAGGAAGGTCTGAAGGGAAAATTCAAAGTGGTCGGTCAGATCGGAGTGGGAATTATTGTTGGGTCCATCCTGTATTTCCACCCGGATGTACAAGTTCATAAAAAGGTCGCTTCGAATTATCATTTGCAAGCCGGTGAATCATTCGTAACTCATCAGCATTCGAAAGATGTGATAGATACAATTCCTTCCAAATGGATTGTGACACGTGATATGACTACAACCATTCCATTTGTAAAGAACAACGAGTTCAATTACAACTGGTTGATCGGTGATATCGATAAATCTTACGGATGGGCATTGTTTATTCCGTTTGTGATCATTGTGGTGATCGCGGTTTCCAACGGTGCAAATATGACCGACGGATTGGATGGCTTGGCCACGGGAACGAGTGCGATTGCCGGAATAGCCTTGGCGGTTTTGGCTTACGTAACTTCCAATGTTCATTTCGCGGATTACCTGAACGTGATGTACGTTCCGTATGCGGAAGAGCTCGTGATATTCATTGCCGCCTTTGTTGGTGCTTGTATCGGATTCTTGTGGTACAATAGTTACCCGGCACAAGTGTTCATGGGAGATACGGGAAGTTTGGCCTTGGGAGGAATCATTGCGGTATTTGCCATTTCCATTCGCAAGGAATTATTGATCCCGGTGTTGTGTGGGATTTTCTTAGTCGAGAATTTGTCTGTCATCATGCAGGTCGGTTATTTCAAATACACGAAAAAACGATTTGGTGAAGGACGACGCATTTTCAGAATGGCTCCTCTGCATCACCATTATCAGAAAAAAGGCTTGCATGAGGCAAAAATTGTTTCCCGCTTCTGGATTGTTGCAATCCTGTTGGCTGTCGTATCCATCGTAACCCTGAAACTGCGTTAATGAACATTCAGAACAAAATAGTCATTGTTTTGGGCGCCGGCGAAAGTGGTGTCGGTGCTGCCATCCTTGCAAAAGTGAAGGGCGCAAAGGTGTTCGTTTCGGATTTTGGAGCGATTAAAGACTCTTTTCAAGCAGAACTGAACGAACACCAGTTGGAGTGGGAGCAAGGTTCACACACCATGGAGTGCATCCTGAAGGCTGATCTGGTTATCAAATCTCCCGGGATTCCGGAGAAAGCACTGGTGATGCAAGCGATTCGTGAAAAAGGGATCAAAGTGATTTCGGAAATCGAATTTGCGGGATATTTCACCACGGCGAAAAAAGTGTGCATCACGGGAAGTAATGGGAAGACCACAACGACGATGTTGATTCATCACATGTTGAAGAAAGCAGGATTGAACGTAGGATTGGCTGGGAATGTGGGATACAGTTTCGCGAAGCAGGTGGCATTGGAAAACAACGACATCTACGTGTTGGAATTGAGTTCTTTTCAGTTGGATGATATGGAAGATTTCAAAGCGGAAATTGCCATCCTGACAAACATTACTCCGGACCACCTGGATCGCTACGAATACAACATGCAATTGTACGTGAATTCGAAGTTCCGCATCCTGAACAACCAAACGGCAGATGATTATTTCATCTACAACGCAGACGATAAAACAATACTCGCTGAACTGGAGAAACGCTCCATTCCGGCAAAAAAACTTCCTTTTTCATTGACGCAAGAATTTGAACAGGGAGCATATGTTGCAAACAAACAACTCATCATAAACTTTAACAATCAATTCACTATGTCTATACATGAACTAGCTTTGAAGGGTAAGCACAATACCCAAAATTCCCTGGCCTCCGGGCTTGCAGGAAGAATCCTTGATATTCGCAAGGAAATTGTGCGCGAAAGTCTGTCCGACTTCGTAAATGTAGAACACCGTTTGGAATTTGTAGCCAAAGTATGTGGCATTGAATTTATCAACGATTCCAAGGCTACCAATATAAATTCCACGTGGTTTGCATTGGAAAGTATGGAACAACCGACAATCTGGATTGTAGGTGGTGTCGATAAAGGAAATGACTATTCCGAATTGGTGGAATTGGTGAAAGAAAAGGTGAAAGCAATTATTTGCCTTGGAAAAGACAACCAAAAGATCATCGATGCTTTTTCAGAGCATGTAGAAACAATCGTTGAAGCAGGTTCTGCAATGGAAGCTGTTGCATACGGTTACCGCCTGGCGAAAAAGGACGAAACAGTTTTGTTGTCTCCGGCTTGTGCTAGTTTTGACCTGTTCGAAAATTACGAAGACAGAGGAAATCAATTTAAAGAGGCAGTTCGTTCACTTTAAAACGGTACGTCATGGAAATTAAAAAGGTTGATCAGCAGGCTCAACTGCTTCAAGCTCGAAAAGAGTCACTGGAAGCAGCTGAGAGAATGTCCCTGAGACCGTTGGGTAAACTCTGGGGAATGGATGTGTTTACATGGTACAAACCATCGATTGTTGAACTTTCTGCAACAATTTCTACATTTCCATTTCCTGTTTTTTGGTTGGCGAATGAACTGACTGTTCAGGAAATGGCACAAGTGGATCCGGAAACTTTGCGCACTGTTCAGTGGTGTGCTCAGTTCGACAATCCGCAGCTTTCTATTCCATCCGATATCATTTCCTTCATGCCTTTGGTTACGGGAACTGAATCGTTGGAAGATGCATTGGGATTTTTGAAAAAAACGAAACAGGCGAGACACATTTTACTCTTTACTGTTCAGGGAAATGAATGGAAGACAAAAATGGAAGTCTTTGAGAATTTTGTTAAGCTACATCAATAAAAATGGTTCAGTTTCTAAGAAAACACTTTAAAGGAGATTTGGTGATTTGGGTGATTACGCTCATCTTGCTTGGGTTTTCGTTGGTTTCTGTTTACAGTTTCGTTCCAATCTTGGTTAAGATTGAAGGCGGAACACCATTCAAGTATTTGTTCAAGCATTTTATTTATATACTCCTGGCTGTTTTGGCGATGTACTGGGTCCACAAACGGGATCCGATGTATATTTCCAAGATGTCCAAGATCATTTATTACGGGGCGATCGCCTTGTTGATCTTTACCCTTTTCTTTGGAACGAAAGTGAATGAAGCTGGTCGATGGGTGAAAATCCCTTTTGTGGGATTGACCTTTCAATCTTCGGATTTTGCCAAGTTAGCCTTGTTGATCTATGTCTCAAGAATGCTGGTTAAAAAGAAAGACGAGATGAATGATTGGAAAAAAGGCTTTTTACCGGTTATGGCGCCGATAGTTATTATATGTGGGTTGATTGTTAAAGATAACTTTTCAACGGCTGCCATCCTGTTCATGATTAGCTTTATGATGCTCTTCCTCGGAAGAGTACCTTTTTCCAAACTCTTCTCAGTCATTTTTGCCGGGATCCTGTTATTCGTCATGGCAGTTGGATTGCACAAGGCTTTGCCGGATCTGAATATTTTACCGCGTTACGAAACCTGGATGAACCGGATCACGAATCGCTATGAAAATGCGGATGATATTGATTCTCCTGGGAATATGCAGGCAAAAAGTGCTGAACAGGCCATCTACCTGGGAGGTTTCTTTGGTCAGGGAGTTGGAAAAGGAAAAGTAAAGGAGTTCATCCCGGAAGCTTATGCCGATTTTTTCTTCGCATCCTTTGTGGAAGAGTTCGGTTCGTTTGCGGCCATGATCCTGGTATTGCTTTACCTGATCATGCTCTATCGCATCATGCGGATTGCGCTCAGGTCTGATCAGCTCTTTGAGACTTATGTCTGTTTGGGAATCGGAATTTTATTGCTTTCTCAGGCAGCTGTAAATATGATGGTTTGTACGGGAATCTTCCCGGTTACAGGTCAAAATATGCCTTTCCTGGCAATGGGAGGTTCTGCCATGATCATGGCGTGTATAGGAATCGGAATTGTGCAGGGCGTTGCCCAAAAACAAGAAGAAAAAACTGCTGTAGAATCTGAAAGTGTTTTTGCATGAAAGAATTAAAGAAAATAGTGATCTCAGGCGGTGGAACAGGTGGACATATCTTCCCGGCGCTGGCAATTGCCAATGAGATCAAAAAACGCAATCCCAATGTGGAAATCCTTTTTGTGGGTGCGGAAGGAAAGATGGAAATGGAAAAAGTTCCGGCTGCAGGATATAAAATTGTAGGCTTACCAATCGAGGGTTTGCAGCGGAAGCTAACGGTGAAGAATCTGGCTCTTCCATTCAAGTTATTGAAAAGCCTTTCCCTGGCAAAGAAGATCCTGAAGGACTTTAAACCGGAGGTGGTGATTGGAGTGGGTGGTTACGCAAGTGGTCCTACTTTGAAAATGGCACAACGATTAGGTATTCCGACCCTGATCCAGGAACAGAATTCGCATCCCGGGAAAACGAATCGTCTATTGGCGAAAAAAGTGAAAGCGGTTTGCACGGCTTATGAAGGATTGGAAAGTGTATTTCCTCCGGCAACCATTCGCCTGACAGGAAATCCGGTTCGGGAGGAGCTCAATCAAACTTCCCGCAACAGGGAAGATGCATTCAAAGAATTCGAGAGTCTGGATCCTGCTAAGAAAACCATCCTGGTAATGGGTGGGAGCTTAGGAGCGCGCACACTGAATGAAGCAGTTCTTCACGGGATGAACTTGCTGGAGGCAGCTGACACACAGATTTTATGGCAATGTGGAAAATACTATTTTGAATCGATGCGGGAAGAATTGGAAGCACATAAAAAAGCTCCGATTTATTTAACGGATTTCATCGCTCGAATGGATGCGGCTTATGGTGTTGCTGATGTCATTATTTCGAGAGCCGGTGCGCTGTCAATTTCTGAGTTGTGCATTGTCGGGAAACCGACTATTTTGGTTCCTTCTCCGAATGTTTCCGAAGATCACCAAACGAAGAATGCAATGGCTTTGGTAAATTCAAAAGCAGCGATCCTGATCAAGGATTCAGTAGCGAAAGACCAGTTGATTTCCAAGGCGCTTGAATTGTTGAAAGAAGAAGATCATATGCACGAGTTGCGCATTGCGATTAAACGCCTAGCAAAACCGAATGCAACAACAGATATTGTAGACGTAATTGAGAATTTGGCGTAGGGACGCGAAGCTTCGCGTCCGCGTGAAGGTGTCACGTTCGCACAAAATGGAAAGTTTGAAAAATGGAATTGGATAACATTAAGCGGTTTTATTTCATAGGCATTGGCGGAATCGGAATGTCGGCCCTGGCGCGCTATTTCAAAGCGAAGGGTTTTGAAGTGGCAGGTTATGACAAAACACCTTCCCCATTAACGGACGAATTACAGAAAGAAGGAATTGCCGTACATTTTGATGATTTGGGTGACCATATTCCTGCTGCATACCGGGAAATTGATTCAACACTCGTTGTCTATACGCCTGCGATCCCTAAAAACATGGGAGAGCTTGTTTATGTACAACAAAACCATAATGTATTAAAGCGAAGTGAGGTACTGGGATTGATCACCCAAACGAGCAAAGGTTTGGGAGTTGCAGGAACGCATGGTAAAACCACCACTTCTACTATGTTGGCTTATGTGTTAAGTCAGTCGCATTTGAAATGTTCTGCGTTTTTAGGTGGAATTTCCTCCAATTTCAATTCGAATGTCCTGGTGAATGCTTCAGCTGACTATTCGGTCATTGAAGCAGATGAATTTGACCGTTCATTCCTTCGGTTAAAACCGGTTGCGAGTATTATTACTGCAATGGACCCGGATCATTTGGATATTTACGGGACAACCGAATCATTTATTGCAGGTTTCCAGGAATATGCAGACAAGCATAAAGAAAATCACTTATTGATCTATAAATATGGTTTGCCACTTCATCAAAGTGGGTTTAGAGGAATTTCCTACGGAATTAATGAACCGAATGCCCAGGTTTCCGGAACAAACCTTCATTATGAAAATGGTGAATTCTTCATGGATATTCACTTTGGCACGGAAGTTTGGAAAGCAGTATCCCTGGGGCTTCCGGGAATTCATAACGCTGAAAATGCATTGGCAGTAGCAGCAATGTGTAAGGACTTGGGACTTTCTGAAAATGAAATTCGTTCGGGACTGAAGAACTTTAAAGGAGTTAAAAGGCGCTTTGAATACCAGGTCCGGACAGAAAAGTTGATTTATATCGACGACTATGCACATCATCCGACTGAAATTGCGGCATTGGTCTCATCTATTCGTTTGCTTTATCCGGATAAGAAGATAATAGGTATTTTCCAGCCGCACTTGTTTTCGCGAACACGGGATTTTGAAGATGGATTTGTGAATGAACTGGCTAAATTGGATGAAGCGATCATCCTACCGATCTATCCCGCAAGAGAAGAACCGATTCCTGGTGTTACAAGCGATGAATTGGTCCGGAAAATCGGTTCAAAAGCAAGTCTGAAAACTCCGGAGCAAGTATTGGAGTTCGCAAACGAACTTAAAGAAGGAGTTGTTTTGACAATTGGTGCAGGAGATATTGACCGGATTGTACCGGAAATGAAAAAGAGATTAATGAAAAAACTGATTTGAAAGGAAAACTGAAAATAGTAGCTTGGGCTTTGTTTGCTGTTGCCGTAATTGCGGTCTTATTTTTGGCGCGCAAAAATCAGAATGAGGCGATCGTTAAAAATCCCAATATCTCTATTTCCGTAGTGGATGAAAATGCGTTTTTGACCGAAAGCGAATTGCTTGTCCGCTTGAAAAGATTGAATCTCTTCTATCCGGATCAACAGATGAAAAATCTGAATACGACTGCAATTGAAGAGAATATCCGCAAGATGCATGAAGTCGAGCAGGTGGATGTATTCAAACAATTGGGAGGAAATTGGGGGATCAAGTTAAAAGTAAGACAACCTTACGCCCGAATCTTTAACCAATTCGGTGAAAGCTTTTATGTGGATTCAAAAGGAGCGACCATGAATCCTTCTCCAAATTTCACTGCCAGAATCCTTGTTTTCACGGGAAATATCAAAGACAAGTCAGATACCTTGCTCGTTAGTGATGTCGAAGCAGATCCGAAATTGAAGAACGAACGGAGTCTGGATGAGATCTTTCACATAGCAAAAGTGATCCATCAGAATCCGTTTTTAACTGCCCAGATTGGGCAAGTTCACCGGGATAAGTGGGGGGATTTCATTTTGATACCCAGAGTGGGCGCTCAACGGATTGTTTTGGGACCGGCCCCATCAGAACGGGATGTCAGTGAAAAGTTAAAGAAACTGATTGTGTTCTATACCAATGGTTTGCCTTACGTCGGATGGAACAAATACAAGACAATTAATCTGAAATACCGCAATCAGGTAGTGTGCACTTATCTTCGGGATACGCTTTAATTGTTCATTTTTACACAATAGCGCTCGCTTATTGTTGCAATTTTCTAATACTAAACTTTAGTAACTTTTTTTTGAGGGGCCAGCCCTCTTTATTATGTAGTGTTGTGCGTTTAGCTTTGCCTTATTAAACTAGATCAGGTATTTATAAAGCATAGATGACACGTAATAATCTACTACTACTTTTTTTTATCAATGTTGTGTATTTTAGTTCTGTAGCACAACAAGATGTTACGTTAAATCATCTGCAAACTGTTCAACTTGGTAGTGGACGCTTCTTTGATCAAGGAGGTGAAAATGGAGAGATGCCAAATGAACGGTTGCAAGCAACGATAAAAGCTCCTACTGGTTATATTCACGCTTATTTTACAGCGATTGATATTCCCAGTGGGGGCGAGTTGCGAATCTACAAAGGAGAGGATACACTCCAATTAATCGGACTTTACAACGGGATATATAAACCGATGGACTTTTATGGGAAATCATTTACAATTGTATATGATCCCAAATCATCTGTTGGTACTGCGCCCGGTTTTTCAGGAATTGTTCAGCCTGTTCCGATGCAGGAGGTAATGGAGAAAGTTACTCTACCTGAAAGCGATTGTATCGGAGCAATTCCGCTGTGCAGTAATCTGACAGTGAATACTTCCGCAAATCAATACGAGAATACAGGGAATGTAAATGACGATAGTGGAGGTTGCTACTCAGGAACGGGTAGTGGAGGTTCTGTCTGGTATTCATTTTCTCCCCAAACCAACGGGAATCTGGATTTCATGATCAACCCGACGGGTTCTACGGATTATGATTTCGTTTTGTGGGATATCACCGGTGGCTGTGCAAGTAAAACCGAACTTTCATGTAACTATTCTGCCACACATGCAGCAACAGGTTTGAATTCTTCGGGAGTAAGTAATTCCCAGGATGCTTCCGGTACGACCAATAATTCATTGGTGGCGGTTCAAACGACACATGTTTATGCAATTTGTATTAACTATTATGGTGGTACTAACGATGGATTCACTCTGAATTTCCACAATTTGGCATCAACTGTCAACATTGTCGATAATACACCGCCGACCATTACAAATGCATATAGTCCAAACTGTGCTGCTGCGACTTCTTTTACCGTTAATTTCTCTGAGTATATAGATTGTAATACCTTGCAGGCATCCGATTTTGTAATCCCGGGTTATACCGTTACGTTGATCACGACAAATTGTGTTAACGGAAAAACAAACAGTGTGGTGATCGGCATTTCACCTGCGATGCCACCTGGAAATTATTCCATGACAGTCAGCAATATGAATGATATGTGCGGAAATCCGTTGAACCAGGTATATCCGATAAATACATTGGTTATTCCAACTGCAAATGCAGGACCTGATAAAGTAGCATGTTCTACAATCGGCTTATTTGGAATTCCGAGTTATGGTTCTGTTACATTGACTGGATCAGGTGGTACGAGTTATATTTGGAGCACAGGACAAGCTGGTGCATCTATTTCTGTTTCGCCCAGTTCAAATCAAACATATACCCTAACAGCGATTTCGGGAAGTTGCTCTTCTACTGATCAGGTAAATGTTACTGTTTCAGCCTCACCGGTACCCAGTTTAGGCCCCGACCAAACCATTTGTTCCGGCTTTCCGGTTACCCTTACTGGCAGTGGTGGTGGTACCTATCAATGGCAATCTACAACGAATGGAGGATTCTTTGGTATTCCAACGGGTTGGACAAATATTGGCGGAGCAACCGGAGCTTCCTATACAGCTAGTCCTACCGGAACAATTTACTACCAGGTGAATGTAACGAATGCTCAGGGTTGTACGGGGAGTGATTATATTAAAATAACGATTGGTTCAGGAACGTTTGGCATTACAGCTCCTCCGTTTATTTGCCAAGGCTCACCGGTCACATTAACCTTGCCCGGCAGCATGACTGCTTACACCTGGAATGTGGCTGGAACCCCTGTTGGAACTGCGAATTCACCGCTTACGGTTTCGCCAGCTACGACAACAACCTATACTGCTGTAAGTACAACTGTCGGTTGTGCCGGCTCTGCAAATGTAACTGTTCCGGTTCATCCGTTGTCTTCATTGACAACCAACGCAAATCCTACCAATGCCTGTCCTGGAGTTCCTGTTAGTTTGACATCAACTGCTCCGGCTGAAACTTATGTGACCCAAACGGAGAATTTTGAAAGTGCGAATACCTTTACTTTGGTAAACGGATCGACTAATAAATGGTATTACGGAACGGCTGCTGCTGCAAACGGTACAAAATCAATTTACATCGGAACAGCAGTGGGGAACAATAGTTATGTGACTACGGGCGGTTTTGGTTTGGCTGTCTCAACAATAAACTTTGCATATAAAAATTATACCGTAACCAGTTATTGTAGTCCGACCTTGAGCTTCAATTGGAGATGCAATGGCTTGGCCGGGACTTCTGAATTGACGGTTTGGGCGGTACCAACGACTTTTACCCCGACTGCGGGTACAGCGATTACTACTGCTGGTGGAAATGTACTAGTGGGAGGACCTTATTCCGGATCAAATGCTTTTGCGAATGTTTCGTTAAGTTTGGCCAATTATAGCGGACAATCCGTTCGAATAGTTTTCCAATGGAGAAGTGAACCATCTATCTTTTCACCGGGTTCACCGAATAATAGTGCAGCGTGTATTGATGATGTTGTCTTGACCGATAACACGACGTATAGCTACTCCTGGGTTTCTTCACCGGCTGGATTTACAGCAAGTACGGTGAATGCCACTGCAAACCCGACTGCTGCAACGACCTATACCATGACAGCAACCCGTTGTGACGGATGCCCGGTGGCCAGTTCCATTGCGGTCATCGATTGTAACCCGCTTCCGGTTGGATTGTTGGATTTCAAAGGGGAAAAGAAAACTTCGGAAAACAATCTGTATTGGATCACTGAAAATGAGGTTGATCTGGATTACTATATTCTTGAAAGAAGCGGTGATGGGATTAATTGGGACGTGGTCTCAGCCGTTGAACCGAGTGAGAATATGACTGAATTGCAACATGATTATTTTGTACGGGACATTTCATTTGAGCAGGATGTAATCAATTATTATCGATTAATACAGAAAGAAAATAGCGGACAAAATGTGATAGCTGATAAGATGGTTTCTATCGATAACCGGACGCAGTTCAAAACTATTGTCAGCAGAACAAATTTGTTGGGTCAGAAAATTCCTGAAACTCAGCGAGGATTAATTATTTTGGTTTACGAAGACGGGACGTCCGAAAGGGTTATGCTTGAAGATTAGATTTACAATACTGCTACTTTACTTACTACTACTCAAAGCACACACAACTATGCCCCGAAGCAAAGAGATTTTATGAAAATAGGATCTCTTTGTTGTTTTATGATAGTTCAATAGTTCAATAGTTCAATAGTTCAATAGTTCAATAGTTCAATAGTTCAATAGTTCAATAGTTCAATAGTTCAATAGTTCAATAGTTCAATAGTTCAATAGTTCAATATAGATTACTTAAACACCTTTGAACCCTTTGAACACCTTGTGAACCTTACTTTAGCTGGTCCGAATCCAAAAGGAATTTGTTTTCCATCACCCAAAGGATCAAACTATTGTTTCTTGCATCGAGGTTCAATTTCTTGCAGATCCGGGATCGGTAATTCTCCACTGATTTGGGAGATACGAAAAGTAGATTGGCAATCTCTTTACTGGAGTATTTTTTACTTACCAATTTGAGTACTTTTAATTCAGTGGGTGTAAGTGAAGCAATCTCATCTGTGATCAGTTCCATGCGAGGATCAATCTCCCGCTTGTCGTGTTGATTTCTCAATACTAGCGGTAAGTATGTTTTTCCGTCGAGCACCCAGTTAATGCACTCTACGATTTCTTCCGAAGTATTGTCCTTGATCAAATACCCCCTTGCTCCATTGTAAAAGGCAAGTTTGATGACATCTGTAGTCTTGTGAATGGAAAGGATAATAACTGCCAGGTCCGGATATTGTTGCTTGATAACGGAACAAGTTTCCAATCCGTTTTGAACGGGCATGTCGATATCGAGTAATACGATGTCGGGGTTGAATAGCGGAATGTTTTCGACTACCTGTGAACCATTTTCATACGCCTGGATTTCAACATGGTCGAAGGAAGATTCCAAAAGGAATTTCAGGCCACTTCTGAAGATAGGATGATCGTCTGCTAAAATTACTTTCATCTAAATGGTTATTGTGAGAGAAATCCCTTTGTTAGTTCCTGTTTTCAATTCCAAGCGCCCACCAATGATTGCGGTCCTTTCCCGGATGGTTAAAAGTCCAAGCCCGAGCTTATCCTGGGAATCTGAAATCCCGATCCCATTGTCCCTGTATTGAACTACAAGTTCCCCGTTTTTCCGTTCCACGCTTACTTTTAAAGCGCTTGCGTGTGCGTGTTTAATTGTGTTTGAGATACATTCCTGGATGATTCGGTAGATCTGTGAGCTTGTTTCCAAGTCAATGGTTGTTCCTTCGATGTCAAAATCAAAATTGCAGAGCATGTCCGTTGCCGATTGTGTTTTTTCGATAATCGAATGCAGTCCGCGTTCCAATCCTATCTTTTCCAAAGCGGTAGGATGCAGCTGATGACTAAGAACTCTTGTTTGTTCCAGGATATCGCCGATTTCTGCGTCAACGCCTTCCAGTTTCGTGATTTTCCCGGTGGCGAATAAATTCAGTTTTGACTTGACAACAGCTAAACTCTGACCGATATCATCGTGCAGGTCTTTGGAAATTCGGGAGCGCTCTTCGTCGATTTGTTCAATTAATTTTTGCGAAAAAACAGATTTTATTTTTCGCGATTTCCGCACATTATGGATATAGATAGCTGCCAAAGCAAGTAAGAATATGGAGGCAATTACAAGAGATATAAATCTAAAATTTGCTGATTTCAATTCACTTTTTGTTCGCAGGATCTTGTTCCTTTGTCTGGAATCGGTGAGCTCATTCTCCAGTCGTTCTTTTCCGTAAATGGTCTGTAACCGGGTTTGCTCATTTTCATTGGAAACTTCCCGGATGCTATCGGATAACTCACTGAATTCGCGTTCCAGTTCGTAGGCCAATTTGAAATTTCCCTGGACGGAAGCCAATTTGGATTGTAGTCCGATCAATTCCTTTTTGAAGTTGGGATCGTTATAAGATTTCAGGTACAACTGAATGGAGTCAATACAACGTTTTGCCGTTGGGAAATCTTTTTGTTCAGTTGACACCATTCCTCTTATAATGTAAGCATTGATAAGGAAAAGAGGGTCGCGGTATGTTTGAACAATTGCCAGGGCAGAGTCGCTGCTTTTTGAGGCTTCAAGGAGTTGTTTATTGTCGAGATAAGAGGAAGATAAATTGATGTATGCAGCAATTATACCAGCGGGGAAACCAATTTTTTTGGCTTCTAAAACCGTTTGCTTGTAATGGATGATGGAACCTTTAAAATCCTTTATTTGGTGGGTGACAAGCCCCAGGTTATTGAGTACATTCAAGCGCAATCGTGATTCATTCGTCTCCGTCGCTAAAATTAAGGCGCGTTCCAGATCTTTCTTGGCCTCGTCGTATTTTTTTGCTTTCAACTTCAGGAGTGCCAGATTGTTTAGCAAATAGCCGGTAGCGAATTTCTTATGGTATTTCTCTGAAATCCGCAAACCCTTCAAGTAGCTTTCTGTGGCCTTATCGTACATGAGCTTGACTTCATACATGATCCCAAGACCGTTATAGATTTCCACTTGGTTCTGAATGTATTTGCCTTTCTGAGCCACTAGTAGCAGGTCTTTGAAGCCGTCTTCCGCTTTCAGTACATCTTGGTCCAGGATGATAAAATTGAGTCGGATTTTGGTCGAATTGATCAACTCCTGGTCTTTTGTTTTTTCTCCGACAGAAATGCTTTTGTAGTAGTATTTTTTTGCTTCTTTTATGTCGTTTGCATAGTAGTTGAAACTCCCGTAATACTGATAAACGTAGCCGATTTCATTTTCCTTCCGAAGCTTTTTTGCCAATTGAATGCACTCGTTTCCAAGTGAGAACACCGTTGAGCTGTCGTAATAAGTTGCTTGCTTGATTTTAACTTTCAGGTCCTCAATTCTTTGCAGGTCGGATTTTTGAGCATGCAGGTGCTGCAAATTCAACAAGAATATCAGGAGAACTAAAAGTAGTTTTGGCATGGTAACAATCATTCGTGTGTTGCATTTAAAATTAAGTAAAAATTTTATTTAAAAAAATGTGAACCGATTGATAATTAAGGATGTAGTTGAAAAGGGTTGTTTTCAGGGCGATTAAGCACATTTTTGATTGAAAATATGCCTCATCTTTATTAACAATACTTGTTTAATAAGTATTCTAAATTCACGGGAAACAGGGCGAAATAAAATTTAAGTTTGTAGATACCGTATTATGGGTGAGAACCAAAACATCGATATGTGATGTTTTTCATTCGATAAATGCAGCATTTAATTGGATAAAATTCTATCTGCTATTATTAATCGGTCGGATATTGGTCTCGTCCGCCTTGGTGGATCGGGATGTAAGTTGAAGAAAAAGAAGAGTTTATGTCAGCGGGAAAAAAGATTGTAGTTGGATTGGATATTGGGACGACTAAAATTGCATGTTTGGTTGGTACGAAAAATGAACATGGGAAAATCGAAATTATTTCCATGGGAAAAAGCGAGTCTTTAGGCGTTGCCAGAGGAATTGTGTCCAATATTGAGAAAACAGTGCAGTCGATCAAGTCAGCTGTAGAAGAAGCTCAAAACCGTGTAGATGCAGATTTGATCATTCGCGTTGTGAATGTAGGAATTGCAGGACAACACATCAAAAGTTTACAGCACAGAGGAATCTATACCCGAAATAACCCGGATGTAGAGATTTCACAGAAAGATATCAACGCGTTGATCGATGATATGTACAAATTGGTAATGCCTCCGGGAGAAGAAATCATCCACGTGTTGCCACAGGAATATATTGTCGATAATGAGCAAGGAATTATTGATCCGATTGGAATGATGGGTGTTCGCCTGGAAGCGAATTTCCATATCATTACAGGACAGATCAACGCAGCAAAGAACATCAAGGTTTGTGTCGATAAAGCTGGCCTTCAGGTGAAAGACATCATTTTGGAGCCGATTGCTTCTGCAGATGCGGTTTTGAATGATGAGGAAAAAGAAGCTGGAGTAGTTTTGGTCGATATCGGTGGTGGAACGACTGATGTGGCGATCTTCCATGAAGGAGTGATCCGTCATACGGCTGTTATTCCATTTGGTGGTAACGTAATTACGGATGATATCAAGGAAGGATGTACGATCCTTCGTCGTCATGCGGAAGCATTGAAAGTGAAATTCGGTTCTGCACTTGCATCTGAAAGTTTGGAAACGGAAGTGGTTTGCATTCCGGGGTTGAGAGGAAGAGATCCGAAAGAGATCACACTTCGCAATTTGGCCAGTATCATTCAGGCCCGTATGGAAGAGATCATTGAGCACGTTCATTACGAAATTGTGAATTCCGGGTATGAGAAGAAAATGATCGCCGGAATCGTAGTTACAGGTGGTGGTTCTCAATTGAAACATATTACGCAACTGTTTGAATACATGACAGGAATGACTACGAGAATTGGTCTTCCAACAGAACATTTGGCATCGACAAATACGATAGAAGCAATCACATCCCCGATGTACGCAACAGGAATCGGATTGGTGATGAAAGGGTTTGAGAATGAAGTGACACCGAAACAGGTTGAAGCTGTAACCGGACAGGTGAAAGGACATTCTACAAAAACAAGAGGAAGTTTCTTTGATACTTTGTTAACAAAGAGTAAAAATTTCTTCGCGGAAGAAGAATAGTATTAACTATGTGGGATTAAAATTCTGCATAGAATAAAGACAACAATAAAAACAATAAAAGAAAGCATATGGAGTTCGATTTGCCAAAAGGAACAACGTCAATTATCAAAGTGATTGGTGTTGGTGGTGGTGGAAGTAATGCTGTAAACCACATGTTCGATCAAGAAATCAAAGGTGTTGATTTCATCGTTTGTAATACAGACCGTCAGGCCCTGGATATTTCTCCGGTGCCTTATAAAATTCAGTTGGGCCCTAGCCTAACAGAAGGACGTGGTGCGGGTGCAATTCCTGAAATTGGTAGAAATGCAGCAGTTGAAAATATTGAAGATATTCGTGCATTACTTTCTAACGGTACTAAAATGGTTTTCGTCACTGCAGGAATGGGTGGTGGAACCGGAACAGGTGCTGCGCCGGTAATTGCACAAGTTGCTAAAGAATTGAATATATTGACTGTTGGTATCGTTACGATTCCTTTCGCATTTGAAGGTCGTCGTCGTCGTCAGCAGGCCGAAGAAGGATTGGACGTAATGCGCCAGTGTGTTGATACCTTATTGGTAATCAACAACGAGCGTTTGCGTGAAGTTGGTGGAAATATGTCATTGGCTCAGGCATTTGCCCTGGCTGATAATGTATTGGCTACTGCTGCAAAAGGAATCGCAGATGTGATCACTACAACGGGTGCGATCAATGTCGACTTTAACGACGTGAATACGGTAATGCGTAACTCCGGTGTTGCGATTATGGGATCATCGGTTGCAGAAGGTGAAGGTCGTGCAATCAATGCAGTTCAGGAAGCGTTAAATTCTCCGTTATTGAATGATAACAATATTGAAGGAGCGAAATATATCTTATTGAACATCACATACGGTGATATCGAAGTGACTATGGATGAGATCGGTGAAATCACGGATTACATTCAGGAAGAAGCGGGATCATCTGCAGATGTTATCTGGGGTCATGGTTACGATCCAAGCTTAGGAAACAAATTAAGTGTTACGTTGGTGGCTACCGGATTTAATTCATTGCCATTCACGGGTTTTGAAAAGGCTCCTGAAAGAACAGTTTCTGTTTTGGAAGATGAGCCTAAAAACGAAATCAAAACACCTTTGACATCTCCAACGCATCAAGTGGTTCCGGAGAAAAAAGAGGAAGAGCCTTTTTTGAAATCAGAACCTAAAGTTGAAGAAGTGAAATCTGCTTCTGCTGGAACAATCGAGTTTGATTGGGAAGTGAAATCAGAGGCAAAGCCAATGACCACACCTATGTCAACCCCTTCAGTTGAAGAAAAAGAAGAGCCAAAACGTTATTTCCTGGAAGACGAAGCTCAGGCCAAAGTTGAATTGGAAAATGTAGTTCAAAAAGCTCCGGTTAGCGCGGAAGAATTGCAACGTCGTAATATGGAGCGTATGGAACGCATCAAGAATTACAACAGCAAATTGAAGAAAGCGGAAGGGTTGAAAGAATTGGAAGATGAGCCGGCATTTGTTAGAAGAAACATCCATTTAGATCAAGTAGTGAAAAGCGAGGAATCCAATGTGAGCCGTTTCGGACTTTCTGATGACGGGATCAAGACAAACAACTCATTCTTGCACGATAACGTAGACTAATAAAGACTTGATAGACTAGAGACGCAAGACTGAAGACAAAATCTGTCTCTGGTCTTTTGTCTTCAGTCTTAAATCTAATAAAATGAACTTTACAGAAAAAATCAATCAGGATATAAAAAGCGCAATGCTTGCAAAGGAGAAAGAACGCCTGGCAGTTTTGCGTGATATAAAAAGTAAATTGTTACTGGAAGCAACATCGGGCAGTTCGGGTGAGTTGACGGAAGAAGCAGCGAATAAGATCGTTTTGAAACTTCACAAGCAACGCATGGAGACCTACCAGATCTATGTTGAACAAGGAAGAAACGATTTGGCTGAAGAAGAATTGTTTCAAGCAAAAGTTTTAGAAGACTATTTACCAAAAATGATGTCTGAGGATGAAGTTCGTCAGATCATTGCAGCCAAAATTGCCGAAGTTGGAGCGAGCGGACCTCAGGATATGGGGAAAGTGATGGGCCCGGTAAACGGTCAATTGGCTGGAAAAGCTGATGGAAAACGCGTTTCGGAATTGGTAAAGGAAGCTTTGGCTAATTTATAATGTATTGTTAAACAAGAGTTTCCTTAGACTCTGTTTTTATTGTTGGAGAATCCTCTTGGCTCAGCTGAGAGGATTTTTTTGTATCTTGTAATATGATACTTCGCTTTTTTTCTGTTCTGTTTGCAGTATGGGGGTTGGTTGCTTGTACGCATGACAAAGTGCCTCCATATAGAGAGTACAAAACCCAAAACGTTATTATAATTGTGGTTGACGGTCCACGTTACTCTGAAACCTGGGGCGATCCTTCCCGGATCAATATCCCTGTTCGGGATAGTTTATCAGCTTACGGAGTCTTACTCACAAATTTCACTAATCAGGGTATAACATATACAATTCCCGGACATACTGCTATCTGTACAGGAAACTATCAATCCATTGCAAATGACGGATCACAATTTCCCGATTATCCCTCTATTTTTCAGGATTGGTTGAAAACTACCAATGAGAGTTACACAAGATGTTGCATCGTCGGCTCAAAAGATAAGTTGCGTGCATTATCAAATTGCCTCTATTCGGATTACCAGGATCTTTACAGGCCATTTTTCGATTGTGGTGTCAATGGCGATGGTACGGGAGGTTACAGGGCAGATTCGATAACACTGGATCGGGCATTGGTTACTTTGTCAACGAAACAACCGAAATTAATGCTGATCGCTTTTAAAGACCCGGATTATTTCGGACATCAAAGTGATTCTGTCGGCTATATCAATGCCATTCGGAAAACGGACCAGTATCTTGGGGTGATTTGGAATTACCTTCAGAATTCATCCAATTATAAAGATCAAACAACGCTTATTGTTACGAATGATCACGGAAGGCATCTCGATGGGATTTTAAACGGATACACGAGTCACGGAGACAATTGTGCAGGATGCAGGCATATCGAACTGTTTGCCATTTCGCCGGATTTTAAAGATAATTTGCAATTGAGCACGGGGTACGATCAGTTGGATATATCTGCTACCGTTGCAGAACTCCTTCATTTTTCCTTTAAGACCGGAAAAGGAGAGGTGATGGCCGATTTGTTCAAGTAGTTATAAACTACAAGCGTTTTAACAAAAACACCGTTTCGTTTGTAAGGAATTTTTATTTTCGTACACTAAACTAGAAATCATGCCGATTGTCTACCTCATTTTGGTCATTTATTCCTTTGTTGCTTCTCAAATCCATTGGCCCTTTGGGAATCTTGCCATCCTTTTTGGAACCCTATTCCTATTAGCTGATATTGTGATCCAGATCATCCGATTAGCGATG
>Ga0247691_1000105_pt1 | contig 21440 bp, 21 predicted proteins | sample CNK32_metaG_FD_182721 | JGI IMG/M metagenome (GOLD analysis project Ga0247691, IMG submission 182721) | Soil microbial communities from Purdue University Martell Research Forest, Indiana, United States - CNK32 | ecosystem: Environmental > Terrestrial > Soil > Temperate forest > Bulk soil...
GTATTGATTGAAAAGAAGCATCAACCTGCGCTTGATACTCGTAAGCCCAAAGCCTTTTCCGGTTTTGTATTGGGTGAAATCGGGATCAAACGGATTTTTGACTTCAATTTCTAATCCGTTTTCCTGTTTTTTGACTCCAACGTAGATAACAACTTCATCCGTAGAACCATATAAGCCGAATTTAATTGCGTTTTCAATTACAGGCTGTAATAAAAGTGGCGGGACCAAGGTTTCCAAACAAGCTTCATCAATGTTGAATTCCGTTTTCAACCGGTGTCCGAAACGGATCTTTTCAATTTCCAGGTAACGTTTCACTTGCTCGATTTCTTCTGAGATAGGAATTAAGGTTTGAATATCCTTGCGCAATGTTCCACGCAGGAAATCACTCAATAATAAGATCATCCGGTTGGCTTCCTTGGGATTGATTTCCGTTAGAGCTCCGATCGAATTCAAACTGTTAAACAGGAAATGAGGTTGCAATTGTTGGTGAATGTTGTCTAACTCCGCTTTTGTCAATGCGCGTTCCTGCTCGATCAATTGCTGGTGAACCTGTGACTGGATCTGCTGGTTCTTGTTGATCCACCAATACAGACTCACGGAGATCAGGATGAAGAAAACGATGAAAGCCCGGGCTCCTTCAAAAGGACGTATGTAGTGTATCCAGCGTTCATCACCCAAGACCAGTTTGAGTGAGCTATTAATTAAAAGTTGGTAGATTGCTGTTAAAACCAATACCAAACCGAAATTGGAAAAATTAACTGGTCTTTTTGCGTGAGAATATGTTTGGATGAAATAAAGGATCTGGGAAATAACTGAAATGATCAATCCTGATAAAAGCGTGTCTTTCCAGGCAATATCGAAGGGGAAATGATTCCCCAGCAATGCAAAGAAAAATACAAAACTTGCAATCACCGTCCAAACGATGAAGAGTAATTGCACTTTTGTACTGGTCCTTAAAAACATCTTTTTCTATTTACTGAAACTATTTACTTCAATTCCTCCAAACATGCAGGTTCCCCTGATGATGAGTACTTTGGACGCTTCACCTGCGTCACGTTGATGTTGCGGGCGTTTGTCCTCGTAAGCTCCGAAAATGCTTGCAACTTCGGAGATGACTTCCCAATTGTTTGGGATCGTTAAAGTTGTCCCTCCGAAAACATTGGTTACATCAATTACAATGCGTTCGTGGAAATCTGCCTGTGAAAGATTGACATCCGTTCCTCCGAAAAAAGAAACGATATCCGCACCTTTAAAGTTCTTGCTGACTACTGTTTTGGTGATTCCACCGAAAAAACTGACACTGTCAATAAAATCGTCTTCGTTGTAATTGAAATTCCCATAACCTTTGTGGTGAGCATCGTGGATCTGTTTCCAGTTTTCTCGCGAAAAGCGTCGTCTTGAATTTTTTCGTCCGCATCGCTTGCTTTTCGAAAAAACAATGCACAAACCAATAAATATCAATACAACCGGTAAAATGATCTTGACGTTGATTAAATCAGGATACCATTCAGCCAAAAGGAATAGGTTACCCACAATGATCATGAGGTATCCGTGGAATTTGCTGAATTTGTGTTTGATCAGTATAACGATTCCGATAACGATCAGGATCATTTGCCAACTGAGTAAGTAAGAAGGAATGTGGTAACCTAATTGTTGCAATAAGTAAACTACTCCAAAGAAAACAATGGCTAATCCACCTGCTATTTTTCCGCGACGATGACTTTTCTGTGCTTTTAAAATTTCGTGTTCTATTTCCGTGCGAATGTTATCTGTTTCCATAATCTGAAAGATTTATAAGGCAAAGGTATAAGACTAATCAGGAGTTGTTTAGTCAAAATCGGTCAATGGTGGGCGAAAATCGGTTAACGCATGTATTTCCAGTCTTTTGACTTTCCCTCCAGCAGGTTTTCAATCGTTTGCTGCAATCTGCGTTGTTTGGTCTCTTCCCGTTTTGCTTCCGTGATCCAATTGATGTACTCTCTTTGGTGGGAAGGCGGGAACGAGTCGAATGCAGTTTTAGCTTTTGGATTGGATTCCAGTAATTCGATTAATTCCGAAGGAAGTTCTGCAACCGGTTTTTTGACTTTCGGATTCAACTCCCGGGGTATTGTTCCTTGTTCTGTTAAGGCCATTGCTTCCAAAATACAAGCTCCCAAGTGATCGGTTTTCGGTAAGTCAGCTAGTGAAGTGATTTTCCCTAAGCTACCCATTCCGCCGTCTTTGGTGCGTTTGAATAAGCCATGAGGATCACTCATCTCGGAGTGAAGCCAGAAACCGAAGGAACAATGTGCTTTGAATGAAGCCATGTTACACAGGATTTTTCCACGATACATGAAAAACGGCATGCTCCATTTCATTCCTTCCTCCACTTCCGGGCAAAATTCGTGAACGGTTTCCCTTAACTGATTCAAGATGGGTTTTGCGAAATCAGCTGATTTTAAAATGTATTGAGAGATTCTTTCATCATATCCCTTCATTGGTGTTCTTTTTTCGAATTAAAAAATAAGCAATAAATCCTATCGGAATGAATATGAGTAAACTGGAGATCAACATCCATTTCGGATAGGGAGCTAAAAGGATCTGGAGTAAGGTCAAAAAGTTTAAAACTCCGACAGATGCAAGCATGGGAATCGAGGAATCTCTCCCTGAAATAACCGTACTGGCAATTGCTGCTACAAAGGCAGCGATCACCCAATTAAATACGATTACAAATTTGAAACCGAACGAAACCTCATTTTCATAGAAGTCAGCCACTAGTGCACGATCTGTTGGAACCGGATTCTCTAAGGGGAAAATAGACATCGCTATACTATCTCCAAGAGCAATAAATATTCCTCCGAGTATAATTCCGACTACAATTGCAAGGGTTCTTCTTTTCATGGCAAGTTTTATTTCTAGTAAATATAAGAAAAAGCGAAGCTTTTGAAGACCAAATTACGACAAGCGTCAGTGCGAAAGTGATTTGGGAGAAAAGCGAAGCTTTTGAAGACTAAATTATGATCAGCCGCGGCTGATCAGTGCGAAACTAATTTAGGAGTATTAGTCCGCCACGGCGGAAAGACCGGATCAGAGCGAAAAAATGATTCCTCCATATAAATCCGTAATTCACAATTAGTAATTATTTTGTGCCCAAATTAATTTTTAGCGTTAGAACAAAAAAGGGAAACATGACCAAATTGTATTTTATTGCTTTTGTCCTGGTTGTTTGTGCATGTACTTATAATCAAGCGCAGATATCCCAGGTGAATATGAGGGAATCGGAGGAGATCATGCCGGAATCCGACTATGATTCTACCCGTTTTTTAAAGGTGCTTCCTCAACAGATCGAATCGGTCAAGAACTACATTAAAAGCAAAGGAACATTCTATTCGAACCAAAAAGCCATCCTGATCGACATGCGGATCCCTTCCAAGTACCTTCGGTTGTTTGTAGTTGATTTAAAAACAGGTAAAGTAATTTCCAAAGGACTTTGTGCACATGGGTCGGGATCAGAAATGCAAGGAACGGATTCGCTCCGGTTTAGCAATACACCAAATTCATACATGACCTCATTGGGTTTGTACAAGATAGGAGGCGCATATCAAGGTAGTTTTGGAAAATCGTATAAATTGGCCGGCTTGGAGAAATCGAATGACAAAGCCGCAGCGAGAGCAATCGTGTTGCATCGGTACAGTTGTGTTCCGGACGAAGAGCAATATTATCCGATTTGCAACAGTTTGGGTTGTGCTATGCTATCGGAGAATTATTTCGAAGAGTTGATCCCGATTATAGACAAGGAGCCGAAACCGATGATTTTGAAGATCTATTATTAGTGCGAATTACGAATTACGAATTACGAATTACGAATTACGAATTACGAATTACGAATTAATTTTCTCACTAATCTGAATCTTTAAATTCGGAATTAGGCATTCGGAACTCGTAAGTAATTACTGTTTTTTTAGTGTCTCCTTGATCTCCTTCATAAAGTCCGAAGCAAATACAAAATCGTTGATTTCCGGGTTATCTGTCGTAATAATTGATTTCCGGTCTCCCTCCCACCAATTTTGACCTTGGTTGATGAAAATGACGCTTTCTCCGATCTCAATTACAGAATTCATATCGTGCGTAATGACTATTGTAGTAATGTCAAATTCATGAGTGATCTCACGGATGAGGTTGTCAATCAGGATGGATGTTTGAGGGTCCAGTCCGGAATTCGGTTCATCGCAAAACAGGTATTTCGGGTTCATGGAAATTGCACGTGCAATAGCGATCCGTTTCTGCATACCTCCGGAACACTCCGCCGGATAAAGTCCATTTTTCCCTGTAAGATTTACTCTTTCCAAACAGAAATCAACACGTTCCTGCATTTCCTTCCTACTCATTTTGGTGAACATGGTCAAAGGGAACATGATATTCTGTTCAACCGTCATAGAATCAAAAAGAGCTGATCCCTGGAATAACATCCCGATCTCTTTTCTGATCTCTTTGCGATTCAAACGGTCCATTCTTGTAAAATCTCTCCCGTCGTAAAGTATCTGACCTGAATCTACTTCATGAAGACCAACAATACACTTTGCAAGTACGGATTTTCCGGAACCTGATTGACCGATAATCAGGTTTACCTTTCCTTTTTCGAAAGTTGCACTGACGTCTTTCAGGATTTGAGTATCACCAAAAGTTTTATTGATATTGACAACTTCAATCATTACAATAAGAACATTTGAGTTAGGAAGAAATTTGCTATCAAAATGGCCACGCTGGAACTTACTACTGCTTCGGTTGAAGATTTACCCACGTCAAGTGACCCACCTTTTGTGTAATATCCTTTGAATGATGCAATAGAAGTGATCAGGAATGCAAAGACAACGGTTTTACTCAAGGCATAAACGATATCGCTGTCCCGGTAAAAGAAACGGATTCCGTAAATGTAGGTTTCAGTGGATGAAAGGCCGGAAAGTTTCAAAGACAACCACCCACCGATCAAGCTTAACCCGATAGAGAAGATGATCAATATTGGAAAGAAGATCATTGCGGAAGTAACTTTTGGCAGCACCAGGTAACTCAATGAGTTTACACCCATGATCTCCAAAGCGTCAATTTGTTCCGTAACGCGCATGGTTCCAACTTCCGATGCAATATTTGAACCCACCTTTCCTGCCAGGATCAATGAGATGATGGTAGGAGAAAACTCCAATATGGTAGATGAACGTGTGATGTATCCAACAGTATACGATGGAAGAAGCGGGTTGTCCATGTTGGATGCGGTCTGCAATGCAATTACAGCTCCCATAAAGGCAGACATCAATGCAACGATCGGAATGGATTTGACCCCAATCAATTCCATTTCCTGGAAAAAACGTCTACGGAAAATTCTCCATTTTTCTGGCTTCGAAAACACGATCCACATCATCATGAAATACTTGCCGATATTTTGTATTATCCCCATTTCGGTTATAAAGTTAAAAGAATTTGTGGAATTGAAAATGTAAAATGTAAAATGCAAAATAGGAGAAATTGGTTTTGAATTTGGCATTCATCATTTTGAATTAAAGGATATTCACCATTCTTGATTCATAACTTGTTACCTTCTTGAACTTTCGGTTTGGAAAATCGACTTAACTTTGCATTATTGGAGGCAAAATTGACAAAGAGGGAAAAATACATTCAGCAGTTAAAACCGTATCTGCCGAGTGGTTTTGAAGTAATGGTGGCGGATTTATTGCTGAGTCATCCCGTGCGTTTTGCAATTACCAATCCCAGGGCAACCAAATTGGGAGATTACCGTGCTCCACAGCAAGGAGAGACATTTCATCGGATCTCCGTCAATGGAAATTTGAATCCGTATAATTTTTTAATTACAACCCTTCACGAATTCGCACATTTGCGTGTCTATCTCAATTTTGGATTTCGGATCAAACCACACGGGGAAGAATGGAAAACCGAATTCAGAAAACTCTTGTGGCCAGCTATTCAAACGGGTTTGCTTCCAAAAGACATTGAAGTTGCCCTGATGACAAGCCTGACTAATATGAAAGCTTCTTCCTGCACAGATACACAACTGTCACGGGTTTTGAGACAATACGATAAGCGAGAAGGAGGGGAGATAATACTTGAAGAGATTCCAAAAAATGCTACTTTTGTTTTGCAAGGAAAAACCTTTGTAAAAGGAGAGTTGAGACGTACCCGTTTTTTATGTACCGAAGTACCTTCGAAGCGTCAGTTTTTGATTCATTCTCTTGCTACAGTTCAACTTTTAGAAAACACAAATGAAAGATAATTACTGCGTTATCATGGCTGGTGGAATCGGAAGCCGATTCTGGCCAATGTCAACCGTTCAACGGCCAAAACAATTTTTGGATGTTCTTGGAATTGGGAAGTCATTGCTGAGAATGACCTTTGAACGCTTACTGCACATTGCTCCGGCCGAGAATATCTATATTGTTACCAATGCAAATTATGCCTCTTTGGTGAAGGAACAGCTTCCTGAATTGAAAGATAGTCAGATCCTAACAGAGCCTGAAAGAAAGAATACGGCGCCTTGTATCACTTATGCTGCTGCTAAAATTCATGCAATCAATCCGAATGCGACATTGGTGGTTGCTCCTTCGGACCACCTGATCCTGAAAGAAGATAAGTTTACGGAGATTGTAAACACGGCAATTTCAACTGCTAATAAGGAAGATCGTCTGGTTACTTTGGGAATTAAACCGACAAGACCTGACACGGGTTATGGGTATATCGAATTCGTGGAGGATGGAGATATTCTTCCGGGCCAGGTGAAGGATGTGAAGCATTTTACCGAAAAACCGAATCGCGAACTGGCGGAGATTTTCCTCAGAAGCGGAAACTATTATTGGAATTCCGGAATTTTTATCTGGCGTGCAAAAACCATTTTGAATGCCCTGGAGAAATTCAAACCGGAATTGTTCCATTTGTTTATGGATCAATCTCAGAAATACAATACATCTGAAGAGCAAGCATACGTAAATGCTTCTTTTGCTGCATGCGAAGATATTTCAATTGATTTTGCCGTAATGGAAAATGCAAAGAATGTGGATGTGGTATTGTCGAACTTCGATTGGTCTGATCTAGGGACTTGGGGAAGTTTGTATTCCCATCTTGAAAAGGATTACAATGGAAATGCGGTGATTGGAGACAATGTACACATGATCAACTCTGAAAATTGCATTGTAAACTTACCAAACGACAAACTGGCTTTGATCCAGGGCTTGGAAAATTACATCATCGTGGAATCCGATAATATGTTGATGATCCTGAACCAGCACGACGAACAGAACTTGAAAAAATACATGACTCCGATGCAGGAATCGAGTCCGAAGTTTTTCCCGGAATCGTAATGTTTTGAACCACATAGGAATATAGGCCACATAGTCTGATTCATTTAACTGCTTATAGGCTAAGCATTGTTATGTTATGGATTATGTTTACTATGTGCTCTATGTGTGCTACTGTGGTTAAAATAAAAAAGGGACTGTCAGTAATAACAATCCCTTTCTTGTAAAGGTTGGTTTTACGGTCTATTATTGTATTCTCTTAATAAATCAAAGTAGCTCAGGGTTTCCATAACCACAACTCCGCCTGTCGTGTCTCCGTATTTAGCAGGAATTGCTCCGGAGTAAACCATTACGTATCCCAAAGCTGCGCTCGGTACATTTTGGACATCGTTCATTTTCACCCCGTCAATGTAGTTGATCACATCTCCTTTTCGTGCTCCTCTGAAAATCAGTTGTCCGTCATCAGTTAGTTTCACATCGGAAGTCATGGATGCAACCATTTGTTTTGCATTAAACTTCACAGACATGTGCTGAATGTCTTTTTTGGTCAGTTTGATTTCGGGTGTAACTCCCAATCTCATGCTTTGAAAGTTGGGAGCTGTGATGACTGGCCCACCAGTAATTTCATTAATTTTTAATTGAGCTACAATTCCGGTATTTCCATATCCGTCAGGAGCTACATCTACCATTTCTGGGGCAATAGTGGTATCTCCCTCGTCTGTAATGAAAATGACCTTATAAGTTCCCGCAGGTACTGCTGAGATTCTGAAACGGCCTTCTTCATTGGTAATTGCTCCGAAAACCTGTTCTCCTCTTGTGGTCATTACCCGAACACCAAAAACGCCTTCTTTTTTATCGGGAGTCACAAAGGTTCCGATAATATCTCCGAATGTGTTTTGTGCGAAAGTCATTCCTGTAAGGAAGAGTGTTGCGATAAATGTGATTGTTTTCATGATCTGAATTTTAATTGATTTCCATAGAGATGTCGGACATCAGGAAATTCCATAAATGATCTTAAAAAAAATAAAATACCACAAAAAAAGTAGGGACGCGATGCATCGCGTCCCTACCGGATATTTTTATATAATGTAAATCTTACAAAGATTCTGCAACCACTTCCTTTACATCAGGTAAATGTTGTTTCAACAGGTTTTCAATTCCACCTTTCAGTGTTGCTGTACTGGATGGACAACCCGAACAAGCACCACGAAGCGCTACAGTTACGGTTCCTTCTTCAAATCCAACGAAATCGATTGCACCGCCATCACCTTCCACTGCCGGACGAACATATTCATCCAATAATGAACGGATCGCATCATCGTATTCGGATGGAGCATATTCTTTTGCTGGTTTTGAATCGTCGCTACCTGCAGGTTTTGATTTTGCAGTCGGCATCTGGATCAAAATATCTTTCCCTTCAACGATCCAGTTCTTAACGAATTCACGTAATTCCATGGTAACGAAATCCCAGGAAATGGTGTCGTTTTTAGCAATCGTCACGAAATTTGCCGTGATGAAAACTGTTTTTACGAAAGGGAAATGAAATAATTCTTCTGCTAATGGTGAATAACCTTTGGCTTCTGCACCTGAATGAAATTCAACCGACTCTCCATTGATCAACAAATATTTGTTTGCAACGAATTTCATCGTGTTTGGATTGGGAGTCATTTCGACGTATACTGTAACTGGAACTGATGTCATGATGTTTGTCTGTTTATTTTTACAAAGATAGTCCAAATTCAAATTGAAAATTGAAAATGTAAAATTGAGAAGAGATTGAAAATATCTTCAAAAGTTCAAAAATAGGCAATAAAGGTTGAGGGTCCACCTTTTCAATTCTCACTTTTCAATTTTCAATTATGCTGGTTCAACATGAACCAAAATATCTTCGATCTCCTGAATCTCGTCCATCAGGTGTTTCTTCAAATTGTGGGCGATGGTATGTCCCTGATCGACGCTTAAATTTCCGTCCACATGAATGTGCAGATCGACCCAGTAGCGCATTCCCGATTTTCGAACCATGCATTTTTCCGTATCTATAATTCCTGCAACGTCCTTTGATTTTTCACGGATCACCAGGATAAAAGCATCGTGTACGTGTTCGTCCATGATTTCTCCAAGAGCAGGACGGAATATTTTATACGCATTGAACAGGATGATCAACGAAGCAACGAGTGCTGCCCAATCGTCTGCCTGGGCCCAGGAATCGCCCATGTAAACTGCGATCGCAATTCCGACAAAAGCGCAGGCGGAAGTAATTGCGTCACTTCGATGGTGCCAGGCATCGGCTTTCAAAGAAGTACTTCCTGTCTCATCTGATGATTTGGAAACAAAGCGGAAAAACAGTTCCTTGACGATGATGATTCCCCCGATGAACCAAAGTGTGTAAGCTGCCGGAGCTTTATGGGGAGTTCGAATATTGTAAATACTTTCAATGATGATCAAAGTGGCAGAGGCGACCAGGAATCCAACGACTACGAATGTGATCAATGGTTCCACCTTTCCATGTCCGTAAGGATGATTTTCATCCGGTGGTCGTTTTGCATAGCGGAAACCTACAATTACCAGGGCAGAAGCAAAAACATCTCCGGTGGATTCAATCGCGTCCGCAATAAGTGCATAAGAGTTTCCGAAATATCCGACCAGGGCTTTCACGAGAGCCATCACGAAATTGCCTACTAAACTGAACCAGGCGGTTTTTTCAGCTTTTTCATGGTTTACACTCATTTCTCCGAATCTTTGCAGTTTTTACAAATCCCGGAAATGGTGAAGAAGGTTTCTTCTGCCTGAAATCCTTCCGGAAGTGCAAAGGATGGGATAACCTGGTCCAGGCAAGTCAATTCACTACAAATCCTGCAACTGAAGTGGATATGTTCGTGATCGTGCTGATGATCGTGATCGCAGGAATTACAAGCGGCATAGTTGACCACGCCATTTACATTGACAATTTTGTGGATCAATCCATCATCCAACAAACGTTCCAATACACGGTAAATCGTAACACGGTCGCATAAACCATTCAATTTATGTTGAATAGCAGGTTGAGATAAGGCTACATTCGAGTCGTTTATGAGTTCTAAAATAGCGCTTCTGGCTGCTGTGTTTCGTGTTGTCTTCATGTGATTTTCAGGATAACAAAGGTACGAAGTTTAATCCGTTGGCATTTCAAGTTAATTGTTTTTTATGAATTTATCCCTACTTCTTTTTTTGTACTTTTGATTTCAATGAAACAAATGCTTCAAATAGGGATGATCGTGGTAGTGCTGCTTGGCACGATCGGTATTCCATTTTATCAGCATACCTGTTTGCACGATAACAGCGTTTCAAATTCCGTTTTCATTCCTTCTGGTGAATGTTCGGAAGAGCATCTGGTGGTTGAAAAACCTGCTTGTTGCTCAGATATGGAAGTAAGCGTTTCCGACCAGGAGACCATTTCCGATAATTGTTGCTTGGATGAGGTTTCCAACTGGCAGTTTTCCTTTTTCTTCTTTCAGAATGTTCATCCGATATTTTCTGAGGCAATAGAAGAAGTTTCTGTTTTGTCGTTCTTCTCACATTTCCAAGTGCTTTGGGGGAGTGACGATAAAGAGCTTTTTTCGGGTTCTGATCCACCCACCGTCCTTTCCGGTCTCGAAAGATTAACTCATTTGTGTATTTGGCGTCTGTGATTCCTTCCTTTTGTAACAAACAAGAGTGAAGTCGAATTAAACGTTAAAAACAATGAGATATATAATAATCGGTTTTTTCCTGTTTTTTCTTTCTTATAGTCAAGCCCAACTTCAGGGAATTGTATTTGGAATAAAGAATGGTGGAAAGATCCCGCTTAAACAAGCAAAAATAATTTTAAGAAAGGCTCAGACAGAAGTCTACACAGAAGAGAATGGTCGGTTTGAGATGGTCTTACCCAAAGATTTACCAGATCTCCTGGTGATTTCCGCTCCCGGATATGATACTGATTCCATTATTGTAACGAAAGATGACCGGTTTTCCGGATTGGAAGTGTTCCTTTTTGAGATCGATGAATTGGATGAGGTGATCATTGAGTTCAAACAGGATTCCAAAACTTTTTCCCGCCTAAAACCACTCCAGGTTGAAAATTTAGGTGAGGGTGAATTGAAAAAAGCAGCCTGCTGTAATTTATCCGAATCGTTTGAAACCAATGCTACAGTTGATGTGAATTTCACGGATGCGGTCTCCGGCGCGAAGAAGATCCAGTTATTGGGATTGGATGGTGTTTACACCCAATTGCAAATGGAGAATATTCCGTTCCTGACCGGTCTGGAAAGCAGTTTCGGTCTGAATTCGGTTCCCGGAACCTGGGTTGAATCGATCCAGATAACGAAAGGAACAGGTTCTGTAGTGAACGGTTATGAATCCATGGCCGGACTGATCAATGTCGAATTTCGAAAACCAACCACCATGCAACGTGTTTTTGTGAATGGATACGGTTCCAGTTTGGGAAGGGCCGAACTGAATGTTCACGGAGGACAGATCATCAACGATAAATGGAGCACGGGAACTTTTGCTCACGTCTCAACTCTTCAAAGTGAGTGGGACAACAATAAAGATGGGTTTCGTGATGCACCTTTAAGTAAGTCCGGAGCATTCATGAATCGTTGGGACTATGTCGGTAAAAAGTTTGAAACGAAATTTGGGGTGAATGCCTATTATGATCAACGATTGGGAGGACAACTTTACGGAGCAGCCAATCGGTACAAGGCAGAAACAACGAATCAGCATGCGGAGTTTTTTGCAAAAACAGGATTCCTGTTCCCCAAAAAACGGTACCAGAGTTTTGGAGTTGTCTACCAATTCAAATACCACCAATCAGATGGCTTATATGGTCTAAGGGATTTCGGTGGAAGAGAACTGCGTGGTTACATCAATGCAATATTTGATGGGATCATCGGAACAACGACACACAAATACAAAGTCGGAGTTTCGGCTGTAGGTCAGGATTTGCAACAACATGTGGATTCGGTGAGTTTCAATCGGAATGTGATCACGCCGGGTGCTTTCCTCGAATATACTTACACAGGAACCCGTTTGGTTTTGGTAGCTGGAATGCGTGCTGATTATCAGACAGCGTTCAGTGATCAGAAGGAAAAATTCCAGTTCTCACCGCGTGTCCATGCCAAATATACATTGGATGAGTTTACGGACGTTCGGGTAACAACAGGAAAATCCTGGAGATTGCCGACGATAGTGATGGATAATTCCTCCTTATTGGCAACTTCGAAAGCCTGGATCGTAAACAGCAGCAACGAACAGGAAGAGGTGTGGAATTCCGGAATTTCAGTTATTCGGACCATGAGATGGTGGAATCGTGCTGCGAGTATTTCGGCCGATTTTTATCATGCACGTTTCACCAAACAATTGATTATCGACCGGGAACAATCAACGGATTCGATCTTCTTTGGTTTCCAACGGAATGTTTCCAGGAGCAGTACCTTTCAAACGGAGTTGAGCTTTATGCCATGGAAGACAATTACTTTCCGCCTGGCTTACAAGTTCCTGGAAGTGAAAGCAGATTATGCCGGAAGTTTGAGACAACAGGTTATGATTCCACAGCACAGAGGCTTGTTTAACGTGGCATTTGCGAGCAGAAACAAGAAGTGGGAGGTTGATGGTACGATTTCTGTATATAGCCCGATGCGCTTGCCTGATGTTACTTTACCAGATGGTTCACGTTTAACGAACGAGAAGAGCAAAGTTGTACCGGTTGGGTTAGCACAGATTACACGTCATTTCAAAAGTTGGGATGTATATGTCGGAGGAGAGAACTTGTTTAACTTCAAGCAAAAGAATCCGATTATCAGTGCGAATAATCCGTACGACCCGACCTTTGATGCAACACGCGTTTGGGCACCTGTTATGGGAACGGTGATCTACGCAGGATTCAGATATGAGATTAAACGAAAAGTAGAAAAGAAGTAAGCGATAATAAATTTAAATTTTAAAAATAGAACCATGAAAAATAGTTTGTTAGTATTAGCACTTTTGTTTGTGAGCAGTTTCGGATTCAGTCAGAAAACCGCTGCAAAAACAGAAACAGTTGTCATCCAGACAAGCGCGGAATGCGATGAATGTAAGGAACGCATAGAAGGTGCTCTGAATTATACGAAAGGGATTAAATTCGCAGAATTAGATGTGAAGTCGCGAAAATTAACTGTAAAGTTCAAGAATGATGTGATTTCCTTAGCTGAGATCAAAAAGCAGGTTTCCCAATTGGGTTATAATGCAGATGAGGTAAAAGCAGATCCGACCGCATTTGAAAAATTACCAGCTTGCTGTAAACCAAGTGGAATGGAAAAACACTGATAAGATCGTAGCGGTTATTTGTTAATAGTTGCATTAAAAGATTTCCTCGTGCTCTTTGTGGTCAGATAAACTACTAAGATCTCTAAGGACACGAGGTTTTTGTTTTCTATCCCCCGATTTTGAAAGAAGCATTGCTAAGCATTAGCACAATGAACAACGGTACAATTAATAAAGTACTTGTTTGTGCCAAATCAATTAAGAAGTACTTGAATTGATTTTTTTTTGCGTGTTTTACAATTAGTGCAACAGTCGTCCATAGCCAAAAGAGCAGAATGGAAACACCGCTTACAATCATGTGAAGAAGCCCGTCCAGGTATTTGTGTTGAAACACAAAAGCGAGCATGAAGCTGATAATCGCACTTGCCAGGTAAACCAGGATAACGGGAAGAATCAACTTGTTTTCTGACTTACCGATCAATCGGTGAAACCAGATGATACAGATCGTAAATACAATGATATTCAGTATAATAGCCATGGTTTTGTTTGAAATTTAAAAATAGGTAAAATTTCCGCTTCTTAAATGGAAACGATATATTAGCTGACAAGTTGCTAGTCATGACTAATTTTTCTATGTTATCCCATTATGCAATGTCCTTGCTGGAAGCAACGGAAGAACCACATTTTGAGAAGAAATCTTACCGGGTAAGAAAGAAGATTTTCGCGACTGTCGGGATGGAAGCCGCTTTTTTTGTCGTGAAACTGACACCCATCCAACAATCCGTGTTTTGCAGTTGGGATGAAAGTGCGTGTCACCCGATTCCGAATAAATGGGGATTACAAGGTTGGACCAGGGTTTATTTCGAGAAGGTGGATGAAGATTTTTTGAAAGATATTGTAAAGACTTCCTATTCGAATGTAGCGCCGAAGAAATTGGTGGAGTTGATAGAAGATTATTAATTTTGTGGAGAACCAAAAGAAATGAATCAACTTTTCTCCATCGTTTTTATTTTGCCAATTGTTTTATTTGTAATACCACTTGGATTTGTCCTCAGATCTGAAATCGTCTTTTGGTCCGCTCTATTTGCGTCTCTGTTGTTCCCGTGGATTGCCTATGAAATTGTTCAAAACGACTTAGGAAATTATGATCTTTACTGGTTCGTAGCTTCTGTGAGCCCAACAACTCTTTTGTTCTTATATAAATTATTTGATTGGGTGATTTTGAAATTATACAATCGTCATCTTTTTATTACCTGGAAAGGATATTCTTTGCCCATTAAAGAAGGATGGTTGGATTTGATTATGCAGTTTGTTCTGATTTCTTCAACTCTAATTTGGTTTTGGGTAGGTAAAGCAATTTTTGGATAACTCCTTACTCCTCATTCTTCTTAAACATTCCTCCAACTTCTTTGGATAAACGCTGAATCGTTTCCACACCGGCTGCCAGCGGACTTCCGATCATGTCGTCATAAGCTGCATAGGATAGATCTGCGGAGCTTTGTGAAGGATAAATGAACAGGTGATCTAGGTTCGGGTTTTCCTTTTCCATACGCTGAGGCAAGGATTCCATTCCGGTAAAGGCAGATACAGACCCTGAGCGTGCAAAAACGGATACAAATAATTGATTTTCTCCAAAACCAGTTAGTTTATCCAAGATCTCCTCCGGCGATTCAATAGGGAAATGTGTCAGATCCGCACTGAATTTCCTGTAAGTCCGGTATGCCTTGAATTTCTCGAAAGTTTCGCGGGTACTGTACACATCAATGTCCAGGTTCAATTCCTTTGAAATCCGCATGATGCGCTCCAGCCACTGATTACAATCCTGTTCCAATTCGGCATAAACCGGGCAGACTACTGAAATTTTGCGGTAGCTGGAAAAAGAATGGTTGAAATGACAGAAGAAAACTGTTTTCTCGCACACATTCAATAAGTGATCGCGGTCGTCACCAATGAGCCTTTTCAACAAGTTGGCTTTCGAGTTATCATTGATTAGTACGATATCAGCCACCAATTCTTTGGAAACACGCGAGATTCCGCTTGATAAATTGTGGTCGATCGTTGCCATGGCATGCACGTTGATTTCCCCGCTGTTGTAATGCGTAATGAAATCATCCATGTGTTTTCGGGAGCGACGGATCCGCATTTCCGCTTCTTCGTCATTTTCCAAGACACTCACCACCGAAATCGGGTTCATGACCGTTTTATCCGTAATAAGCACCGAAAAATCGAGCAGTTGTTCGTTTCCTCTAAGTTCGTTTGCAGCTACCAATACATGCTGACTGCGCATGGAAGGACCTTCCAGTGGTTCATTTTTGGTTTGCGCAATGAGTAATTTTTTTCCGGCATTTTCGGTCACAAAAGAAGCGGTCATACTGGTGATCAGGATGAGAATAACCGTTCCGTTCACGATTTCGATATCCAGAATCCCCATCGTGTAACCGACATTGATCACGGCCAAAGTTGCTGCAGCATGTGCAGTACTCAAACCGAAAATCAATTGTCTTTCCGGGCCTTTGAGTTTGAAAATAAGTTGTGTGATCAGAGCTGCGAGGAATTTACTAAAGATGGCAAAAGCGCTCAGGATTCCTGCAACTGCCCAAGCCCAGGGTTCGTTTGCCAATGCTTTCACATTTACAACCATGCCAATGGAGATCAGGAAGAAGGGGATGAATAAGGCATTTCCAATAAATTCAACCCGGTTCATCAAGGTGGAAGAATGTGGGATCAAGCGGTTCATAACCAATCCTGCAACGAATGCCCCGATAATGGCTTCTATTCCTGCAACTTCAGCCAGGAAAGCGGAGAAGAAAAGGATGGAAAGGACATAAATGAATTGGGAAGATTTTTCCGATTCCAGTTTCCGGAAAAACCAGCGCGAAATTTTTGGAACGCCCCAAAACATGATCAAACTGAAAATGGAAAGGGTGATTGCCAGGTGAACTAAAACATTGGTGTTGATTACTCCATGGTCCGAGCCGGAAATAACTGCCAGAATAATCAGCACAGCAGTATCGGTCAGAATCGTTCCGCCAACCGCAATGGCAACTGCTTCCATTTTGGAGATCCCGAATTTGGAAACGATGGGATATGCAACCAGGGTGTGTGTCGCAAACATGCTGGCTGTCAGTAAACTTGCAATTTCGCTCAGACCAAGTGCATACCTGCAAGTCGGATACCCCAAAAGAAGTGGAATGAAAAAGGTCAATGCCCCGAATGTGAGTGATTTGTTCCGGTAACGTCTGAAATCCTGCATATCCAATTCCAGACCGGCCATGAACATGATGTACAGCAAACCGATCTTGGAGAACATATTCACGAATCCCGTTTTCATGTTGGCTTCTGAGATCAATTGGAATCCGTTCGGCCCAATAATGACTCCGGAGATGATCAATCCGATCAATCCGGGAATTTTGAATCTCCGCAAAATAATCGGGGAAAAGAGGATGATCAGTAAGAGGAGGGAAAAGGTAAGAATCGGGTTTTCCAATGGCAATTTAAATTCACCGATCAAGTTTTGAAACTCTTTAGAAAATTGCTCGAATAGTCCGTTCATTTGTTTGGAATAACCGCCACAAAAGTAATCGCATTTTTCACGAATCTATCTGATAAGTTGGCCGGGGTCGAAAAAACTTGCTTTTTCAATGCTTAAATAGCTGTCTGCCGGCGTTAATTTGCCCGTGTGACCTCAAAAAAGATTTGGATCAATTGAACTGTTAAAAAGTATTAAGACCTTTGCGCCGGCGTTTGGCATCGTTTTTGTCTTGGGCTTTTTTAAATTAAACATCGTTACCATGAAACAGTTATCTACACTTTTTATTTTACTACTTTTTTCACTGTTGTCAAACGCACAACAGAATACCAACCTGGTTTTCTTTTCAGAACAAGGTCAGCAATTTTATATCATATTGAATGGAATTCAGCAAAATGTGAACCCCGAAACAAATGTGCGGGTTACCAACCTGATTCAACCCTATTACAAGGTGAAAGTTAAGTTCGCAGACGGGATAACAGCTGATATTGACAAGACCCTTAATTTTAATCAGGGAACTGAAACTACTTATTCTATCAAAAGCTCCAACAAAGGAGAAATTGTTTTGAGATGGATGAGCGAAGTTCCGATTGAACAAGCTCCCCGACCAATGGCAGGTCAGCAGGTGATTGTTTATCACAGTACGCCGGTAACAACTACCACTCAAACAACGGTGATTTCCAACACAACTACCAATCCTAATAATTCAGACCAAATGAATGTAGGAATCAATGTGAATGATCCGGCGAATGGTGGAGCAAACATCAACATGAACATCAATGTGAATGAAACTGGAATGAATACCCAAACGCAAAGTACAACCACAACGACGTATTCTTCTACCACAACGACTTCAGGGAATGTTGGAACTGTTGGAACCGTGCAGCAATCCGGTTATGTGATGCCAGGTTACAACGGGAATGTTGGTTGTAACGGATATCCAATGAGTGAGGCTCGATTTAATGAAGTGGTTCAATCCATCCAGGCTAAAAACTTTGATGATTCCAAATTGACCATGGCGAAACAAGTGATCAATACAAACTGTATGACAAGCAGCCAGGTAAAGCGTTTGATGCTGTTGTTCAGTTTTGAAGATACACGTTTGGACCTGGCGAAATATGCCTACGGTTATACGCATGATATCGGAAATTATTATCAATTGAATGATGCGTTCACATTCGAATCAAGTATCGAAGAATTGAATACCTATACAAGCGGATTCAAAAGATAAGTATTACCGAAAAGAAATTTAAAATCCCATTTGTCGCTGACAGATGGGATTTTTTATGGACCTTCAGTTTTAAGGTCAACACTGAAGATAAATACCCCACAGACCTATTCGATTGATTTTCAAAACGGTTTATTTCCTCTAATATTCCAAGCTTCTAATCAATAATTATGGTTTTAGAATAAGTACTGATGGGGTATTTGTTAGCCATAGGCTTTGCGTTTCAACTGCTTTTCTCCAACTGTCGTGACTGATCAGCATCAAATCTTGTTGGCTCATGAATTCCTTGTCTAAACGCGGTTCCGTTTGCAGGGAAATGTGATTTGGGGCAACCTGCTCAATCATACGGATGGATTCTTTCAGTTCGGGATGTGTTTTCACAATTCCGGAAGAATCGATAATCGTTACACGCGCATTGCTGTGGTGAATCAGTTTTTGAGCATAGACCAATAAAAAACTGTCGTGAATAGAGAAAATAGGTAAGAACACATTTTCCACTTTTTCAAGGTCTTTATCGATGACGATACCAATAGGCAATTTGGCATTCTTGATCAATTGACGTGTCCGTTCATCAAAAACGGTGTTTTCAAACAAAGGTTCTTTCCCTGTAATTGTTTCATATAGACGCTCCGGGTTGATTAACTTGGTAGTGAATCCGAGAATTCTTCCTAGAAGTGAGCCTTCGAAAACAGAACTTCCGATCCCGATCAGGAGTAAATCGAAATTCCCTGCATTGGAAGTGTCTGTGATTTCCTTGTCGATATCTACAGTCGGTTTGAATAAAGTGACTACCGGCATGTGCAATTTCTGTGACTCTTCCGTAATTGGGGCAAAGCTTTCCCGCTCGTATGCTTCTGCATTGAATTGGTTCAAATCATTACTCAATGAGACATGCAAAGCGGTCACATTTGCATTTTCAGGAGATTTTCGAATAAAACTATTTGCCAGTCTCAATAATGTTCTTCCTCTTTCCGGGCTACCGAATGAAAGTAGGATGGAATATTTCGTTGAAAGTTGCTGGCTGTCCTGAATTTCTTCAGCGGATTTCTTTTCAGGCATGATCCAGTTGATCAAATCGAGCATTGGCCCGGTCATGAATGTGGTGATCAAAGCCATAATAACCAACATGGCAAAAATTTCGTCGGAAAGCACTCCCAGATCGTAACCGATGTTCAGAACAATCAATTCCATCAGACCACGTGTATTCATTAAGGCTCCTATGATTAAACTGTCTCTCCAGGATTGACCCACAAACTTTGCGGCGAGCGCAGATCCCAAAAATTTTCCGGTTACTGCAACAGCAATGATGATGAAGGCAATCAGCCACAAATGCCAATCATTCAGTAAGCCGATTTGAGTTCTCAGTCCGGTGAATACAAAGAACAATGGAAGAAGCAATAGAACGGAAACATCTTCAATTTTTTCAATAAAGATCTTTCTGAAATTGATATTTGAAGGCATAATTACACCGGCAAGGAATGCTCCGAATAATGCGTGAATCCCGATGACTTCCGTTGCAAAAGCAGAAATCAATAAGGTGATGAAGAAAATGGCAACGACCGGTTTACTCAAACTTTCCTTGTTCGAATGCTTGTCTCCCAATCGTTTAAGGAAAGGCTGAACGATCTTCAACATCAGGAAAACATAGGCAATCGCCATGATGATGATATAGATTGCGCTTAAAACAGATCCTGCTTTCACGATAGCTATGACAGCAGCGAGGATACACCAAGCTGTAATATCATCCGCAGCAGCACATGTAATTACGATGGATCCCAATTTGGTTTTACTCAAACCCCGTTCCTGGACAATCCGGGCCAAGACAGGGAAGGCGGTGATACTCATCGAAATTCCTATGAATAAAGCGAAAGAAAGGAAGTTGACATTTGCCGGAGCGAATTCCGAATAGATAAAGTATGCCAAGCCTACACCCAAAGTAAATGGGAAAATAATACTCGCGTGACTAATCACCACCGCATCGTTAGCTCTTGTTTTCAGTGTTTTCAATTCCAATTCCATTCCCACGACAAACATGAACAGGATCAATCCGATTTGGCTCAGGAATTTTAAGTTGTCAAGCGATTTCTCAGGGAAAACGAAGTGAGAGAATTCAGGGAAGTACATTCCGATGAAAGATGGTCCCAGGAAAATCCCGGCAATGATCTCACCAATCACGGATGGCTGACCGATCTTCTTGCAGAAAAAGCCGAAAATTCTCGCTACGACAATGATGGTAACGATTTGCAGCAAAAGAATTGCCAATGGATGTGTCAGGTTGTGATAATACGTTTCCGTGAATTGTTGCCAGGTTGACGCTGTAGCCTCTGGTTTGAAAGTGGTTACTTTTCCTTTTTCCAAAGGTTTCCCGGAAAGGATCACACCAAAAATGATTGCGGCAAATCCACCGATCGTTATAATGTAAAACAAGAGATTTCTGAGATTACGCATAGCTTGAATTTTCAGCAAAAGTAAGCTCGGAGATAGTAAACAAAATACGTTCTGATTAAGAATGTACTGAAACCCGATTTTATTGTACCAAGTAGCTGTTTTTCTACAAATTGAACGCTTCTACAAAAGCCTTTCTGTAGTTTTCGCTCAAAGTGAATTCGACGTATTTTCCATCTTTATTCCGGATCTTGCTCAATACCACATCACCTTGATAACCTTGGATGAATTCCTTGGAAAGCAATTCGGATTTCGAGATACGGATGAAGGATTGCAGGTCCAATTCCTGGAGGAGCTGATCGAACGATTTGTTCTTGACCACCAATTCGTCGCCATTTTCCAAAAGCATCAATTTATCCCTTCGGTCGTAGGTGTCTGTCGAGAAGCTGACAATGGTGGAAAGTTGGATGGTGAATTTTCCTTTATTGGTATTCACCGTCCAAACCGCTTGTTTTCTCGATTGATTGATCCGAACGCGTACCTTTTCAATTGCGCGTTCCAGACGTTCGCGTTGAACCGGTTTTCTCAAATAGTCAATGGCTTCGATGTCGAAAGCATCAGCGGCATATTCGTTATGGGCGGTGGTGAAAATAATTGGTTTGGAATGCAATTTTTCAGCAACTTCCAACCCGCTCAGGTTTGGCATCACAATATCTGAAATGCAGAAATCGAATGATAGATTCGGCACTTCCGACAGGAA
>Ga0247691_1000106_pt1 | contig 21419 bp, 25 predicted proteins | sample CNK32_metaG_FD_182721 | JGI IMG/M metagenome (GOLD analysis project Ga0247691, IMG submission 182721) | Soil microbial communities from Purdue University Martell Research Forest, Indiana, United States - CNK32 | ecosystem: Environmental > Terrestrial > Soil > Temperate forest > Bulk soil...
GTGAGTTGCAAAATTTGGAATGGATTCATCTTCGCTCAACTCTTTGATTTGTGGTGCAAATTTTCCAAGATCTGTAAATCGCGTCAACCTGTTGTTGATTTTTCGTGCATAGAACCAAACATACATGACTAAGAATATGAATAGTTCGAAGAACAGGAACATCCATCGCTCTTTGATTTTAGCCACATTCGCCACGAAAAACGACAATTCTACGGTAGAAAAAACCAATAGTACTGCCAATACCAGTAGCGGATGCCATTTCAAGCGGTAAATCAAAAAGTAGCAAAGCAGGACAGTCGTCATCAACATCGCAACAGTGATACTAAAACCGTAAGCCGCTTCCATGTGTGTGGATGATTTGAAATAAAGGATCATTAGGACACAACCGATCCAAAGAATGGTATTTACACTTGGAATGTAAACCTGTCCTTTGTTTTCAGAAGGTTGTCTGACAGCAACACGAGGCCAGAAATTCAGGTTCATTGCTTCATTGATCAAGGTATAACTTCCGCTAATTAAAGCTTGTGAAGCGATAATGGCAGCTGCTGTAGCTATCAGGATGCTCGGCAGCAAGAACCAGGCAGGAACGATTCCGAAAAAGGGATTTATTCCGTGTAACCTGTCTGCTCCAGAATGTAGCAACCAAGCTCCCTGACCCAAATAATTCAAGACCAGACTGACTTTGACAAATCCCCAGGTGATCCGGATGTTTTTCCGACCACAATGTCCCAAATCGGAATACAAAGCCTCAGCTCCGGTAGTAGCCAGGAACACAGCTCCCAGAATCCAAAATCCATGCGGATAGTGAACCAATAAATTATAAGCATAATGGGGACTTAAGGCATTCAAAACAGAAGGGAAATGAGCAATTTGGTTCAATCCGAGAACCATCAGCATGGTAAACCAGATCACCATGACCGGCCCAAAGGCTTTTCCAACCCGATGAGTTCCGAAGCGCTGGATATAAAAGAGCACGGATAAAATGACAATTACAATCGGAACCACCGGAATTTCTCCAAAATAGTTCACCATGGACAATCCTTCGACAGCAGATGCAACGGAAATTGGTGGAGTGATGATTCCATCGGCTAACAAAGTCGTTGCTCCCAAAATAGTTGGAATCACTAACCATTTCCCATGTTTTCGCACCAAAGCATACAAGGAAAAAATCCCGCCTTCTCCCTGGTTATCTGCTTTTAAGGTCAACCAAATATACTTGATGGTAGTCTGGATCAGCAAGGTCCAAAAAACACATGAGATCCCTCCCAAAACAAGACCTTCCGTAATCGGTCGTTCTCTTACGATTGCCTTCAAAACATAGAGCGGGCTGGTACCGATATCCCCATAAATAATTCCAAGTGCAACCAGCAGAGAACCTGCAGTAATTTTGGCTTTCAGCCCATTTGGCATCTTTTTCATGTATCCTTATTTGATACTTCAAAATTGGGGACTTAGACCTTGGGGAAATATTAAAGGATGGTGGAGATTTATAAAGAAAACATAAAGGAATTGCGAATGCCGAATTACGAATTACGAATTACGAATTTTTAGATTGAACTAAAGCTAAAAATATTTGGAAAGGGCTACTAACGAAGCGGTATGATTTTTTTCAAAAAAATGTAATTCCGCAATATTACGTCCAATATTGAAAACTTAGCTGTGGGGTCGTATCTACAAGCTAAGAAAACCGGTAGCCTACCCTGCTTTGAGTGATGATGTACTTGGGATTATTCGGGTTGTCTTCAATTTTCTTACGCAAAGTATTGACAAAAACGCGCAGGTATTGGGTTTCTGTCTGATAACCGACTCCCCAAACTTCTTTCAGGATAAATTGATGGGTCAAAACTCTTCCTTCATTGGTAAAGAACAAAGCCACGAGATTGAATTCAGTGGATGTGAGTTTCATGATTTCTCCTTTTTTCTTCAGGGTCCGACCAGGCAAGTCTAATTCCAAATCGCCTAATTCTAAAACGGTTTTGGTGTTTGAGTCGTGATTTCTTCGAATAGCTGAGCGGATCCGGGCCAGTAATTCTGCATTTCGAAACGGTTTTGTGAGGTAATCGGTTGCGCCTTCATCCAAGGCCATTACAATGTCTTCTTCCGAATCTTGAACGGATAAAACGATAATCGCTTTGTTATACCATGTCCTTAACTCTTTGATGACTTCATGACCGCTTTTATCGGGAAGCCCCAAATCCAAAACAATCAATTCCGGTGGATGATTTGCTGCTTTCAGGATTCCTTCTTTCGCTGTTTCGGCAAACAGCACTTTGTAATCGTTGCTTTCGAGCGTGATCTCCAATAATTTGCGAATTTGTGGTTCGTCGTCAATAACCAGGATTTCTGCTTTATTCATTGTTCAGGTTATTCATGAAAGAAACTTCTACCGGCAAATCTATGATAAATTGTGCTCCACCCTCTTTCCGGTTGGTAACTTCAACTGTACCCTGATGAGCTTCCACAAACCCTTTCACAATAGACAATCCAAGTCCTGTTCCTCCTGCTTTTGATTCCGGCAGGCGATAAAACTTATCGAAAACATGCGGAAGAGATTCGGGCGGAAATCCGGGACCAGCATCCGATATCCTGATAATGCCCTGATTGTTTTCATAGCTGACTTCTATTTCAACCGGCAAATGACCTGGTGTGTATTGGATTGCGTTGTAAATGATATTATCGAGCACTGTTTCCAGCAACCCGGAATCCACTTTCATTAAAGGAAGTGCATCATTGGAATGAAATACGATATTATGATCTGAAAATTCTAGGTGGCGTTGGATTAATTGATGAATGATCTCATTCATGTCCGTCCAGTCCAATTTCACATGCAACATGCCGTTCTCCAACCTACTCATATTCAATAAATTATCAACTTGACGTTTCAAACGGATACTGGATTTATCGATAGCCTGGAGAAGTTCGGATTCTTGTTCAATTGTCAATTTCGCCTGGTTTTCCTTCAACATATCCACTGAACCTAAAATAGTGGAAAGTGGCGTTTTCAATTCATGGGAAAGCGAATTGAACAAGGTGTTATACAATTTCACTTCTTTCTCCTTCTCCTCCTTGTTTCTGACCTTCTTCTCGGCTTTTCGAATTTGAAAGGTCAATACCGCATTGATAAAAGCGATGAAGAAATACATCAGGAAAGTGAGAAAATCTTCTGCTTGATTTATATGTAAAGTATAAAGCGGTTCGATGAAGAAAAAATTCCAGATAAATGCACTGAGTGTTGCCCCAAGCAAGACGGGCCAAATATTGAAAACCATAGCTGAAAGCGAAACAGTCATCAATAAGATCAACGCAACTACTTTGTAATTGAATAGATCGCTGAAATAATAGCAAATCCCTGCTACTGAAAGAATCAGGATGCAATTCAGAATGAACTGACGAAGCAAGGAAACGTGAACGGTCTTAGTGTCTTTCAAGTGAAAAAATCTTACTCAAAAGTACGGGGAAAAACATAAAGGAAAAATAAAATTTAAGCAGGAACTGAAAGGAACCGTTACGCAAGCTTTTCAACAACCTTATCCCACTTATCTTTTGTCAGGATATAGGTAATGTAGGGAAATTGTTCTCCATTCACCTCTTTCAGGAAATGATCTCCCTTTTCAACTCCTAACTTTGCCGTTCCTTTTTGAGATCTGAAATTCGTTTCCCCGATTTCGAAAATAATGCGATCTGCCGATTTGAAAGCATGATCAATCAGCAATTGTTTGTGTGCAAAATTGTAATTCCCGCCCCAGTAATTCCTGTCCAAAAACGAATAGCCGATTTTCACGGAACCATTTTCCAGATCAAAATCATAGTAGCGCGAACTTCCGATCACCTTTTGAGTCTGCTTATCAATAATAACAAAAGCATGTTGACTAGCAAGCGCCTCCGCAAAAAACAGCATAAACACTTCCGGTTTGTAGCGATCGGGTGACGGATGCTGTTCCCACAACAAAGGATCAGAAGCCACATCAAACAAATCCTCGTAATCCCAATCCTCCAAGGGACGCAAAAGGACTAATTCATTTTCTAAAGTTGGTTGCCAAGATTTCATACTAATTACGAATTATGAATGCCTAATTACGAATTTAAAAAAAATTCACTTTTGAATTTTCACTTTTGAATTTTACTAATCACCTTCTCCACCCGCTTGCGTTTGGATTCTTTTTCAATTTCATGTAATCTGCCACTCAAAACAGAGGTAAATTGCGCTTTATTTTCGGTTGTTATGATCGGCATTGCCCTTTCCGCATACATCGGTAATTGATTGGTTGGAGATTTTTGAATGAGCTCCATTAAAAATACAAAGGCATTCTCTTTGAAAGCAGGAAGCCCACACAATTTTATCAGGATATTCACTGCTCCATCCATTGTGATCACCGAACCTTTCCCAACAGCATCCAAAATTGCAGGAATGGATTCATAAATGAAGGTTGGATTCTCCAATACAATACTGTCCAAAGCTGCCATTCCTCCCCATTGCAAACGGTTGTTCTTGTGTTTCAACAATTCCAGGAATGCAGGCGCATATTCTTTAACTAACTGGGGTTCAATTGCACCGATCTCATACAAGACTTTGATGCAGTCGTTCTGGATATCTTTGCTCTTAGCTTGCAAGTTTTCCACCAATTCCCTGATGGTGGCTTTGTCTTTGGAACCTGCAATTTTTGTTGCCAATTCCCGGTTTGGAACTTCATCTCTTCTGTTGAGAGAACTTGCTAATTCACTGATGATGCTCATAAAGCTTATACTATTTTGAAAAGTAGTTTACTATTTTTTATACATTTTACAAAATTATTCTAATGTTTTCATTTCCAAATTTGAGATCATTTCTTTTTTCTTTTCCTCATAGATTGATTCAAGGGAAACGGTCTTTTCGATAAATGTTTTTTTCCGGATTAAGAATACTTTCTTCAAAAGGTCCGAAGCAGTAATTAATTCACGTTTCTTAATCTGTATTTCATCCTTGTTAAAAATATAAATAGTCTCCTCAACTTTCCATGTACTTTGTTCTGATTCACTTGGCCAGGTATTAATTCCTACAGAAAATTCCCGGATCAATTTCAAACTATCATGTTGGAGATAATATTGATTATTACTAAATCCATATTCTCCACAATCACCTTTCATATAGTATAAGCGATTGTTTTTGTTACTCATTGTATTGATAAGATATCCGCAATCGCCCCCTTCAATATACTCACCCAATGTACTTTTTGTTTGAGGATCCTTATCGAATTGCTTCTTGATCTGATCCATGGGCAAATAACCGGTCAGAAATGAAAAATTATCCACCTTTATATACTTACTCGACCAAAAGTGTTCATCTCCCACTATGAATTCCTTATTCTTCAAGATCGAATCGGACAGGTCTTTTTCTATTCCTTTCAACTTCTGAAGAGAATCATCTGTTACAGCAAGATTCTTTTTATCACTCATAACCGGTGGATTTTCGTTTTCACAAGCAACCATAAAAAAAACTAAAACCAGGATCAGAGGTGATTTCATGTTCAATTCACCAAAATTTATACTCATAATGAACTATTTTGTACGGATTTTTCGGACGGTCTTTTAAGTTATTGTACTCCACAATTTGGGTGATCCTATTTGATTTATCGTAACTAAAAACCTTAAGCCACAAAAATTGTCCGTCATCCGTATTGAATGCGGTTTCTTCACTCTTTAATCCTTTTTGATTGTATTTGGAGGAATACGTCCCTCCCAATTCTCCCGAACAGGTGTTTTTGATCTCCCGGTTCAGCTTATCGTATTCATAAATGACTTGGGCCTGAATACTATCGTCGGCATTATAGCGAATCCATCGATCCAATCTTCCGGATTGATCCCGTTTGTATTCATCCCGAAAATAAACCGAATGATCTGCTTTTGTACTTAAGTCTGCATCATTAAATCCTCTTTGATCATAGTGCGACTGAATCACAAAGTCGATTTCTTTAGTTGGTTTGAAAACTGCAATGACAGAGACGCTGTCGTTCTTTTGATAGTGGAATTCCGAAATTGAATGACAGGCACCATGAAGTGTATAAACATCTTTTATTTTTCGGTTTTTAGAATCATAGCTGTACTGATTTTTGTAATCTTCCGAACCAGATTCATTGTATCGAATTTCTGAAATGAGAAGCCCTTTTTCGTTATAACTATTCTTTTCTGTCAATCTTTTATCACCCTCTTTTCCCGCATCAAAATAGGATTCAAAAACAAGAACTTCTTTGAGTTTCTTTTCAGGTTTTGAATTACATGCCGCTAGAAATACAATTAATAAAAGACAGATGCCATTTTTCATTCATCCAATATTAGCATTTAATTTCGGTTCTTCATCCAAACCGTATCCCGATTGATATTCAGCGGAATTCCATTTTTCCGTTTGTACAGGATGGTTAAAACGATAGCCAAAGTGATTGTCAGAATCCGGAAAACATTTGCATAAACTCCGCCAAAAGCATTATCCGAAACCGCAAAGATCATCCAGGCCAAGTTCATGAAGAAATGGAGGAAGATCGAGATCCACAAATTGTAATTCCACTCCACAAAAAGCCAGGCAAAAAGTACCGCTCCCATGAACGTAGTCGAAAAAACTCCAATCAATGTAGGCAAATCATTACTCTGATACAAGTGCATGGCCGCGAATAGAAACGCTCCCAATAAGATAGACGGAATAAATCCCAATTTGGTGTATCGGAATAATTGTCCGAACAGGAATCCCCGAAATATAAATTCTTCAAAAAATGCAGCAGCAACTCCCGTAATCAGGATTTCGTTCAGGCTTAGTTCGGTATTGAATTGAAAACAAACCGCAAAGCCAATAAACATGGGAAGGGTACAAATGAGCGGAAAGAGAACACCTTTGAGAATGGAACGGTTCAATCCAAGTGTAGTCTTGCAACGGTTCCATTGATTGATGATGGAAGCACCCAAAATAATTGGAAAAGAGACGACTATATAAGTCAAGATATGACTCAGTCCCAGCTGATGAATATGCCCATCAAGCCAAATCCTAAGTTCTGAAAAGTAAGTATTGGCAAGAAAGAAATAGACACCAAACGATAGAAGAGTGATTGAAATAACACGTAAGGATCTACTCATCGATTGCTTTTGGGGTTTAAAGATGAGTTAAGTTACCAATTCCTTAAGACGTAGGCAACAATTTTAACGTTCTGTGAATTGTGAAATCACATAAGTCTTATTTTTGATTCCACTTATTTAACAAGAAAATTGTTCACTTTACTATTGACACATCCTTTATCGAATCAAATTGCAGCTCCATGACCACTTTCCCCGTTTTGTCAATCAACCCCCATTTTCCATTCAATTTCACAGCGGCATAACCATTGTGGAAGTCTCGTACATCTTCATATTGCGGTTTAATTACCCATTGGCCTTTCGAATCATAAAACCCTTTCAAAACACCCTTTTTTCCTTCTGCAAGTCCTTCAGAAAAATTACCCCAGGATTCCGTATCAGTTACATTCAAGGATGCTCCTTTCACATTTACGTAAGACCATTGATCTCCTTTTCGGACAAGTGCAAGTCCACTTTTAGCGTCGAAATCCTTTGCAACATCAAACTGTGGCTCAATAACCCATTTTCCCGTTTTGTCTATGTATCCAACTTTCTTATCAAATGTTTTAGCCCAAGCCAAGCCATTCGTAAAATATCCTACACTTTCAAATTGGGAAGGAATCGCCAATTCCCCTTTTGGATTGACAAAACCGAATTTCTTATCTAGTGTTCTGATCGGAGCCAGCCCTTCTGAAAAATCGCGCACGTCTATTGCAGGAGTTGCAATCGCATTCTCTTTTCCCTTTACATCCACAATCAGAAATTCAGTTCCTTTTTTTACGGCAGCAAAACCACCATCAAAATCATTTGCATCGTCATAGACAGCAGGAATTTCCATCTTCCCCATCTGATTCATATATCCCCATTTCGAACCGATTTGAACCAACATCAAATTGTTTTGAAAACCTTTAACACCAAAGCCAAAAACCTCCTTGATCTTAAACTTGGGTTCTTGTGTTTCTAAAACGGTGTTTTTTAAATCAATAAAATGATGCTGACGATCTTTTGTATTATAGGTAATCGCTAATCCATTAGGACTAAACGGATAAGATTTATCATATTCTGCAGGAATGATCAGTTTCCCATCAATTCCGGCATATCCCCAAGTTTTGCTTCCGACGGGTTTTACCTGGACAACCATCGTTTGCGATTGAACCAAGAGTGCATTTATGAGAAACGCACAAAGAGTGAATAGTCTTTTTTGAATCATAGTACTGATTTTTAGTACTATAAACATAGTAAAAATCAACTGATTTTAAAAGTTGAAGTCCGGAAATGAAATTTATTCAAGGGTTTCAACCTCTCTCATTACCTCGTACTTGGGTTCAATCACCCAATTTCCCGATTTATCGATCAAGCCCCATTTATTGTTCAACTTTACCTGGGCATATCCATTTTCAAATTTCCGCGCATCCTGAAATTTCGGTTCTACGATCCATTCCCCTTTATTATCAAAATAGCCTCTTAATCCTCCTTTTTCACCTTGAGCCAATCCTTCGGAAAAATCAAAATAAGCTTCCGATTCAACCATCAAAGCTTCACCTAATAAATTCACATAATACCATTGATCATCCTTCTTTACACGAGCCATTCCACTAACTTCATCAAATGATCTCACTACATCCAATTCCGGAGCAATGGCCCAACTACCGCTTTTATCGATAAAACCTGCTTTGCCATTATCGGTCCTTGCCCAAGCCAATCCGCCTGAAAAATGTCCTACGGCCTGAAATTGAGACGGGATGATAAGCTCTCCTTCGATATTAATAAATCCATATTTCTTATCGAGTGTTTGAAGAGAGGCTAATCCTTCAGAAAAATTGTGCACCCTCAAAGCAGGCGTTTTCACTAGTATTTCTTTTCCTTCCGAATTCACAATGATTACCTGCCAGGCATCTTTCTTACTATCCACTTGCGTAAATAAAATGCGAGTTTGTGATTTAGCTGTTAAGCCCACTAAAATCAGGGCGCAAGAAAAAAAGAGGTTTTTATGATTCATGGTGATTTTTTAACTTGGTCAAAGATACTTTAAATCGAATGATTTGAAAGACCAATACCGATTATTTCGGCATTCGAATCACTCCTGCTCCATCTACTAGCCATTGACCATTCACTTCCACTAATTTGGTTTTCACAACAAAATCCGACCAGTCGATTCCCTGAAGTACCACCAATCCTCTTTTTGAATCCACTGATTTGATCTCAAATCCTTTTTCCGGGAAATCCTGTGCATTCAAAATCGGATCAAAGCCCAATCCCATTTCCGGATCATCCTTGTAAGCATCCGAAATCATCTTGTCGTACCCTTTCTTGAAATCCGGGCTCAACAGTTGATTGTTCCGAACCCATTTTGCAGGATCCTTGAGTGCACTTCCACTTTTCACATAATCATTCATTGCATTTAATGAAATTTGGGGGTCCATTCCTTGTTCATTATTCGAATCCTTGTTTGGAGTTCCACAAGCAAATAAGCTGGTGATCAGAATTGCTGCTAATATTAACTTCATAGAAGAGGGTTTAAAAGTTCAATGGTTCAAAGTTTTAAACTCTTTGAACTTGTTATTTATATAATTCGATACAATCTTTTTTGATCTGCTTTATTTCCGGGTCATTTACAAAGAACGATTCCGGATCTTTTTCAGTTCTCAATTTATCGATCAATTGGTCATTAAACTGGATTTCAGATAAGATGCAGACACTTATTACGTCCTTGTTTTTCAACACGGAAGCAGGTAATTGATCTTTTTCAGCCTCTAACTCCTCCACTATGATTTTCTCAAAAATTGGTTCATAGTACAATGAAAAATGGTAACGGTCCCTTTTCTTCATTGCTTCGGGATATTTGAAACTGGCAACTGCAATCAAAGCCACGGCAAAAAAGGTATAACACTGGAGCGCTCTTTTAAATGCAAGTTCCCTGTTTTGTTTTCTCAGGATGAAGAATGGTATCAGACTCAGGGAACCTACCACAATTGTAACGGCAATTGTTCCTCCGATTAAAATAAACAGGTACTCAGATCTGGGTGTATAAGGCTTTTCAGTCAGGATTGTAAGGAAACCTGCAGGCACGCTCAAAACGAATAATAGCCCGATCCAGGAGTAGAGTTTTAGTTTTTTCATTTAGAGGTCAATTAGTTGTTTTCCAGTTCTTTTCTGATTTTAGCAGAAAGTTTTGCTTTAACCAGTTCGTAGGATTGACGCAAATAGGATTCCCAATCCGATTTTTTCATTCGTGTGATGTCATCGATGAGTACCCATTTGTATTTGGCAACATAAGGCGCAGGCTTGAATCCCGGTAAGCTGGAAAGTTCTTCAAATTCCTCCTCTTTTACCTTGAATGAAGCCGAAGTTGGATTTTCATCCAGTCCAACCACACAAAACATTTTCAATCCAACGGAGAACACCAGATCATGTCCCCATTTCACATCTTCCGTGACTCCCGGGAAATTTTGACAAATACTTCTGATTGATTCAATATCCATTGGTTCGTTTTCATTTCGAAGTTTGAAAGTAAAAAGTATTTTTTACATAGAATGAAAACTTTGGGGTTCTACAATCTCATTTTACTAACTCCTGTTGCTGAACCTCATCGATTCCTTCAAATTTAACATCAACGGAATACGTACCCGATGCCAATTTACTAATATCTATCTGAGTTCCAAATTCCACATTTGCCAAATCCAAAACAATATTTCCGTTTAAATCCAGGATTGCAACCCGTTCCGCTTTGTTGTTTGATGAAAGTCGAATGAAACTTTTTGCCGGATTTGGAATGAATAAGGGTTTCGGATACTCTAACTCAGTTATACCTACCGTATTTGGAGGCGTGATTCGAATAATCGGATTGCTTCCTGAATTCGTAGCGATGTAAATTTCCTTGTTCGGACCAATTGCAATGTCTCTCAAGCGACCAAATTGTGCGAAGAAATACTGATCTTCATCTACAACGGCTGTTGTTTGTGCATTCAATTCCATAGCTACCACACGCTGACCATTTAATGTAACCATCAAGACCCGATTGTCCCATTCCGGAAATGCGGGATTTTGATAATAAACCAGGTCGGAAGTTGCAATAGTCGGTGTCCAGGCTTTCATTGGTTCCTGATACAATCCTGTTGCACATGGAGTATTTTCAAAGGTTTCATCGCAAAAACCATAAATTAGCGGCCAACCGTAATTTTTTCCTGCCTCCAGCACTTGGAACTCATCATCTGTGGAAGGACCGTGTTCTGAAATCACTATTTTCCCATTAGGTAAGGCACAAATTCCTTGAGAATTGCGATGGCCCATCGTATAGACATAAGACCCTGAAATAGGATTGTTTGCAGGGATTGATCCATCCATGTTTGTACGGAGATATTTTCCTGAAAGCGAATTGGAATCTTGCGACAACTGAATTTGGGAGCACTCTCCTGTTGACATCAACAAGGTATTATCGGGTAGAAAAAGCAGACGGGAACCGTTGTGATTTCCAAAAGCCAAAATATTATCGATCAGAATAGCCGGATTAATCAAATTTGTTCCGTTAAAAGTGTATTTCACTAAACGTTCTTTGAAATACCCCTGACCATCTTCCGGTCCATAAGTGTAAACAAAAAACACTTCCGGAGTGGTTGGAAAATTTGGATGAAGGACCAAACCGAGTAAACCGCTTTCACCTACTGTATGAACACTTGCCGTCAGGTCAAGCACCACCGATTTTATCCCCGTATTCAGGTCAATCCGACTAATTAGCCCAATTCGTTCAGTTACCCACAAATAATCATCTCCTTCCAATTTGATTTCCCAGGGAATGGACAGGTTATTTGCTAAAGTATCAATCGTTACGGTTGTCGATCCAACTTGCTGTGTCGTTTGTGAATGAACCATCGGAACAATGACAAACGAAACGATAAAAAGTATTCTTTTGAATTCCATAACCGAAAAATTTAATTTTTTAATACTTAAAAGTTATGGAAACCGGCAACGGATACAAAAAAATGGGCGTTAATAAATGGTAATTTGAAATTACGAATTACGAATGCCGTCCCGATAATTATCGGGATACGAATTGGAGGTCATCTTACTGATTTCCATGATTCATCACTTCTTTAGGAAACTTATCTCCAATCAGGTTCAAACGAATTCCGTGTTCCAGGTAAGCTTTCAATCCGTCAATCACAGTAGTGAATCCGCCCGTGTTATCTTTTATTGCAGAAATAAGCTCTTCGCCTTCCTGATCAAACCCATAATTTTTAATGGTCAAATAAGTGGATCCATCGGAAAGCGATTGAAAGATATAATCAACTGTTGTAGGCGGGCTGCCCCATTCGGTTGAAATCAATTTATCCGTCTGGATTTCTTTCGTCAAGACCGAAGTGGAGATAGTATACATCTCCCATTCCCAGGTTACGGTCTTTCCAACTTCCAGCTTTCCACTTGACTTAGTAAACCAAAAATTGGTCGTGATCTCCGGATCAATGAATGCCTGAAAGACTTCAGAGACTGGTTTCCGGATTTTCATCTGAACTTCCACTGCAGGATTTTTTTCTTGACTCATATTCTTTGATTTTTAATCTTATTTCTCCAAATAAAGTATTCCGTGGTCATTTAATTCGGAATAATCCTCCGTAAAATATTCCTCATCGACTTGCATTTGAAGTTCGTCGAGATTCATTTTATCTGTCAGAACGATTGAATCATCCTGAACGCGATACAGATCGGAAAGAGCCGGAGGTTCCGCCCATTCTAGCGTGTATTGGAATCCATCCATGACTTCGTTTGTTTTCGGGTTTACTTTCAGGATCAGCTTGTCATGAAACAGTTTTCTTGTTCCATCAAAAGAATCTCCCATATATTCTGAAGTAAAGACATACACGGTAAATTTTCCTTTTTTCGGAAGAAAGGCTTTTTCGATCTTGCCCCCGGAATAGATCTTTGTGGAACCGAACTGATTGAACAGTTTATAATTCAGATCGGAATGTTCGGTTTTCGAAACCACGTGATAACTCTTTTCTCCTTGAAGCAAGCGCACCTCTTTTTCCTGAGCAAGCGTTTGAAAACTCGCTAAAAACGCAAAAATGACCAGCCACTTCATGCTCCGTATTTTTCTTTTGTTAGCATCATCGTATTTTTCATCAGTTTCACCAAACTATCCTGGTTAATATCCGACATTTTTTTGACATAAATACACGCTTTCCCCCTGGTGAATTTCCCTAAATCCTTGAGTAAACCGTCTTGTACGGACTCTCCTGTAGAAACGTAAAGGGAAATGGCTGCTTTCCTTGGGGAAAATCCCAATAACGGGGCATCTCCTTCATGTCCGCTGGCATATTTGTAATGATAGGATCCAAAGCCGATGATACTCGGTCCCCACATTTTCGCTTTGAAACCCGAAACCTGCTCCATCAATTCGATGAGTTCGTAGCTGTCTTTTCGCTTTTGTTCCGAATCTGTAAACTCGCGGATGAATTCGTTTACATCCTTTTCAGTTTCTGTTGTTTTTGTTTTTGTTTTTGCCATAATAATTAATCAGTTTTGAGAATGAGAGCGAGAATGAGAGTAGATTTTGAAAGACCAATTCACTTCTTCTTCTAGCCAACAGAATTCATTTATTAATTTGTTTTTCATAAAGCCTATTTCGTTTCCTCATTCTGTTTTTCATTCTCATTCTATTTCAAGCCATCTCTCCCTACAAACCGCTCTTTTCCCAATAAGAACCCAATTGCTTTGACCACATTCCGCTCCACACTTGCTTCCGTTTTGAGATTCGCAATATAGCGAACGATCTCATTTTGAAGAGAAGGAGCCAAACCCACAAACACTTCATTCGCCTTCGGGTTTTCCTTTAAAGCCCGGACCAATTTCGGATGTGGGTGAATGGTCCTGTCCGACCGATCGATCGCAATGCTGATTTCGACTTCCTCTCCTATCCTGGACGGAGATTTCGGAAGCATGATGGTGTTGATATACAATCTCCATTCGCCACTGAATTTGACCAATGTTTGCTTATAGTCTTTTCCGTTGATCGTCCCTTTAATTGGGATCGGACCTTTCTCTTTTCCGAACTCGCGAAACAATTCTTCCAAAATAGGTTTCGGAACAAACACGAACGGATTGATTCCGATGATTTCTATTTTAGCATTAAAACTTGTCATTCCGATCCTGATTTATTGAACCAACAACTTTTTGATAATCACTAGTTGGCCCAAATGATAATGCATGTGCTCCACAATTCCGGAAATGTTCCGATAGTTTGTCCCATATTTCGGGTCGACGAAATCCTCGGTCAATTTTTCATCTGGTATTTCCGCTATTAATAAGGCTGCCTTTTCTGCCTTCAACCAAGCATTCTTTTGCAAATTCTCCCAGGCTTCCTGTGATTCAATTATGGGTGAATTCCAGCTCACTTCATCATTCCCTGTCAATTGGTTCTCTTCCAAAACAGTAATGAGCACATCCACATAATAGGTCATGTGAAAAGTCAGGGCAGCAATGGAATTCAACGAATAAACCTGGGTAGTCGCTTCCTTCCAACTCACATCAGACAAAGTGGTTTTCAGATCAGTCGTGGTCCAATTTCCACCGAAATGAACATCTCTCAGATGTTTCGCCAATTGTTTCGCTAAACTCATTTTTATGAATAGTTAAAGTGAATGCTTTGCTATTGGTGTGATTTAGTTCTGTTGAATAGGTTAAGATACGGAATATTCTATTCATCTTTCTTACTCCCAAAGTAACTAGCTGCATGTCATATCGTTCTACATCAAAATCCCATTCTTAGCAACCACCGGCTCCGGAACAGTTTCCACACCAATTGTTTGAAGCATATCAATTTCAATTGTCCGTGTTATGTTGGTAATTGGAACATCATAGATCAAACCCTGGAAAGGATTCTCCGAATATTCGCTGTTTCTTTCGGAAAAGTAGAAGATCCAGTTAATGATGGCAGAAAACGGAATCGTCAACCAAATAAAGTATTCACCTTGTTTATTCAATTCGGTGATCAAGGCAAAAGGCAACAATAAACTAAATATCCGCAAGGAGATTTTCAGCATGAATGAAAATTGCAAGGGATACGGGAAATTTTTGATCCGTTCGTTCTTCCCTTGGTCATCCAACAATTTATTGATCTGGTTCTGCAATTCAAACAACCTGAAATCTTCGATGATATTCGCTTCCCGAAGTTCTGCCAATCGTTTCCCCTGGTTGTTCAACAACTGAGTTGCCGGATTTGCAGACCGAACAACTGCACTTACTTCCTCCCGACTCAAAAAACGCAATAGGTTTTGCTCCAGGTCGGTTTCGATATTGAAATCTTCCTGTAATCTTTCCCGGTGCTGATTGTGAAAATCCGCGTCGCGCTCCCATGGTTGACGTTTGTGTCTGAGGTAGAACTTATGTGCATACATCCATGCAATATGCCTGTCGACCAACTCTTTTTTTATTTGATGAATTTCCTCTTTACTAATTTCCTTATTCGAATTATTCGTAATGTAGGCGTTCAGCATGATTGCCCAGGCTCTGCTATCATTCACAATACTTCCGTAGTTCTTTCTGGCCTCATACAATCGGTCATAGGAAGCATTGCTTTTAAAACCTAAAAAGAAAGCCAGAGCCGTACCTATCAATGAAACAGGCAAAAAAGGAATGGAAATCAATTCCCACCTGGAAAAATAGTATACACAAACAACAATAGCACTCCAAACGAGGTAGACGATGATCTGGTTTCTTGAAAACCGAAGTGCTGCTTGTGTTGGGTTCTTAAATTCAGTATACATGGAAAAAAATCAAAAGTTCATAGAGTTCAACTAAATAGTTGACTAAAAGTAGTAAAACTTTCAGATTAGGGTTTCACATAAAAACTCAATGCTTTTTGTACAAGGATTTCAATCCGTTCGATGGGCAGATCTACATTCGGATCGATTAGAAACACTTTCATTCGTGATCGCTTTTCTTGTAACATGAACGGTTCATCAAAGAGTTTTCCTTCTACAAAACCAATGTAGGGCTGCTTGTACTGTTTGTGTGTCCAGAAGTAACAGAACATTTTCCCTTTGAAACAAAAGAACGGCATCCCGTATTTCAATTCATGCGTAATATCTGTGTGTTGCTTTAAGACAATATCTCTCAATGCGAGCATCGTTTCCTTGACGGAATCTTCCTGTTTCAAATAAAACTCGGTCAGTCCACTCATTTTTTCTCCCTTGAAAACGAATACGGAAAATCACTTTCTACAAACTTGCGATTGGTTACCGGAATAGAAACCATCTTAAAATCGATTACAGAACCTTTCATTAATTCTGAATGATTCAGGTACAATTTGGAATATTCTTTTGCATTCAGTTTCATTGTCGAAACGTATTTATTCTCAGCAGAATTCTCAGGAGCATTTAACACGACCTGTTTTCCTCCGGACAAATGGATTACAGCTTTCTTAAATAAAGGCGCTCCGAGTACATATTCATCCGTTGCAGGGCAAACAGGATAGAATCCCAAAGCAGAAAAGACATACCACGCAGAAGTTTGTCCGTTGTCCTCGTCTCCGCAATAACCGTCCGGTGTCGGCTTATACAAACGATTAAGTACTTCCCTCACCCAGTATTGTGATTTTGCCGGAGTACCCGCATAATTGTACAAATAGATCATGTGCTGGATCGGCTGATTTCCATGTGCATACTGTCCCATGTTCGCAATTTGCATTTCCTTGATCTCGTGGATCATTCCTCCATAATAACTATCGTCGTAAACCGGTGGAAGACTAAAAACGGAATCCAGTTTTGAAACAAAACGTTCCTTTCCTCCCATCAGGTCAATCAATCCCTGTACATCGTGGAAAACAGACCAGGTATAATGCCAGCTGTTTCCTTCGGTAAATGCATCTCCCCATTTGAACGCATTAAATGGTGATTGAAATTGCCCATTCGCATTTTTTCCTCGCATCATTCCGGTAGAAGGATCAAAGAGGTTCCGGTAATTCTGACAGCGCTTTGCATACAAATCCAATTCTTCCTGCGGACGTTTCAGTGCTTTCCCCAATTGATAAATAGCAAAATCATCGTAGGCATATTCCAGGGTACGTGCTGCATTTTCATTGATATTCACATCGTAAGGAACGTAGCCCAGTTTGTTGTAATAATCCACACCTTCCCTTCCGACAGCGCTCACCGGGCCTTCATTATTTGCTCCGTGAAGCAATGCCTCGTACAATTTTTCAATGTCATAGTCCCGCAATCCTTTGATATATGCATCCGAAACTATGGAAGCAGAATTGTTCCCTATCATGATATCAGCATATCCCGGACTTGACCATTCCGGAAGAAAACCACCTTCCAGGTAGTCGTTCACCAAACCTTCCTGCATTTCTTTGTTAATCTCCGGATAAACCAGGTTCAACAAGGGATAAAGCGCCCGGAATGTATCCCAGAAACCGGTCCCGCCGAACATTTTTCCCGGAAGGACCTTTCCATTATACGGGCTCCAGTGTACTTCTTTTCCCGTGGCATCAATTTCATATAGTTTATTTGGGAAGAAAAGCGTCCGGTACAAACACGAGTAAAAAGTCTTCATTTGTTCCTCTGTTCCTCCCGAAACCTCAATTTTACCCAAAGTTTGGTTCCAACGTAATTCCGCAATATTACGTACCCCATCAAAATTGTTGTTTCCGACTTCCCGTTGCAAATTCAATTCAGCCTGCTCAAATGAAATAAAGGAAGAGGCCACTTTTAATTGAACCTGTTCGCCTTTCCTGGTTTTAAATCCAACTACAATCCCTGAATGATTGGAAGTCGATTCTTCCTGTTTCCCAATCAATTTTCCGTCGGAAGCAATGGAATAGAATTCAATATCCCGATCCAGGTAAATGACAAAATAGTTCTTGAAATTTGATAGTTTTCCTCGTGCATAACGCTTTGTATAACCAACAATCTTGCGTTCTTTTGGAAAGACTTTCACATACGACCCGCGATCCAGGGCATCTATCACAATGAATGAACTATCGCTTTTTGGAAAGGCAAACCGGAAAACAGCAGCCCGTTCCGTTGGTGTAATTTCAGTTGTTACATCGCAGTCAGCCAGGTAAACGCTGTAATAATGCGGCTTTGAAATTTCCGATTTATGAGAAAACCAGCTTGCACGCTCATTCTGATCGAAAACTACCTTTCCACTTCCGGGCATTATCGCAAACTGTCCGTAATCATTCATCCAGGGCGAAGGTTGATGCGTCTGCTTGAATCCGCGCATTTGGTCGGCACTGTATTGATACGCCCAACCATCTCCCATCACGTTCGTTTGCGGGGTCCAAAGGTTCATTCCCCAAGGCAGACCGATCGCAGGATAAGTGTTTCCATTGGAAAGTTCCATTTTGGAATCGGTCCCCATAAGTGGATTGACATAATCAACCGGTTTTAATTGTGCTGTGGCAGCAAATGGGATCAGTAAAAAGAGGAAGTGTTTCATCGGTTTCTTCAAAATCAGATCACAATATAACCATTTCTCATTTTCGAAAAGGGGTCTCCTGCAGATTTCGCTGATGACGCAGGTAAGCTTGCGGAGTTTCTACTATTACAACTCATTTTATTTCTATTTTTGAACTTTTTCTCTTTTCAGTTTTAGAACTAAGAAATAATCTATGAAACTAACACTTCTGATCATCCTATTATCGTTTTCTGAGATCACCTTAGGAAACATGGCTTGCCCCTGGATTCCCGGCACGAACTCTTCAACGGTATTAACTAGTAAAGACATAGACATCACACAAGAAAAACTCTTCATCAAAATCAACAAACACTTTAGCGACGCCGAATTCAGAATTCAATACTATATCAACACAAATGAAAGTGGGATTCAAATTCCTTTGCTTTTTTGTGCTGAAAAATACAAGAGTGACTTTAGAGTTTGGATAGACGGTAAAAAAGTCGAAATAAAACAAATCGAAGAATTCGTTAAACAAACAAAGGATACAAAATTCCACAAATTCCGGCATTATTTCAATAAATCAGACTATGACAAATCAGAGTCAATCTCCGTTTTTTGGAGCGAACACGTTGGTGATGTTTACAATTTATCGGATCTCAAATACTTTGAAGTAAACCTCTCAAAAGGTGCCCATTGTATTGAAGTAACCTATACCGCCGACCATTATACAGATATTGGTGACGAGGATTTTTTCATTTATTCTTTGTCACCGGCCGAACACTGGAAGTCATTCAACAAATTGTTCGTCGAAGTCAACAACACAGCATTCGGCAAAGAAATCAATACTAATTTAGGCAAACCACTTTCCGGAAAATTGGATTCAATTGCTACATGGGAATTTAATCAACTTCCGAACAAATTCATTGAAGTAACTCATGCGATTAAAGAAAAAGGAAATCAACCGATTGCTAGAACGAAGAATGCTTCCACATCATCACTCTATTTGATCATTGCAGCCTCCCTGTTAATTTGCTTTATACTATTGTTTTTAGTTTTCAAACCCTTGAGAGGATAAGACATCCAAATAATGCACATTCGTCATGATTCCCAATACATTTCCAAAAGGATCTGAAACGGAAGCCGTGACAAATGTCCCTTTTCCCTGACTGTGGTCCGTGATTGGCAGGAATTCAGTTGCACCCATGGAAATAAGGCGATCCAATGTAGCTTGCAAGTCATCCACATGCCAATGTACAATTGCTCCTGAAGGATTTGCGGAATAACCAGCCGGCGCATAGTTTGCGTCGATGATTCCCAATTCCTGCTGATAATCCCCGATCCGGAATTCCGTATAGCCGGGAACATTGAAGTATGGTTCAATACCTAAAAATTCGGTATACCATTTTTTAGCGGCTTCGTGATCTCTTGCGTAAAAATTCACTGTTGCCAAACCTCTTAAAACTGTTGAATTGCTCATAATCTTTGTCTTTAAAATTGCTATGTCCTGACATTCATTGTCAGGATTCTGAATCAAAGGTAAGACCACGGCAAACGCATCTTAAAATAAGTTAACATAAAAGCACCTGAATTCAGGTGCTTTGATTAAAATTAAATGAAATGAAGGGAATTTTTGTATGGAAAGACAATACACGTAAAGAAGTTGTTTTTCAAGAATCAATTGAGTTGAATATAAATGACTTTTCAGACGTAACAATTCACTTTTCTGATAAATCATTTAAAATTACAGGCAGTACTTTAAAAGAAGCGATTGAACACTATTTCTCAGAAAAAACCTCTTTGAAAGCTGATGTGATTTCTTCTTGAATATATCTTGGTAGATAAGTATCTATAAATCCTATTTGGTACCTTAAGCCTGAACCACCAAAATGATCCCATTGTAAGATATAATGGTTGGAAAGTTTATCTGGTCTTTCTTTATTTTCATGATCAACCACTACTTGTAACTGATCTTCATATTTTTTCTCAATAGATGATATAGCCATATCGAATGTAATCATCTTATCATCGTGTGTTTTACCAAAAAGAGATGTCATATTTCAGTGAATTAAAGTGAGTCACTAAAATATATATTTCGATTTACAATCCTAATACTTTCTCCAAATAACTAGTTCCCCAACCGGCTTTTAATCTTCTTGATTTTACTCCAACTTTAGATGTGGTGTCATCCTTAAGAATTTTTAGAGCAATCTTGTTTAGAAGTGAAAAGTTTAGAACTGCATTTTTATTTCTCTTTTGACTGTTGTCCTCTCCAAATGAAACATCAAGCATCCAGTGAAGGTTACTTTCAATTCCCCAATGTGATCGAATCGCTTTTGCCATCTCTGTTGCATTTTTATTTAAACTACTGATGTAGTATCGAACAGATGTTTCTGTTTTCTGTGTTGTTTTATCATACCTGGTAGAATCGATTTTAACAATTGACTTAATCCCAATCCAGGATGACACATTATCAATTAATTCTAGGTCATTTATTATAGAGCATTTTCTTACTTCGATTCGTCCATGTCCAAAATCTTCTTCAATAGAAACAGATTTTACGGGCATAATTTTGAAGCTTTCCTTGATGTTGTTGCATAATATCTTGTGATTATTTTTAACCGCTAGAATATAATCGGCACCACTGGATATAATCATATTTGCAATGTCAGTCTGCGTACCCATCGCATCAATTGTAATTATTGATCCTTCTATCATTAATGATTCTAAAAGCATTGGAATGGCTGTTATTTCATTAGATTTTTCAGCGGTGCTTATTTGACCTAAACTTATTCCATTTGAAGTAGACCAAGCACTAACAATGTGTAGCGGATTTCTATTGTACCCCCTTGAGCCTACAACAGTTTTACCATCAATTGCAATTACATCGTTTTTTAAATCACCAATAATACTCTTTACCCAGTTTCTAAAGCACTCTTCAAATTTAGATGGGT
>Ga0247691_1000107_pt1 | contig 21282 bp, 16 predicted proteins | sample CNK32_metaG_FD_182721 | JGI IMG/M metagenome (GOLD analysis project Ga0247691, IMG submission 182721) | Soil microbial communities from Purdue University Martell Research Forest, Indiana, United States - CNK32 | ecosystem: Environmental > Terrestrial > Soil > Temperate forest > Bulk soil...
CGGATTGCTTCATTGGTTGCATCTTTCAATGTCTTACTGCCGCAAGTTGCCGAACGGACTTCTGCCCCCAACATTTTCATTCGCTGTACATTTGGAGATTGACGTTCCATGTCTTTTTCGCCCATGTAAACAATACAGTTCAATCCCATTAACGCACAAACAGTTGCAGTTGCTACACCGTGCTGACCGGCTCCTGTTTCAGCAATAATTTCGGTCTTGCCCATATGCCTGGCCAGTAAGATCTGACCAATTGTATTGTTGATTTTATGTGCTCCGGTATGACAGAGGTCTTCCCGTTTAAAATAAATCTTCGCGCCGTATTTTCGGGAGTAGTTTTTAGCGAAATACAGAGGTGTCGGTCTTCCGACGAAGTTCTTCAATAGATCCAGGTATTCCGATCTGAAGGATTCCGTGAAGCAGTAATTTTTGAAGGAAGTATCCAATTCTTCCACTGCCGGACGAAGCAATTCAGGAACATATGCTCCACCGAATTCGCCGTAGAACCCGAATTCATCCGGAAGAATGGTTTTAAAACTATTCATGGTTTCAATTGTTTAATGAATGATTCAATTAATGGGACATTTTTTTGCTTTGGAGCAATTTCGAACCGACTGTTCAAATCAACTCCAATGAGTTTCGGGTGATCGAGTTTCTTTAATCGCTCGGCATGTCCGGGAGAAATTCCGCCGCTTAGGATAAAAGGTGTTTCTCCTTTGTATTCGTCCAGGAGTTCCCAATTGAACGCTTTTCCAGTTCCTCCGAATCGGGGACTTTTGGTATCAAACAGGAACACATCCACAATTCCTTCATAGGCCTTGCATTGTTCGAAATCGCTCGGGTTTTGGATCCCGAAAGCTTTCCATTTCTCAATGCGGGGATCAATTTTTCGAATATCATTTGGTGATTCTGTTCCGTGAAATTGAATAACATCCAATTCTTTCTCCTTGATTTTTTCCAGGATAAACTCCAAAGATGCATTGACAAAAACACCCACTTTCTTTTTGGAAACCACTGGAGTTTGTGTCACATATCGTGGGGAACCCGGATAAAAGATGAACCCGAAATAATCGACTCCGTCCAGATCAAATAGTCCGGGATAAAACTGCTCCTTGCTACAACCGCAAATTTTGATTTTCATGAAACGATCATTTTGGAAGTTAGTCCGAATGTGAATTCCCCCTTCAATAAACTTTCACCGATCAATGCTCCTTTGAAACCACTATTTTCGAGTTTCCTCAACTGATTTGGATTTGAAATTCCCGAAGCTGAAATGTTCACCGTATTCTTAGGTAAGTAGGAAGCCAATTGGAAGGAATGGTCCAAAGTTGTTTCCTGCGTTTTCAGGTTCCGGTTGTTGATCATCAGGATGTCAATCTCATCGTTCAGTTTATCCAATTCTTCAAAGGAGTGAATCTCAAAGATCACTTCCAGTCCGAGGCTCTTGGCAACGATGGTGAGGTGATGTGCCTTTTCCTTTTCCAGGATTGAAGCGATCAGTAAGATGGAATCTGCACCAGCTGCTTTACTTTCGAAGAGTTGGTATTCATCCACAATAAATTCCTTTCTTAACAGGGGCAGATTTGTTTTGGCACGTATCTGTTCCAAATCTTCGATCGAACCACCGAAATAGGAATGGTCCGTTAAGACCGATATTCCTGCTGCGCCCAAACCTTCATAGAATTCCACCTGGGAAAGAATATTCAGATTAGGATTGATCTCGCCGGCACTTGGTGATTTCCGCTTGATTTCCGCAATTATTCCGAAGTGATGTTGAATCCGTTCCTTTAAAGAAAAAACGGATCGTCCAAAGTGCGGACTTTCGATGTAATCAGACAATCCGATCCGTTGTTTTAATTGTTGGATCTCGCAGCGTTTGTTGGCAACGATTTCGTTGAGGATATGTGTCATAAACAGACTTTTTTGAATGTGTAAAACGACTTGCCGCTTTGGATGTGCTCGCTTGCTTTTTCAAATGCAGAGTCGAAACTTAATCCCGGATCAAAGGTTTGCAGTCCCAGGGCAACATTTCCTGCAAGGACGGTGTTCTGACTTTTTGTTCCCTCTCCCCGTAAAATGGAGGTGAAAATATGTGCAGATTCCGAGACTGAATTTCCTCCTGTGATTTCTTCAGGTCTGATTTGGAATTGATTCGGTGCATCTTGGATGAATTCATCGCTTTTTGCTTTTAAAACCCGTGTTCCTCCAATGAAGGTTAGTTCATCGTATCCCGAAAGACCATGAAGAACAGTGAAATTTGTGCGTTTTGATTTCAGAATGTGCTGGTATTGTTTGGCAAGTTCCAAAGAGTAGGTTCCAGTCAATTGATGTGTGGAATCATGTGGATTCACCAAAGGTCCAAGCCCATTAAAAAGTGTTGCAATTCCAAGCGATTTTCGCAAAGGAGCTACTTGCAACAATGCCGGATGAAACAAGGGAGCATGAAGAAAACAAATGTTGTTCCGGTCCAATTGGTTTTGTAATTGGGTTGAATCAGATGTAAATTCGTATCCCAAATATTCCAGAACGGTTGAAGAACCACAGAGGGAACTGACTCCATAATTTCCATGTTTCACGACCTTGTAACCCATGGATGCCAGGATAAAGGAAGTCAAAGTGGAAATGTTGAAAGTATTTTTTCCATCTCCACCGGTTCCGCAGCAATCAATGCTTTGTTCTACCTGAAGATCGACCGATTTCGCCAATTCAATCAGCGCATCTTGAAATCCTTCCAGTTCGGAAAGTTGCAATCCGCGCAATTGAATGCTTGTAATAATTCCAACGACTTGTGCTTCGGGAATCTCATTTCTTCCAATTTGGATCATACACAACCGGGCTTCTTCGCGGCTTAATGCTCCGTTATCAATCAATTTTTTGAGGTAATTCATACACTTATTTTTAACCAGTTTTGAATCATTTTTCGCCCAAGTGGAGTCAGAATTGATTCCGGATGGAATTGCACTCCGACAGTGGGGTGTATTTTGTGCTGAATTGCCATGACAACCGCATCTTCAGTTGTGGCGGTAATTTCCAATTCACTTGATGGAGAAATTTCCGTTTGCCAACTGTGATATCTTCCCACTTCTATTTCTTTCGGGAGATTTTGAAAGATGCCGGATTCTCCGGTAATGGTAATCCGGGAAGATTTTCCATGTATCGGTTCGGGACAAGGAATGAGCGCATCTCCGAAATGTGTGGCAATTGCCTGATGTCCCAGGCAGACCCCTAAAATTGGTTTTCTTCCGTGAAATCGTTGAATCACCTCTAACAATTTGCCTGCTTCTGAAGGAATTCCCGGACCGGGAGAAAGTAAAATGGCATCAGCGGATTCGAGGATCTCAAAATCGATTTGGTTGTTCCGTTGAACAAAAACTTCGTGTTCCTCTTCCCGGATATACCGGATGAGGTTAAATACGAAGGAATCAAAGTTGTCAATGACTGCAATTTTCATAGTGAATTTGATTTTGAGGCACATCGGATCGCCAGGCGCATTGCACCGAGTTTGTTGGTTACTTCTTCCAATTCATTTTCAGGAATAGAATCCAGGACAATTCCCGCTCCGGCCTGGTAGCGCAGTTTGTTGTTATAGCTCAATGCACTTCGGATAATGATAGCCAGGTTCATATTTCCATTGGTGTGAATGAATCCGACGGCTCCACCATAAAAGCCACGTTCATTTTTCTCATACTGATTGAGTAATTCCAATGCTCTTGGTTTGGGGGTCCCGGAAAGTGTCCCTGCGGGAAAAGTTCCGTTAAATAATGAAAGCGGATTTTGTTCAGTTTGAGCAGTTACTTTCGAAACCAAATGAATCACATGCGAGAAATATTGCACTTCTTTGAAGGATTCTATTTTTACCGAATGACCGGATTTGCTTAGATCATTTCGGGCCAGATCAACCAACATGGTATGTTCTGCATTTTCTTTTTCATCCTGAATTAATTGTTGAACAAGTTGGGTGTCGATAGCCCGATCCCCGGTTTTTCGAACAGTTCCTGCAATCGGGTGAATTTCAGCTAGTCCATTATTCAATTGAATTTGTGTTTCAGGGGAAGAACCGAACAAACGATAAGACTCCATATCCAAATAAAAAAGGTAAGGTGACGGATTGAGTCGTCTCAGCTGCCTGTAAACCTGGAAATCATCACCGAAAAATTCTTGTTCAAAGGGCCTGGAGACAACTAATTGAAACACATCTCCCTGATAAATATGTTTTTTGACTTGTTGGACCAATCCCAGGAAATCCGCTTCTGAAACAAGTGCTTTCTCTGAATTAGGCACTTCAAAAGGAATGTCGGAAGCTTTGTTGAATCGAAGCAACTCCTGGAATTCGGAATCATTTTTTTTACCGGGATCAAATGTGTTCGACAGAATGCTCCCCTGGTCGTGAAAATGATCCAGTACGATCAGGTATTCAAAAAGGGTGAACCGGGCCAAAGGAAGGTCCAATTGAGATTGTGAAGTGATAATATTCTCTTCGAAATGAGCAAATTCGAAACTGAAATAACTGAGAAAACCGTTGTCTTCAAACTCATTTTTGAATAGGTACTTTGCGAGTAATTCTTGAATTTGACCCGTTATTTTCTGTGGATTATCAATGGGGATCCGATAAATAGAATCCAATTCCTGTATCCGGATTTCCTGTTGAAAAACCTGGATGTCAATTATGGGATTTAACCCGATAAACGATTTGCTCGAAGTCCGGTCGCTGTAATCGTTGCTTTCCAATAAGCAGGGAGACCGGAAGCGATTCTTGAAAGACAAATAGAGTCCTACAGGAGTAAAATTGTCAGCGTTGAAAGCGTATTCTTGTGTGTAAATGTGCATGAAATGAGATTTTCGGGAATAAAAAAACGGCTTGCCAAAAGTGACAAGCCGTTCAAAAAATATAGATAGATTGAATTATGCGTGAGTCACTGTTTCAGTTAACCCACACCACCAAAATTTCATTGTTTGTTGAAAAATCATGGTACAAATTTACATGCATAAATGACAAATCCAAGAAAAAATGTGAAAAAAATATTTTATTTAGTTCGTTACTGTTGAATAAATAACATTAATTTTGCTTTCGAAGATGAAGAACACAGAATTTCGGTTGAATTTTTATTGGTGTCCTGGAGCTCATTGAGTTCGAGGCAAGAGATGTTAATAGTTCTCAATCCCGCTTCGTTTTGGAGCGGGATTTTTGTTTTAATATGAATTAAAAAAAGTAATTTGGTTCTATCATGAGTAGCATCATTCAAAAAGGAGGAAAGAGACCTATTCTCATAGCAGGACCTTGCAGTGCTGAAACAGAAGAACAGGTAATGGAAACAGCACTTCAGATCAAGCAGTTTTGTCAGATCGACATCTTGCGGGCGGGTATTTGGAAACCTCGTACACGACCGGATTCATTTGAAGGTGTCGGAGAAATCGGATTGAGCTGGTTGGTGAATGCCGGGAAGGAATTAGGAGTTCCGACTGCGACGGAAGTTGCCAATACCAAACATGTGGAACAAGCATTGAAGGCCGGAGTGGATGTACTTTGGATTGGAGCCCGTACGACCGTGAATCCATTTGCAGTCCAGGAAATTGCGGATTCATTGAAAGGAGTGAAAATTCCTGTTTTGGTCAAGAACCCGGTTAATCCGGACCTGGAACTGTGGATCGGTGCTTTCGAACGTTTGGAAAAATCCGGAATTACGGAATTGGGAGCGATTCACCGCGGTTTTTCTGTGTACAAACATGCAAAATACCGGAATGTTCCCAACTGGGAAATCCCGATAGCACTTCATGAACGACTTCCTGATCTGCCCATTATCAATGATCCCAGTCACATTACCGGTAACCGGAATTTATTGTTGGAGGTTTCTCAAAAAGCCATGGACTTGAATTTTGATGGATTAATGATTGAAACACATCGGGATCCGGATGCCGCCTGGTCGGATGCCGCACAACAATTAACGCCAGAAAACCTGGGGATTTTATTGGATTCATTGGTTTTAAGATCTCAAAACTCTGAAAAACTGGATAGCGAGCACATTTCCGTCATCCGGGAAAAAATAGGTGATCTGGACGACCGTTTGTTTGATATCCTGACAGCACGCATGCAGTTGAGCGAGGATTTGGGGATTTTCAAAAAGGAACACAACATTACGATTTTACAGCCCGAACATTGGAAGAAAGTGATTTCGGCCAGGTTGAACAAAGCGACCGAATACAAATTGAGTGATCGTTTTGTGCGACAAGTAATGGATGCCATTCACCAGGAATCCATTCGACACCAGGTGCGGGTAATGAATAATTCTGCAGATAAGGAAGAATCATGAAACAGGTGATTCAACCAGGTTTGATTTCCGGGAACATCCAAATCCCTGCATCCAAAAGTGACTCCCAAAGAGCAATTTTGTGTGCTGCTTTAGCCGGTGGGACCTCTGTTCTGACAGGAGTTGGAAAAAGCGATGACGAACAGGCCATGTTGAAAGCTATTGTGGGACTAGGAGCGATAGTGAAGCAGAATGAGAATGAGAATGAAGGAACTTCACACTCAAACTTCACAACCGCACAAAGGGAGAGTAGGAGTACTGTCATTTCAATCACTGGCATGAAGCAGATTCCTGAAAATTTGGAATTGTCTGCCGGTGAATCCGGCTTAGGACTGCGTTTGCTTACTTGCGTTGCTTCCGGTTTCGATCGGAAAATCATCTTGACAGGAAGAGGAAGCCTGCTTTCAAGGCCCATGAATTTTTTTGATGAGGTATTACCCCAATTCGGATGTGCAGTTTCAACAAATCAAGGGTTTCTTCCTATTGAAGTCAAAGGACCACTTATGGGGACTGATCTGGAAGTAGACGGTTCATTGAGTTCTCAGTTCATTTCAGGTTTGCTCATGGCATTACCACGAAGTACCCATTCAAGTTCGCTGACTGTTGCTGATATGAAATCCGGACCATATATCCAAATGACGATAAGTACGTTGAAGCAATTCGGAGTTGTGATTGAGAACGAACAAAATGTCTTTCGGATTGCGGGAAATCAATCCTATAAATCAACAGAATACCGGATTGAATCGGATTGGAGTTCTGCCAGTTATTGGTTGGTTGCAGCAGCGATAGGCCATCCGATCTCTGTTTCGGGCTTGAGTATGCGCAGTCTGCAGGCAGATAAGGCATTGTTGGAGGCATTGATGCATGCCGGATGTAAAGTCACTTTTGAAGATCAACAAATCCGGGTCGACGGTTCGGCGATTCAGCCTTTTGAATTTGATGCAACGGATTGCCCTGATCTGTTTCCGGCTTTGACTGTGTTGGGCGCCAAATGCAATGGAATCTCCCGGATTCAGGGTGTTAAAAGACTTCTTCACAAGGAAAGCAATCGAGGAATTTCCCTTCAGGCTGAGTTTGCCAAAATGGGATTGAGAATTGATCTGGAAGATGATTTGATGGTGATTTATGGAACGGGAAAACTCCAAGGGGCAGAAGTTGATTCACACCATGATCACCGGATCGCGATGTGTTTGGGAATTGCCGGAACTATTGCTACCGGTGAAACAATTCTTACAAATGCAGAATCGGTGGCTAAGAGTTATCCTGATTTTTGGCAACAGTTTGATCTTCTTAAATAAATTTACCGTTTAGATTGAAAATTAACCACTTATCATTTAATCCATTTATTCAATAGACTAATTTTGAAAATTAAAAGTTAGTTTTTACATTCGTGAAGCTGAAACACTAATAAACGCCCTACTACAACTTACTACTAAGTTCCATAGAGTATCATTTCATGTTACAGCAATATTTAATATTGCCACATTTACTGTGTTTAACTATACAACTCAAAACGCCGTGAGGTTTTTTGTTTTCTATTATAGAAGTTGGTTAGGTACAGTTGGTGAAGCAATAGTAATTTTTCTTCATAATCAGGTAAAAGCATCAGCCGCGGCTGATGCTTTTGAATTTTATGAAAGTCTTGTTTTAGAATTCTTTGCGTCTCCTTTTCTTTGCGGTTAAAGAAACTTTTTTATTCTTACCGCTAAGAAGCGAAGAGCGCAAAGGGATATTTAACGGTTAGATTACTCCAGGTAAACCGGTTGTGTTTTCCCGTAATCCACCTGGTAATCAAATTTGAATTGTTTTGTTTCGCCTTTGTTGGTTGTGAATTTCCAGGTAAGAATTCCTGTTTTTTCGTCTAAAGTTGCGCCCACGTAAGATCCTTGTTTCACTTTGATATCGTCATTGATAGAGATAGGGAAGTGGTCTTTGACAATGATTGGAATAGCTGCTCCACCGTTGTTGCGGATAGTGAAATCCCAGGTTACTTCGTATTTGTAACGGTTTCCAAGTAAACGTGTCTTACTCATTTCCTCGCTGCGTTTTCTGTTGATCACGATTTTCTTGTCTTTTCCTAAAGAGAAGCTCAAGGTATCTTTTGAGGAATTCACATCGATGAAGCTTTTCCCGATATAGGTTCCATCAAAATACAAGTTGGATTCACCATTCAACAGGTTCAATTTTTCCCATCCGGAGATTTGTGCAACCAGGTAAACCGATTCATCCAGTTTAGGAACCGCGTGGTATTCATAATCTGCTTTCATTTGGTAAGTTGCAATGGCCACGCGGTGGTCTGCATCATCCGAAGGAACAGAGAATGGTGTTTCGATCTGGAATTCCATTCGTAAGTCCTTCTCAACCTGTTCGGCAATAGAGACATCGTAATTTCCGGAAGCTTCCAGGTCATGCGAAATTTCAGATTCTTCTAATTTGTCTCGTTTACCTTTCCAGTTTCCTCCACGAACGACATTACGTGTTTGGGAGAAACCCAGACTTATATTTTGGGATACTGCCCCTGTGGCTACAGTAGCTCTGTATTCTCCATCATCGAATGCTTTCAGTTCATCCATTGCAATCAATTCCGGGTAAAGCTGTGTTTTGATATAAGGAGCGGTAATGTTGACATATTGCGTGTGATAACCTAAATAAGAAATGGTATAACTGCGCTCACCCCGAGGAACAGCAAATGAAAAATGCCCTGTGGCGTCAGTTGTGAAACTGTTCAAAGGATTGTTGTTCATGCTGATCTTTGCAAAAGCCAAAGGTTCTCCTGAAGTTGCATCCGTAATTTCACCGTGAATGGTTTCCCCATCGAAATTGTATTCCGGAATGTAACGCTCACTAATTTGTTTTCTTGGAGCAGGAGTATAGTAATTCACATACCACGGATCGATTGTCGGTTCCAGGGTGTTGTCGTAAGGATCATTCGTCGAAAGGATCAACTTCACATTTTTCCAGTCAATTCCCGTGCTTTGGGTCACCAAGCCTTTTGCTTCCAGTAAAACCGGCGCACCAACACCGTTGCTTCGCATGTCGTAATAGGGTTTCCAAGAAGCTTTGTGTGTGATGTAAGTGAAATCGAAATCAATGTTTCCTGCTTTCTCTACATCCAGTTCCACTTCCACTTCTGTGTAGTTTATCACCGGAAGCCCTTTTCGTGTATTGATTTCCTGTTCAATGGTATTGATCTTGCGTACAACGGCTTCAATCTCCGAATCCAATTGCGATTTACGTGTATTGATTTCTGACAATTTCGCATGGAAGAAAGTCGAAGCTTCTTTCAACTCGGCAATTTTCATGGCTTGTTGCTGACTGCTCAGGCTGTTGTTCTTTAGCAAAAGTTGTTCGTCCAGGAGCAATACTTTGTACTCATCGCGCAAAGCACGTTCTTGTTTTTCCAGAGCTTTCTTGCGGTCGTTCTTTTCGGTCAGTTCCGATGCAGCGATTGATTTGTCATCGAAGTTCTTTCTTGTCCGCACACTTAGTATTGTCGCCGATTCGGAGCATTTCAATTGAATCGAACTCGGGTCCAGGAAGTCTGTCAGTTTTTGAAAAACGACTACTTGTTTTCCGGTACCAAGAGATAATTCTTTGGAATGTTCCACTTGAGCACCTTCCTTAAAAACGGTCACTTTTTGGATGGAAGCATCCGCTTTGGTTTCTTTTTGACTCCATCCGAAAACGGGAAGAAGGAGCAAAATCAAAATTATTTTTTTCATATTTCTTTGGTCGTCTATAATTATTTTAATCATCCATCCGCAGAAGCGGATTAATTATCGAAAGCAGTGCTTTCTCTTACTCTAAATAAACAGGTTGGGTTTTCCCGTAATCTACTTGATAATCAAATTTAAATTGTTTTGTTTCGCCTTTGTTGGTCGTGAATTTCCAAGTCAGGATTTTGGTTTTTTCATCCAAAGTTGCTCCAACATACGATCCTTGTTTCACTTTGATATCGTCATTGATAGAAATAGGGAAGTGGTCTTTTACAATGATCGGAATGGCTGCGCCACCATTATTTCTAACAGTGAAATCCCAGGTCACTTCGTATTTATAGCGGTTGCCAAGTAAACGGGTTTTACTCATTTCCTCGCTGCGTTTTCTGTTGATGACGATCTTTTTGTCTTTTCCTAAAGAGAAACTCAAAGTGTCTTTCGAAGAATTTACATCGATGAAGCTTTTCCCGATATAGGTTCCGTCAAAGTACAAGTTTGATTCACCGTTCAACAGGTTCAACTTTTCCCAGCCGGAAATTTGTGCCACCAGGTAAACCGATTCATCCAGTTTCGGAACAGCGTGGTATTCGTAATCCGCCTTCATCTGATACGTTGCAATAGCCACACGGTGATCTGCATCATCCGAAGGAACAGAGAACGGTGTTTCGATCTGGAATTCCATGCGTAAGTCTTTTTCTACCTGATTTGAAATTACTCCGGAAGTAGCCCCATAGGAAGTGACAACATCATTTTTGCCACCTACACCCGGAATGCGCTCAAGTTCTTTTTTGCTTAGTTTCGCATTACTTTTGTATGCATCACTTCGTGATTTTCTTGAATAGTCGTCGCTAACCGTAACTTCTTCCAGGTTCTTATCGAAATAACCCAGGTCTTTATCCATTCCCTGAGGATCTTCAACCCATCCATTTGCATTTCCTCCCATCAGCTTCAATGTTTCCATTGCAACCGTTTCCGGGTAAAGCTGTGTTTTGATATAAGGAGCAGTGATGTTGACATATTGCGTGTGATAACCCAAATACGAAATGGTATAGCTGCGTTCACCTCTTGGAACAGCAAATGAAAAATGGCCAGCAACGTCTGTTGTGAAACTGTTCAAGGGATTGTTGTTCATGCTGATCTTTGCAAAAGCCAAAGGTTCACCGCTCGTTGCATCAGTGATTTCACCGTGAATCGTTTCCCCGTCGAAATTGTATTCCGGAACATAGCGGGGGATGACCTGTTTTCTTGGAGCAGGAGTATAGTAATTCACATACCACGGATCGATGGTCGGTTCGAGGGTATTATCGTAAGGATCATTCGTTGAAAGGATCAACTTCACATTTTTCCAGTCAATTCCGGTACTTTGGGTAACCAAGCCTTTTGCTTCCAATAGAACAGGAGCGCCAACACCGTTACTTCGCATGTCGTAATACGGTTTCCAGGAAGCTTTGTGTGTAATGTAAGTGAAATCGAAATTCACAGTTCCGGCTTTTTCCACATCCAATTCGACCTCCACTTCGGTGTAGTTGATAACCGGCAAACCTTTACGGGTATTGATTTCCTGTTCAATCGTATTGATCTTGCGGACAACTGCTTCAATCTCCGAATCCAATTGCGATTTGCGCGTATTGATCTCTGATAATTTAGCATGGAAGAAGGTCGAAGCTTCTTTCAACTCGGCAATTTTCATGGCTTGCTGCTGACTGCTCAGGCTGTTGTTCTTCAACAAAAGCTGTTCGTCCAGGAGTAATACTTTGTATTCATCGCGCAAAGCACGCTCTTGTTTTTCCAGTGCCTTTTTCCGGTCGTTCTTTTCAGTCAACTCGTTTTCAGCAATGGATTTGTCATCGAAGTTCTTTCTTGTCCGGACACTCAGGATAGTTGCACCTTCAGAGCATTTTAATTGAATGGAACTTGGATCCAGGAAGTCGGTCATCTTTTGAAAAACCACGACTTGTTTTCCGGTACCAAGAGATAATTCTTTGGAATGTTCCACTTGTGCGCCTTCCTTAAAAACAGTCACTTTTTGGATGGAAGCATCCGCTTTGGTTTCTTTCTGACTCCATCCGAAAATGGGAAGAAGGAATAAAATCACTAGTATTTTTTTCATAAATGTGTAGTAAAAAAAAACGTACCCATTCAGGTACGTTTAAGTATTCAATTCGTTCAATGGTTGATTAAAGTTTTACCGGTAAAATCAACTTATTTAAGTCTAGTTCAAAAATATCGATGCTACTTTTCTTTTCATTAACTGTCAGTCCGCTGATGTAAGCTTTCCCTAACTCTTTGTAAATAACAAAATGGGTATCGTCATTAACCGAGTTAACAAGCGGCCCAAGGTTTTTTGCTTTTGTCCACCCTGTGCCTGTGTTTTCAGAAACAAAGACATCCAATCCGCCCATTCCCAAATGACCTTCCGAACTGAAGAACAAGAAACGTCCGTCAGGGGAAATGTAAGGGGTCGTTTCGCGCATCAAAGTATTCACACTATCGCTTAGGATTTTTGCTTCTCCCCATGTTTTTCCGGTGCGTTGAACCACATAAATGTCTGTTGAGCGTTTGTCGCCTTTTCTGTCCGAAACGAAATACATCGTATTCCCATCAGCAGTTAAAGTTGCAGAACCTTCAAAAAAGCTTGTGTTGATTGATTTGTTCGAGATCACTTTGGGAACATTCCATTTTCCCTTTTTAGTGAACTCAACTTCAGCCAAATCGGAAGAACCCGTCACTTTTTTTGCGCTTGTTGCTGTGTTGTTAATCGTTACAATTGCATGCAAACCATCTTTGGAAAGCCACGACATGGATTCGAATCCAGGGCTGTTGATTCGTTCAACGTTATTGCTGATACTGTCATATCGCAACATTTTTGCGTTCCAAACTCCCGTGTAGACATCTTCAAAATATTCCTGGTCGTCCGGATTCATCATTCCTCCGGTTGTATTTGCTCTTCTGGAAGTGAAATAGATTCGTTTTCCATCAGCAGTAAAAACAGGGGAATAATCGTTGTATCCTGAATTCACATCTCCCATTAAAGGCAATCGTAGGTTTGCAGTTCCGGAATTCGCTTTCGCAAACTGAACGGATGCCAATTTACCTTCGGTGTTCAATTCTTTCGCTCTCGCTTTGGAAAGATGTGCCAGTGCTTGTTTGAAATAGCTCTCAGAGCTATCCAATTCATTCATATTGTGAGATGCCACTCCTAAAATGTCGTAGACTTCTGCATCCACATCATCCGGCCCTTTTGCAATCGCTTCCAAACCGTATTGTTTCGCATATCCGAAGTTTTTCAAACGGTAGTGACAGTAAGAAATCCAATAAGAAGCTTTCCATGAGTTCGGATCTTTAATAGCTGCTTCACGAAAAACCAATAAAGCTTCACGGATCTTATTCTCTGAGACCAATTGTTTCCCCTGATCGATCTTGATCAAAGCCGCGGATTTATCAATGATTCCGGTAACACTATCCTTTGATTCGGTGTTAAACGCAAATGATTTAGTCGCACAAAGTAGTAGTAACAAAGTTCCAAATAGGATTTTCATATGTAGATGTTGTAAAATTCGAAGACAAAGTAATATAAAAAATTCAAAATGTTGAATTCAAAATGCAAAAGTATGATGCAAAAGAAAAGTAAAGACCAGGTTTTTCCTGTTTTGAATTTTGCATTTTTAATTTTGAATTAATTCATCGTGTTTTCAGCAAACTCATTTTTTGCACGAGACTTCAGGTCCAACAAATCGTGCATTGCAATGGTTGCTGCTACAATTGCCCAGATTGGAGCAAAGGAAGCACAAATCCAAAGCCCCAGATTTGTAAGGAAAGTGAGGGTGAATTGCCCTGGGTCTGCTCCAAAACCCGACCAGTCAAATAACGTGTTCAAATCGATGAAATTCCAGATAAGTATGGAATAAACCGATCCGATAGAAAGCGCAATTCCACGATTTTCACGAGCCAATTGAGTGCTTTCCTGAACATTCATCTGAAGTCGTTCGTGAATATAATCCATGAAGGAAAAACCATAGTAATAGAAGCTGATGAAGAACAGGACGTGCCGGATGGGACTGATACTGAAATCTCCCCAGCCAATAATCCCAATCAAAAAAATGAGGGTGAAAAAGAAAACTTCCCACATGATGTTCCGAACCCCGATCTTGAGTCCGCGCCTGATATCATTCACCAATTGGGTGAAATTGAACCGGTAGCGGTTTCCCGTTAAAATGAATTCTACCTTTTGGGAGATTTTCGAGAAGAGAGGAGCTAAAAGAATAACGACCAAGTACTTTGCAAAGCGCATCAAAGTGGTGGCTACCAATATTTCAAACATCAGTTTGATCAGGTACCAGATAATGCCATTCATACTCGTAACGGTAGCTTTTGGCTCGTGGAGATGGATCATGAAGCCAATCTTGTAAATTCCCAACATCAGAATTGCCGGGAAAATAATATAGAGATACAATTTGTAATCAATGATTAAGCGAAATGCCTTAACGTAAGCTTTGTACCCGATAAAGAGGTTCTTGAGAAATCGCATGTTTCAAAATTACGAATTCCTAAATTACGAATTCCGAATTATTGGATCGGAGTAATCAGCAATTGCCGATTTCAATCAAAAACACATTCTTTTCTCGAATGTGTGTAATTACTTCAGTGATTAAAATGAAATAACTTTGGCTGCCATTTTGTAGCGCGTTACGAATTCGTAATTCGGCATTCGTAATTCGTAATTAACACTTATCTTTGCACCTTCAAAAAATGAAACTATGAGTAATTCAATGTCTCTCACATCGTTAACAGCAATTAGTCCGGTTGATGGACGTTACCGCTCAAAAGTTAGCGAATTGGCCCCTTATTTTTCCGAATTCGGATTGATCAAATACAGGGTCCATGTGGAGGTTGAATACTTCATTGCTTTGGTTGAAGCGGGAATCGGTCCTTTGAAGGAAGTTTCCTCGTCTATTTTTCCAAAATTGAGAGAGATCGTTACCGGTTTTTCCGAAGCAGATGCTTTGGCGATCAAAGATATTGAGAAAACGACCAACCACGATGTAAAAGCGGTTGAGTACTTCCTGAAAGATAAGATGCAAAATCTGGACCTGGAAAACTACCTGGAATTCATCCATTTCGGTTTGACATCTCAAGATATCAATAACACTTCGATCCCACTGAGCTTGAAAGAAGCCGTGAGTGAAGTGTATATTCCTTCGTTGAATGAATTGATCGACGTGTTAAAAGGATACACCAAAGATTGGTCGGGAATTGCTTTATTGGCAAGAACTCACGGTCAACCGGCTTCTCCAACGATTTTAGGAAAAGAAGTGGGTGTTTTTGTTTACCGCCTGGAAACGCAATTGGAGATCTTGAAAACGATTCCTTATGCAGCCAAATTTGGTGGTGCTACCGGAAATTTCAATGCCCATCAGGTAGCATTTCCTGAGACGGATTGGGTAGCATTTTCAAATAAATTTGTGAACGGGCAATTGGGATTGACAAGAAGTCAATTGACCACTCAAATTGAGAATTACGACCAATTGGCTAATTTGTTTGATTGCCTGAAACGGATCAATACCATCATTTTGGATCTGGATCGCGATATGTGGACTTACATTTCCATGGAATACTTCAAACAGAAATTGAAAGAGGGTGAAGTTGGTTCTTCGGCAATGCCACACAAAGTGAATCCGATCGATTTTGAAAATTCAGAAGGAAATATCGGAATTGCAAACGCATTGTACGAACACCTTGCTGCAAAATTGCCGGTTTCCAGATTGCAACGCGATTTGACGGATTCAACCGTTTTGAGAGCAATTGGAATGCCTTTGGCGCACTCCCTGATCTCATTTAAAGCAACAATTGCCGGATTGAAGAAACTCTTATTGAATGAGCAGGCAATTCAACAGGACCTGGAAGATAATTGGGCTGTTGTAGCGGAGGCGATTCAAACTATTTTGAGAAGTATCGGGTTTCCTAAACCATACGAAGCATTGAAAGGCCTGACGCGCAAAAATGAGAAGGTTACACAACAAACTGTCCACGATTTTATCGACACATTGGCGGTGGAAGATGCGATGAAAGAAAGACTGAAAAAAATTACTCCTTCAAATTATACTGGAGTTAAATTAGTGTAGAATCTTTTAGTATATTACAGAAAAAAAGCATTGCGATTTATTCAACTTATTTTTTTTCTGTTCCTGAGTAATTTCTTGTACGGACAATTACCTCCACAAATTGATTGGGGTCCGGATAATCTTTCCAGGCCAAATACCCTTGCCATTCTTCCAAAAGACAGTAGCGTGTTTTTTACATTTCATTACGGGAATGCTTCCCTGATGCCATCTGCCAAAATTTCCCGGTTCGAGAATGGAAGGGAGATCCTTTCCAAACGGATTGAACCAAGGATCGGAGAGAAAATGGTGACTTTGGAAGATGTTTTCATGTTCTCTAATCGTTTGTTTGGGCTCTTCTCAGATAAGGTCGGAGCCTCTGTTACCTTGTACATGCAGGAATACGACGACGATGTGGACCCTGTTTTCGAACCTTTGATCGTTGCATCCTATGTCATTCCGAAAGGCTGGAGCAGAAATGTGCTGGTAACGACAAAAGTTTCCCCCAAAAGCAATTTTTTGGTTGTTGATTACCTCATTCCGGCGAAGAAGGAAACATATGACCGGTTCGGATATAATATCCTGAACGATAAAATGGTGTCCATTCGGGAAGGGGAATATGAAATTCCATACGATTCGAAACTCTCTGCAGTGGAGGCGCGACATTTAACTAACGAAGGTGATTACTTTTTGGGAGTATCCGTTTTCTCCAAAGCCTATTACAGCATTTGGAAAGACTTCGGGTTAGTTGATAAATCTGTTCTGATCCACATGAGTGCCCGGGATTCGATGCGGATGTATGAGCTGGATATTGAACAACGAAAAGTCTATAACTTCTCCATCGATTCGAACGATTCTACGGCTGTCATCACCGGGACTTGGGGAGATGAAGATTCCAAAGGAGCCAAAGGGATTTTTTATTCCCGATTTTCACTTGTTTCGAATAAAATTGAAGCACCCCATTTTTTGGAGTTTCCACAAGAGATATTGGAGCAGGAAAATCCGCAATCAGATGATATTTACAGTTATCAGAATATCAATGGTGAGCTACTCAATTATGCTTTCCGGGATATCCTTTTACTCCCCGACGGATCGATCAACGTGCTGGCTGAGCAATATTACATTTATGAGGTGAATTCCACGGATTCAAGAGGAATGAGCCAGGTAACAAACTATTACAACTACAACGATTGCATCGTTTACTCCATTTCGAATATGGGGGAACTCAATTGGTTCCGGAAAATTCCGAAGAAACAGGAATCCGTAAATGATTTCGGGCAATATTCTTCTCTGATCAGTTATTTCAGCGGGGGAAACCTGGTGTTGTTCTTCAATGATAACATTCAGAATTACGATCCTATCGGGACTTATCTCGGTACTCGGATCCCATTTTCAAATTCATTGCGATACAAGGACTATTGTTTGGCAAAAGCCACTGTAAACCTGGAAAATGGAGAAACACAACGCAGTATGTTCTCATCCTATGATGCCATCGAAGCATTTGTTTGTCTGAAACTCTCCTGTGTGAATTACAAATCGCACAAAGTTATCTTTGCCGCATCTAACAAACGAGATAAATACGGTTTCCTGGCTTTCGAATAAAAGGATTACCGTTTACTTCGTTTGAAAATTCGAAGGATCCTTAAAACGACAAACATTCCGAATCCAACCAATGCAAAATATCCGATGTAATCACCCAGAACCTGGTAAAGTGTCTGCTTGGAGTTCAGTTGGATGGTATAGTTGAATTCGGTTTTCTCCCACCATTTTGTTTCCACCAGAATATCCCCACGATTTGAAATGATTCCTGATTTTCCTGTGTTAGCTGATCGAACTACGTATTTGTTGTTCTCGATTGCTCTCAATCGGGCGAATTGGAAATGTTGTTTGTAACCGGGTGTATCTCTCCACCAGCCATCGTTGGTAATGATTGCAATGAATTGGGATCCTTTTTTCGTCTGTTTTGCCAGAAAACCACCATAAATGGATTCGTAACAAACCGCAGGAGAGAATTTCACGCGGTTCTTTTCAAAAATTTTAGGCTCGGCTTCAATTCCAAGCGTTCCCGAACCGCCTTCCATATCAAGAGCTAATTCCTCCAGGAAAGGAAACATGTTTACAAAAGGAATTTTCTCAACCCCCAATACCAATTTTGATTTATGGATAATTTTCGGATAAGGGGTATTGTCAAATAAGATGGAGGAATTGTAGTCTTCCACAAATGAATTCAGCGGTTGGTAAAACTTACTTGCAGAGGAGTTCTTGTGATCAAATAATTGATAGGTCGATGCACCGATCAATAAACCTGCATTTGCCCAACGCGCGCGGTGTTCATTGATCAGATGAAAGAATGTCTCTTTGCGCAGCCCGTCTTCGGAAATTTTGGAAGTCGGATAAAGCGCCGTCTCAGGAGCTACTATCAATTGTGTTTCTTTGCTAATCGCTTTATCTGCCTGGTTCAATAAATCTTGCAATTGAGCTTCATTACTTAAAACAAATTTTTCTCCGTACGGATCCAGGTTTGGTTGAAGAACGGCAACATTGTAGGGAATTCCTTTGGTATCTTTTGCTGTGTATAAGATCACCGAAAAAATGATCGGAAGTGCAAGAATGATTCCTGCCAGGACGGAATAACTGCTCTTGAACCATTTCTTGGGTTGGATCAGCATTTTGAAGAACAGCAAGTTGAGGATCAGGATCCAAAGCGATCCTCCCAATACTCCGGTTATTGAATACCATTGAACCCAAAGAGGTCTGGAGGCGAATACATTTCCCAACGTTAACCAAGGCCACGACAATTCCCAATGGAAATGTAGGAATTCAAAACTCAACCAAACACAGATAAGAATAGGACCATTCCATTTTGAACCCAATTTTCGTTTCAATAAATGGTAAAACAGGAATGCAAAAGCCATCAATAAGCTATTCGCGAAGAATGCCATGTAAGCACCTTCCGGACTTGCATAATAGATCCACCAAGTGGTGCCGATATTGTAAATGAAAAAAACCAAATATGCATGGAAAAAGAGGCTGGTGGCTTTGCGCTGAGTATGAAAATAGGACTCCACCAAAAGCAATGGTACCCAGGCAATGAAGGTTAAAGGAGTGAATCCTCCCGTTTCCGGAAATGAAATAGTTAAAAGGATTCCGGATAAGAGACTTAGTAACCAACGATTTAGTCTTTTTTGAATGATTTTTTCTATCATGACACGAAATTACAATTTGTTTGTTGAAGGTAATTTTATTTCGACGAATACCTTGAAAACAGGGACGAATATCGATTTTTAAATGTGAATAATCACACATAAATTTGAAAATAAACTGTTAAAAAATGGATTTTATTTGGAAAAAAGACAACTGAGAACGTTTTTTTTCGTCACATTTGTCACAGAACTAAAATACTCATTTAATGAACAAGAATTTCATTAACTGTTTGTACATTACTACTACGCTCTCTCTCTTTTCCGCGTTTACTAGTTATGGCCAACAGATTGAACGACAGAATGATGATGTTTATGTAAATAAACAAATAACAGGAATCGGATCTTCAACGATTGTCTATCATCTATTACCTAATTATTTAGTAAGGAGCGAACAGGACGTCAAATCCTATTTGGGCAGAATTCATGGAATTGATCGCGTTGAAGTGACCAATGAAGCGATCACAGCTCATTTTGAGGAGATTATCAACGGACAGGAAATCAACATGATTTTCGAGCGCGTTGAGATGCTCTATATCCAGATTCCTACGAAAAATAAAAGCAGGTAATTATGAGAACAAAGTTGCTATTCAGGGTTTTAATGCCCTTTTTTCTGATGTGCTCGAATTTCTCTTTTGCTCAAGGAGGTGAAAGTTTAACTGCCCCAGGTGCTGCGATTACTGTTCCATTTTCAGCTTCCGGAACGACGATTGGAAAAGTAAATAATATAAACGATGCAGGTACTACCTTTGATGATGGTCCTGACTGGGTTTACATGTATTGTCCGGCCGTTACAACTACGGTTTATGTAACCGTGCAATTCACTCCGGGAGGAGTTGCAACACCGGTTTATCCAAGTGTCTCAGCATACTATTTCGATCCTGTAGCATTAGCCTGGACCTTATTAGCTTCAGGTGCAGTTACCGGTGATACGGACCCATCCGTTGGGATGCCGTTCAATGTTCCGGCTGGAATTTGTGTTTATTTCGTAGTGGATAATAATTCCGGAGGGTTCAATTATAACATAAATATTACGGCGACACCGCTTCCTGCTCAAGTTTTACCAACGCAACCAGGCTGTACCAATATGGGCTTTGATAATGGCAGTACAAGTGGTTGGACAGGAAATTGGGGACATAGCATAGTGAATGGTTTGGCAGGAGCTCAAACACCTGTTTATACACCCATTTTCGGAACGACAAATGCTGGTCATCACAACGTTACAACTCCGGGATTGGATGCATTTCTTGGGGCAATTCAAGAAGTTTGTCCGTTAATTCCAGGGAATACAAATTCCATGATGTTAGGTGACGGACCAAATGCCAGTTATGGTGGAGCTCAGCTCATGCAGAAGTTTTCCGTAACGGCTTCAAATGCACTTTTAACATACTATTATGCTGCTGTGATGCAGGATGCCGGATCCGATCACGCAAACTTTGAACAACCATTTTTTAAGATTGAAGCACTTGATTGTTCTGGTAACCCAATTGTATGCGGTAATTACCTGGTAACAGGTGGTCCCGGGATTCCCGGATTCATACAGGTAGGGACAACTTCTGTTTATTACAGGGATTGGACACCTGTCATGCTGGATCTCACTCCGTACATCGGTTCATGTGTCACGATTAAATTTACGGTTGGTGATTGTGCAAGAGGAGCCCATTTTGCCTATGCATACCTGGATGCGACTTGTGCTCCGATGAGTATAGTTGCTCCACCAAGCATTTGTCAATTTCAAACATCCACACTAACAGCTCCCACAGGTGCTGCTGCCTATTCGTGGGTAAATACAGCAGCTCCGGGAACGGTCCTCGGAACAACAAATACTTTGTCGATTACACCAACAACAACAGGTACTTTTACGTATCAATGTACCATGACATCCGTAACCGGTTGTAACTCCACTTTAACTTCTACGGTAACGGTTTTGCCTACTCCGCAAATTACGGTAACCAATCAACCGGCT
>Ga0247691_1000108_pt1 | contig 21108 bp, 17 predicted proteins | sample CNK32_metaG_FD_182721 | JGI IMG/M metagenome (GOLD analysis project Ga0247691, IMG submission 182721) | Soil microbial communities from Purdue University Martell Research Forest, Indiana, United States - CNK32 | ecosystem: Environmental > Terrestrial > Soil > Temperate forest > Bulk soil...
ACCACATCCTCCAATCGTTGATTGTCCAGCAGGATTGTTTTATGCTGTGTTTTCAGATTTTCGATAAGGAGATCCAATTTCAAATCACCGCTGGAAATCACGTAATGAGCACTTTCATTTGCGTTCAGGGTGAGCTGCATTCCTTTATTGTCATAGATCACTACTATTCCTTCATCCACGCGGACATAAATGGTATCGTCCGTAATTTTAACATCGAATTTTGTTCCGAGGTCCTTGATATGAATGGGTCCGGCATCGATAATAAACGGAAGTTTCTCACTGTGCTTTACAGAGAAATAACCGGATCCTTTCAAAGTTAATGAACGATCTTTCTTTCCGTAACCTTCCGATAATTCGATGCTTGAATGTGCTGCCAATTGAATATCGGTCCCATCATTCAATTCAATTTTCTTTTCTTCTTTTCCGGCCATGAAAACCGTATTTTGTCCATTCGAATTCATCCAATAGAGTATAGCTCCAAAGGAAAGGATCAATACTGCAGCAACTGCAGAAATCCATCCGATGGAGAGTCTTCGGACCGGAGGTTGTTTCAGCTCAGCATGAACTTTACTCCATGCGCTATCGGTTGAAACCGTTTTATCCACCAAACCGAATGCCTTTGCACTTTGTTCGAAATGTATTTTATTTTCATTTGATTCGGCAATCCAGTCCTCCAGGAACATTGCTTCTTCGGGGCTCGCTTCGCCGGTAAGGAATTTGCCGATCAGCGCATCCATGTCTTGTGTTGTTTTCATAAATTTTGAATGAAAAAAAGGATGAGTAATGGCAAATAATCTTTCAACTCTTCGCGTACAATTTTGAGGGCTTTCCCCATTTGGTTTTCGATGGTTTTCACTGATAAACCTAATTGGTCGGCAATTTCCTGGTAACGCAGTTGTTCAAAACGACTCATTTTGAAAATGCGTCCGCATTGTTCAGGCATATTTTCCATTGCCAGCTGAATCCGCTCGTTCAATTCATTCACCTGTACCGGATCAGAAGCATCTTCGTGGATAGTTACTGCTTTCCATTCTTCTGCATAGGTATTGCGCACTTTCAGATGCTTGATCTTATTCAGACAGGCGTTCTGAACCGCTTTATATAAAACTGCCCGAATGGAAGTATGAATATCCAGCTGGATCCTTTTTTCCCAAAGTGAAACGAATACCTGCTGAACAATGTCCTCCGTTTCATCTGAATCTTTGAGAAATGTATTACCGTAGCGAACCAGCGGTTTGTAATAATCGCGAAATACCATTTCAAAAGTCTTTAAATCTCCTGTCACAACTTGTGTTATCACTTGTTTTTCTTCCACCCCGATGTAGTTCACTGGGGTAAAGTTATCATCTTTTGGTTTTAAGACAACTGAGAAGGAGTTTACCCCTATTGGGATAAAGATTTTTTTGAAAAGATTTTGATTTAAAGGTGTTGAGTCTAGTTTAAAACCCGATTTCCTGAAGAGCTGCTTCCAGTTTTTCAATGCCAAATTCCGCTTCCAATTCTTCCAATCGGTTTGTTGCTACTTGGTTCTTAGCTGTTGCCTGGTGAATCTTATCGGCTAAGGGTAAAATCGGGTCCCAGATCTCACAGTGTTTTTCCAAAGTTGGAGTTCCGACCAATTCTTTGGTTGCAATGCATGGTTTCCCCGTTAGCAATGCGCGAATTACTTTCAACTTGATCCCACTTGACTTGAAACCGATCAATAAATGCAAGGAGCAGCTTCGCATTAGATCATTCAACTCGGCATCACTTGGATTCGCGATACATTCCCAACCTTGTGCCCGGATCTTTTTAAGTAAAACCGGACTTGGATTTTTGCCGGCAATAACCACCGGAAGATGAAAAGCTGCACGTTTGTTTTCCTGGATCAGCCTATCGATAGCTTCCTGGTTTTCCGAAACAGACAAATTGCCGTGAAACAATGCAAACCGTTTTCCTTCCACCGCTTCAATCGGTTCGAGGATCAGGTCGGAGTTGATGGTAACGGGAAGATAGATCCCCTGAAAACCTAAATTCTGGTAATACTCCAAATCACTGTGGGAAATACAGAGCACCGGAATCTTCTTCAGTTGCAATTCCTGTTTTCTCAATTTCCGGGCTTCTACCCGACAGAACAATCGTTCGGAATAAGTCTTGGAATTTGTTGCCAAGTCGCGGTAATAGTGCCATTCGACATTGTGCATGCGGATAACGATTTTCCGATCGTTCTTATTTAGTTCATTCGCCCAAAAAGTGCTGTGCTGACCTTCCAACAAAATGGGATGTTGGTCCTGCATCAACCGGTCCAAAAGCGCCTGGGAATTTCTGCTTTTTACAATGTACGGAAGTTTGGAAAAGAGCGACTTGAACCCGGTTTTTCGATCGTAATAATGAATTTCATCTGCAATTTCCGAAAAGTCATGATTTCTTCCCCTGCCGTATTCATAGCAATGAAGAATGACGGAATAACCCAAATTTTTCAATCCTTTTGCCCGGAGGTAAACATCCAGAACTCCGCCATAATCCGGGGGAAAAGGCACATCGAAAGAAACGATATGGATTTGCTTATGCATGGAGTTTCGGATAAAATTCGTTTAGTTGTTGGACTTCAAATGCCCAATTTTCCTTCCCGGCTGCAATTTTACAATTGTTTTTCCAGGTATCCATCAATTTTGGATTATCGAGAATAGCCTGGATTTGCTTTGCAAGGTGTTCCGGTTCGAAATCAGTTACAATTTCACCAACTTCATAGCTTTTCACCAGTTTGGAAACCTCGATCAGATTAGAACAGACAATGGGTGTGGAAGTGTGGATATAATCGAAGATCTTATTCGGGAGTGAAAACAGGTAATTTGGGTTGGTGGGTTGGTCAAAACTCAAACCTAAGTCGGCTTGTTGGGTAAATTGCATCAATTCGGCATAAGGTCGTTTCCCAAAGAAAAGTACCAGATTCTGCCAATTTTCTTCCGCCACTAATTTTTTCATGTCGGCAATAATATCTCCGCTTCCAACAACAATAAGCACCGTGTTTTCCAAAAAGGGCATCATGCGAATAGCTTCTTCAACTCCTCGATCCACGTTCAATCCGGCACCCTGCATAATCAGAATGTGCTTTCCTTCCGGGATTCCCAATTCTGCTTTTGATTGAATAACCGCAGGATTCCATAGAGGCGAAACGTTGCGAACAACCTTTAATGGAATACCGTATTTCTCTTGATATTTTTGAGCAATGGACTGGTTGACCGTACTCACGAATCGGAGTCTGGGGAAAATGAACCGTTCAATTTTTTCCCATATGGTCTTTACTTTCGGTCTGCTAATCAATTCAGGAACTTCGGTAAAATATTCATGGGAGTCGTAGACCAGTTTCTTTCGTTTTAATCTGGACACCAGGTAGTTTGGAAGCAAGGTGTCCAGGTCATTTGCTACGAGGATGTGGGACCGGTGAAAGAGGAGAAACCAAAACAAGCGAAAGTTGAACCAGGCATAGAATAAAACGCCTTTTTCAAAAAACATCCGGAACCGTTTGGTGTCATAGCTTCGGTGTTCCATTTTTTGACTGGATTTGAGCCTACGTCCTACAAGTAAGACGTCATATCCTTGATCTTGAATAAACGAACAAACCTTATGAACACGCTGATCGGTGTTCAAATCGTTAATGACACTAACAATGACCCTTGGTTTCTTCAATCTATAGTTTTACGATTCGTGCAATGCGTTGAATAGTTCCGTCTGAGATACGAATGTGATAACTGCCTTTTGCTACATTACTCAAATCAAAAATTCCCTCACTACCTTTGATTTTCTGTTGAGTTTGGATGATTTTTCCAGTCATGTCCAAAAGCTCAATTGAAATGGATCCGCTTTCAATTCCGGAAAGATTGATCCGCACCTCGTCAAATGCCGGATTCGGATAAATTGAAATGGCATCCAGGTGATTCTGTTCCAATCCCAATGAATTTGAAAGAATGATGTTGTAGTCCTCCACTTCCCCGTAATTCGTAATTCCACAAGGATCTATCGGACCTTCTCCTCCTTGTTCTGCATTGAAGGTAATACGGGTTCGCATTTTGACGATTCCGGTCACTGCATTAGAAGGGACGGGAAAGTTGAAAACCAAGGATGCTCCGGGAGTAATGGATACAAAAGCAATTCGTTCTCCTAAATCAGCGAAGTCAAAATCACCATTGAAATCGATCCAGGCAGCAATTTCATCACCAACGTATGCACTTCCGGGACTATCGCCGGTTATTTGGGGAATGATAGTGATATCGTAAGATTGACCTTTGATTAGCGCAGCACTTAATTCATAATTTGTATAATTGGTACACTCTGTTTCATTATTAATCGATTCCAGAGTTACCTTTTGAATAAACTCATCACAATAAGTAGATGTTGCGGTACAAGGAGAAGTTGCTGTTGTCACGAAAATGTAATCTGTTTTCAACTCCACATCCGATCCGGCTGAATTGGAAGCAGTTAATTCAACAGTATACGTTCCGCCCATGGAAAAAGTAAGTTGCGGGTTTTGAGAAGATGCGTTTGTTCCACCTGCAAAACTCCAACCGGTTGCTGGTGTAATGACCCATGCCCAGTTTGTAGGACTCCCGGTAGACAGATCCGTCAATTGGGATGTTCCGCCCACACTGACAGTTGTAGGATTTGCGCTGAATTCTGCAACAGGTGCGATTGGTGCTGCAGTACAAGGCGTAGCCAATCCGGTCAAATAAGTCACTCCGGTATTGGCAGGATCCAACCAGGGCTTCAATTGTGCATTTGTTGTGGTCCCGTTCTGATCCCAGTCAACAGCGAATTTTCCATATAGATCGTGCTTATCCGGTCCGGTTCCTTGTCCGGCTCCATTGGTTACACAGGCAGATGCTCCACCCGAAAGTTGTCCGATAATTCTTCCGTAGGAATTGAAAATCGGAGAACCGGAAGAACCGCCCTCTGTAACTCCATGGCCATTTGCAGTTGTTGCCCAAAACACTTTCCAGTGTGCATTGGGAGCGCCCCCATTATAAGTTTCACTCGTCAAAGCCTGGGTGTAAGTAGAAATTTTCTTTGCGCTTCCTGCCGGATGATGAATGCTAACACCACTTGCGGAAGCATTGGCTGTTCTATCCCAACCGGCATAGTATACCTCATAAGAAGCAGGAGGTTGTGCATTTAATTCCACCAAATAAAAATCGGAACCGGCAACTTCGTATGGGTCAGGAGGATTGTTCAGGGTTCCATTCCCGGAAGAAGCTCTTACAGTTCCACCGGTCATTGTCTTCGTTCCTTTTGCAGGATCATTGTAATTGGCGGTACCTGTTGCACAAGTCGTTTTTTGATATTTCCAATACCAAACCCACGTAGCGACTGATTGACCCGTGACCCTTTCGCCACAATGCCAGGCAGTGAGAATGTATGGCTTACAATCATTTGCCGTGTTGTTGACAGTGGAAGCCGAACAAACAAAGGTCGAACTCCCGTTATTAAAGGTATAATGAACAACAGACTTTATTTGATTTGCCCAGTTATTTCCTTCGGTACAAGCGACATCAACCTCGCAAGTTCCGGCTTTTGTGTGAACAAGTTCATTGGATATAAATGCACTCACATGTTCTTCAACACCCCGATAGAAATAAACGACTTCATTGATGTTGAAAACCGGAGTTTCCTGTACCCAGGTTGGTGCACTGTATTCCAGGTACAGATTTTCACCTTGTACCATTTCCATGGCTTGAAAATCATCTGTAGCAGAAGAGTAAGCGCCCAGGACCTGTTTTCCGTTTTCGTTGGTTGCAAACAATTTTCCGCCTGCAGGAATTTGAACCGCTTCTGAAAAATACAAGCCGAGAGCAAGTGCCCCTTTTCCTGAAATAACCAATCTCCAAACCTTCGTTCCGTTGGGTAACAATGTCCACGTTCCCGTATTGTTCATAGTAATGGAAACAGGCACATTCAGACCTACACGATATGCGCCTTTTGAATCATTTAATGCATCTTCATTTTTCGCAGCTGAAATATTTGGTTTGCTAATCGTATAAACAGACGGTGAATATTGGAATGGAGGAACACCAACAGTAGTCACTTTTTGTAACCCTATCGGAAGTCCGCCCTCACTGATTTGCGCATTTAATGCTGTGCCAAGCGACATGAAACTGCCGAGCATTAAAAGATATTTTAGCATTGTGCTTATATTTATGTGTAGTTTTCTCAAAATTACACTCTTTTAACACAAGATACCAACTTGAAAACGCTTTTTTATTGAAGTTTGTCGTATGAATAAGGTTTTAGTCATCGAAGACGAGCAAAGTTTGCTCGAAATGATACAATTTAATTTGGAATTGGAGGGGTATTTTGTGTCCACGATCAACAATGGCAGAGAGGCTTTGGCGATGAAAAATCAATTGGACAACTATAACCTTGTGATATTGGATGTCATGTTGCCGGAAGTAAGCGGATTGGATATTTGCCGTGCTTTCAGAGAGGTTTCTGCTGTTCCGATTATCTTTATTTCTGCAAAAGGGAACACAATCGACCGGATTGCCGGATTGAAATTGGGCGCGAATGATTATTTACCCAAACCGTTCGATCTCGAAGAATTCATCCTGAGATGTTCCATTTTGGTTCAACCCAATAAAAAACAGGTCATTATTCCTTCAGAAATAAAAATTGGAAATTATCGTGTCCTGCCGGCTTCGTTTGAAGTGGAAAATATCCTTTCTGGCGAGAAGCAGGAACTGAGTAAGCGCGAAATGGAACTGATCCAATTATTCTTTTCACGGAAAGATGAGGTGGTTTCCCGCGATGAAATTCTGAATACCTTATGGACAAATGACCAATTTCCTACCGGACGAACGATTGACAACTATATCCTGAGTTTTCGAAAACTATTTGAAGCAGATCCCAAGAACCCGCAATTTTTTCATTCGATTCGAGGGGTCGGATATAAATTCACCTTACTTGATTAATCCTATCTTTGCAACATGGTTGTAGAACTCGACAGAGAAGAAACAGAAGAAAAGAGAATGCGCTATGACAAAGCCTATTTGAGAATGGCTCAAACCTGGGCGGAATTGTCGCATTGTGAACGAAAAAAAGTTGGAGCGCTTATCGTGCGTGATGGCAGAATTATATCTGATGGATACAACGGAACACCGGCAGGTTTTCCAAATTGTTGTGAAGATCAGCAAGGAAATACGGAATGGTATGTATTGCACGCAGAAGCGAATGCGATCCTGAAAGTGGCGCGTTCCACAAATGATTGCAGTGGTGCCACTCTTTTCATTACCTTATCACCCTGCAAAGATTGCAGTAAACTGGTTCTTCAGGCAGGAATCAGACGAGTTGTATATATGATGGAATACAAAGATACTACCGGCGTTGAGTTCTTGAGAAGCGCGGGTGTTGAAGTTGTTCACATCGAAGACCCAAACATAAATGAATAGAAAATACGCTTTTGTATACCCGGTTTTATTGATGATCTTTTTGGTCATTGGTTTATTACTGGGATCCCGGTTAAACCAACCGGTTCCTCAACAGAATTCGGGGAATTATTCCAAAATGCAGGAGATTATCGGCTTGCTGGACCGGGAATATGTGGATTCCATCGAAAGCACGAAATTGTTTGAAAAGACCATTTCGGATATGCTTCATGAGCTGGACCCGCATTCAAATTACATTCCTTACGAGGACTTGAAAGTGATGAACGAGCAGATTGACGGCAAGTTCGGCGGGATCGGGATTCGGTTTGCAATCATTCGGGATACCTTGTGTGTTACGAATGTTATTCCAAACTCGCCTTCCTTTGGAATGGGAGTTCTGGCAGGAGACAAGATCCTGATGATCGACGGAAAAAAAATGACGGCTAAAAAGATCAAGAACGAAGACGTATTGGGTAAGTTGAAAGGCGAGCCTAACACGAAAGTGACCATTCAACTTTACCGCAATAAGAAGAAGATAGAGAAAACGATCACCCGTGGCATTATTCCGATCCCTTCCATTGTTTGTGCACAGATGCTGGACAAAACAACAGGATACATCCGTTTGGAGAGTTTTTCTGTTTCCTGTGCGCAAGAATTCTATTATGCCGCTTCGCAATTGAAAGCAAAAGGAATGAAAAAACTCATCTTTGATTTACGGGACAACGGTGGTGGAGTTTTGGACCAGGCAGTCAAGATCTCGGATGAGTTTTTACCTAAGGGAAGGAAAATCGTGATCATCAAAGGAAAGAAATACCTGAACACCACCAGGTATGCAAGAGAAGGAGGGTTATTGGAAAACACGGGATTGGTAGTCCTGATCAATGAAAATTCCGCGTCTGCTTCGGAGATCGTTGCAGGTGCTATCCAGGATAACGACCGGGGAACCATCATCGGACGAAGATCATTTGGAAAAGGATTGGTCCAACAGGATTTCTCCCTTTCAGACAAGAGTGATGTGAGATTGACCATCGCGAGATACTACACTCCATCAGGCCGTTGTATCCAAAAACCTTTTGGCGACAGCTACGAGGATTATTATCACAGTGCTGAAAAGAGAAGGGATAACGGCGAATATTTCGCTCCTGATTCAACGGTTTTCAAAAACGCAAACAAATTCAAGACATTCAAGGGAAGAACCGTTTACGATGGCGGAGGGATCATGCCGGATATCTTTGTTCCCCTAGACACATCGAATTCCACGATCTATTACCTCACGCTTCGTTACTCCGGAGTATTCCAGCAAGTTGCCTTTGATTTCGTGTCGAATAAACGGAACGCGTGGTCTTCTATTCAGGAATACAATGCAACATTCAATACGCCAAAACCGCTTTTGCAGAAACTGGTTTCCGAGGGTGAAAAATTGAAAATCCCCTACAACGCTTCTGATTTTAATCGTAGCGAAGAATTGATGAAACAAGTGATGAAGGCAGAAATTGGGCGTCAATTGTTCATTGAAGAAGGATATTTCTTTATCGTTGCTGCTCATGACAAAGAGGTCCAAAAAGCGCTCCAGTTTCTGAAGCGCTGATCGAACGAACAACGAATATTAGTTTTTGATAATTGGGTGAGAGCTGGTTTCTCCGTTGCAAATCATCGAGATAAAATAGGTTCCTGTTTTAGATTCAGCACCGTTTTCGGATAAACCATCCCATTCGAAGCCATTGAATGTGGCTGAAATGGTTTGTTTGTCACAAATTGTGCGAATCAGTCTTCCTTGATAATCGTAGATAGCGAGCGACACAAGATCTCCGCTTTTTAGCTGATTCGGTTTAATCGATACACTTTCAGTAAAAGGAACGGGAAATATTTTCCAATCGTCGTCTGAGATGAGTTCCTGCATTCCCAAATTGAGCAATGCTTCCAAATCGATCAATTCATCACCTGGTTGGTATTGCAGAAAATGAAAGTAGACCAGGAACATTTCATCGGTAGTACTTTCACCGGCTTGGACCAAAACAGGAGGACTACTTGGGTTATTGGGATTGTTTACTGTATTGTCATAAGTTGCCTCTCCTTTTAAAACCGATCCTGTAGGAACCTTTTGCAGGTGTTTGAAGAAGTAGAAATCCTGCCAATGAAAATCCCATTGTGGAATATCGGCAAACTTCACAGTATCATTTGCCGGTGTTACGGCATAGGCTCGAATATTTTTACCCAATAAATGCATGTGAGGGAAAACGCTCAGGATGCTGTAATTCGTCGGAACTCCTCCGGATGCCGGATATTGTGCTGTGAATGATGAAAGCTGATTCGGGGGTATTGAAAGCGACCAGTTTTGTAGAACAGGTGCAGCATATACATCCCGAATCCCGGTTTCCCCAGGCGGATAAAAATGAAGAATGACTTTGGTGCTGTCATACTGACCATAACTTCCTTGAGGATAATGCATGGCAAAAACGAGATTGCTATTGGCTGGAATCGACATCCCTAATTTAAACCCCGTTGCAGAAGGAAAAACCAATGGTGAGGAGCCGGGAGTATATCCTCCGATGAGTGTGGAACTTTGTGGAGGACCTCCGCAATTTCCACCAATTGTATCTCCCTGATAACTTCCGCTTGGGTCGATATAAATAAGTGCATGATGAACAATTTGTCTATTTCCCGGAACAATTTCCATTGCACGGACATATCTGTTTTGAGTCAATCCGGTAGGAAGACTGAAACAAACATAATCATCATATCCACCTTGAGCCTTACTTTGGTATAGCGGAATTTGAAGCATCAAATCACCGTTTCCTAAGATACTGCCGGAATTAAAAACTGGTGGAGCAGGAGCATTTGCCGGATTTCCTTCTGGTGTTCCATTGGTAAGCCACGACATAAGTGTCGCTTTATCTGTTGAATTCAATGCCCGTGAATGGCTGTATTGTTGATAGTTTTCATTGGGAGGCCATGGAGGCATTTCGTTGGTAGCGATTGCATCATAAATAGCGCTTGCCATCGGACTTACTTCCGAATAACTCATTAATGAGAAGGGGGCGATTCCTCCGGGATGATGACAGGATGAACATTTGTTGTAAACGATACCTGCTACATTATCACTCCAGTTTTGTGCAAAAACAGAGGGACTAATGAAGATGAATAGAAGAAGCAGTTGTTTCATAGTATTGGTTTTGAATCTAAATCTAGAAGAATATCTATTGATTTCCAATTATTTGGATAAGTTTTACAGTGGAAGGTTTAATTGTTCAAAAAGTAGTATTTTCAATCCATCAATCAGTAGTCATGAAGTATCTCCAATTAGGTGCTGTAAAAAAAGAAAATCCGAATCTCCAGTTCCCCCTTTCTGAAGATCAAAAAGAGGAATTTTCGGAAACGTTCAAAAAGCTTTTTCCGGATGCTTCAGAAATTGATTGGGTTCAGTTTTTGAGTGTTTGTTCCAACCCGAAAGGAATCATTTTTGCTTCCTGGACAGAGGAGAATACAAGTTTGCTCCGCACCCTCAAAAAAGGAGAATTTTCGGAGCTTTTTGTCGATTCTTCCAAACTCCAGGAACACGCACTTTTTGAAGAATACAAGGGTTTTATCGAACTCTACCTATTTCCGATATTCACAGCTCAGTTTTCTTCCCTTTCCGGCAAAAACATTCATTTTTTCATGAGCTATTCGGTCTTGTTGCCGGATTATCAGCAAAACCTGGTTCAGGACTCCTTGTCGGATTGGATTTTCAAGCAAAAGGAAGAATTGGGCCTGGCAACCAATAAAGCGAAAAAAGATACCGACCTGCATCGGATGGTTGATTCATTCCTGACGGCAAATATGATCACTGCTTTGGATCTGCTGAATGTCAATCACTACCGGGTGAAGACCCAATTACTGGAGTTTTTCATGAGCCTGGCTTACCATCCGAAAGGTTCCACGCGTTTCCTGGTATTCCTGACCAATAAGCTGTTGGAGATCCAATTTACGGCAGAGCATAAAAAGCAATTGAGCAACTTCGGAGCAGATGTGAAGAAGGGAAAAATTGTAGTGGAATCGACACGTGTTTCCTGGTTGCGCTTAAGTTTGGTGATTCTTATCTTGTTGCTTTGCGGAGTAGGAATTGTCGCATTGTTCTTTGTGGAGGCTGATCCTGAAACCGATATGCTCCAGGAGCAAACAGCTTACATGGAATTCAGTAAGGAAGAGCGTTTGAAACTCGACTCCTTAATCACAGAGATCAGAAGTGAGGAGCGCATGGTTGAGGATGCGCAACTGGATTCCAATCTGCCATTTGTTGGTGTTGACCTGGTAACAAAACGCGATTGGAGAAATGAACTATTCCGCAAACTCTACCAAAATTGGGGAAGCAACGATTCTGTTCCGTATACCAAATTTTTCACACAGGGAAAACCATTCAGCAAACCTTATGTGCGGACCAAGGATCTGGACAAGAAACAAGGGCAAATTGCAGCAGAGTTTCACAACGAGACAGACCGGATGGTGTTGCTTGTCGTGTTTCAAAACAATAAAAAAGAACCGGTTTACACGAAATATGTGGAGGCGAAATCATTGGCCGAATGGAAAATCAATATCGGAGAATACCTACTTGTTTTGCCCGGAAACAAAGTGCCTGCCAATCCCGAATTTGGGAATCTTCCCTTCAAGGAGTTGGATCAGCATTTCTTTGAGAATTTGGGAATTTCCTACCGTGTGGATTACATTAATGGAAAACGGATCAAAATGGTCTGGGAAAATCTGGGGAACAATGAATCGTATTTAGTGGATTTGTCGGGAGCTTTGGTGAAGGAGTGACTTCGACTCCGCTCAGTCACCGATCAGATTTTCTATTAAAGTTGGCTGAGCGGAGTCGAAGCCAAAAAAGAAGAGAGACCGGAAATAAGTCTCTCTTCACACGCTACCTAAAACTAAACCTAACTACTACTACTTATACCCTTCTAACGCAGGTATTTTCGTTTTGGTACAATGGAAGTGTGTAATTAACGTCTTTTAACGAGTTCTTAAAATTCCTGCTCTTGCCGATTTCATCAAGACGATTTTTGAAAAAAGGATTTAGTTGAACTTATTATTCTGATAATCAATGACCTTTAATTTTCAATCAAAGTTGTTGGATTTTGTTTTTTATTGATAATTTCGGTACCAGAAACAACTTAAAGCTACCTATGAACCTATCAATCAAGATCAGATTTATCTCTTTAATCCTTTTACTTTTATTAAGTAACACAACTTTTTCTCAGGGGGGTGCTATAGATCAAAGTTTTAATGTAGGAGTTGGTTTTAATGATGATGTGTATTCTTTAGCTATACAGTCTGATGGAAAAATACTTGCAGGTGGTTATTTCACATCATATAATACTATTCAGGCAAATAGAATAATTCGCTTAAACACGGACGGTACCGTTGATAGCACCTTTGGCGTAGGAATGGGTTTTAATCAATACGTTAAAAAAGTACATATTCAACCAAATGGTAAGATATTAGTATTGGGTGGTTTTTTTACTTCTTTTAATGGTGTTCCATGCAATAAAATTGTTCGATTAAATACGGATGGATCGATAGACCCGGGTTTTATCGTAGATTCGATAATTGCGGCGAATGTTGATTATGCTGCTATGCAAACAGATAATAAAATTATACTGTCAGGGTACTTTAATTTTAATGGTTTGCCATCGAGATCCATTATCCGCCTAAATGAAGACAGTTCAATAGACACCTCATTTAATGTGGATTCACTGATTTATTCTTTTGATGTAGGATTTATTACGATTCAACCAAATGGTAAAATGATAGTGGCATGTGAGGCTCCAGCGCTTAATGCTCCATTAAATGATAAGTTAGTGCGATTAAATAGTGATGGTTCAACAGATCCGGGCTTTAATTCATCCACTTTTACTTCAACGAATGATATGTACATTAGTGATATCTCTTACAATGAGATAACTGGCAAGATCATCGTTAGTGGGAATCAAATTATAACTCCTGGAAATGAATATAATGTCCTCATACAGTTAAATGATGATGGGTCTATTGATACAAATTTTGCTCTTGGGATTGCTAACGATGCCGTTTCGAGTATGGCTATTCAATCTGATGGAAAAATAATAGCTGTAGGTGCTTTTAGCCATTATCAAGATATATATGTAAATGGTATTGTTAGGTTGGATTTTGATGGATCAATAGATTCTACTTTTTATACAGGAACTGGATTAAATACAATTCCCTTTTCGGTTAAAATACAATCTGACGAAAAGATTGTTGTGGGAACCAGGAATTTAGGATATTATAACGGAACAGAAATCCATTCAATTGTTAGATTATCCAACTGCTCTACTGCATCCACACATTATGTGCAAACATGTGACACTAACTACGTTCTAAATGGCGAGAACTTTAACTATTCCGGTATGTTTTTGCAGGTTTTGCCAAATGCAGCAGGATGTGATTCAGTTGTAACATTGTTTTTAATGATGGAACCATTCCAGGAAAATCAGCTAATCAATGCATTTGCATTACCTGATGAAGATAGTTCATGTGTTGGTCAGGTTGATTTAGGGATTTTTGGAAATGCTCCTTTTGAGCTTAAAATTGATTCCGATTCTTCGTTTGTGATTTCAAACAATACCGCTCAGATAGGCAATCTGTGTTATGGAATACATGATTTAATGATTGTAGGCAATTGCGGTGATACGCTGATTACACAATTTGTAATACCTGCCCTTACCAATTATGTTTTCAATGAGAACCAGTTTACAAGTTCAGAAATATTGGATTCAATTTCAAGTATCATGACTGATTGTATTTTAAATTATAATCAAATTGATACTGCTTATATAGACTCGATTTGGATGAATGGGAACACAATTTATGTGATTTGGAATATTATGGATAACAATGGTTCTAATCTGGACACAACGACTTATATTCTAAACTATGGTAATGGAGTATACCTTTTGCAACTGAGTGTTTATTGCCCAAACAAAAGTTTAGATCATTTTTTCACTGTCACTCAGCCGATTTATTATGAAAATGGACAAGCAACAACTGCTGGCATAAATGAATCAAAGCAACCGATAGAATTAAAACTGATCCCAAATCCTGCAACCGATTATATATCCTTTTATTTCGAAGAGAGTACTTTGGAGTTATCAATTAGTGATGTGCAGGGAAAATTGATTGATCAGAAGAAACTTATTTCAGGCGATAAAATTTCACTAGCTGAATACGAAAATGGAGTCTATTTCTTTAATTGTAGGTTCAAAAACGGGAGCATTGTAAAGCGGGTCGTAAAATTGTAAATCCCGTTTTAAGGATTCCGAGAACGGATATTAAAAACAGACATTCACTCCCAAACCAAAAGGTCCTAAAAACAACAAGAGAGAAACGGGCGTTCCTCTCTTGTTCCAACCTAAACTACTACTACTTATGAAAACTAACCTCTAAAGTCATAGCAAATAACATACCAAAGTATTTTATCTGTTTCCAACCTTAGCGTATACAAAGATAACGGACACATTTCGATTTTGTTTCATAATCAAGTTCTTTTTAACATTATTTGCAAATCGGGAATTTTACTGAAATAGGCACTTAAGATAAGATTTCATGTATCTTTGGCGACGAATTATAATATATCCTCTCTGAAGGCATGAAAGTTATCGATCATTTAAACACAGCGAAAGACACGCTATTTTCTTTTGAAATTCTCCCTCCGCTAAAAGGAGCGAATATTCAATCCATTTACGATGGAATTGACCCCTTGATGGAATTCAAACCGAAGTACATCAATGTGACTTATCATCGCGAAGAATTTATCTACAAAGAGCGCGAAAAAGGACTGCTCGAAAAGATCGCAATCCGAAAAAGACCGGGAACGGTTGGTATTTGTGCCGCAATCATGAATAAGTACTATGTAGATGCAGTTCCACATCTGATCTGTGGAGGATTCTCCCAGGAAGAAACGGAAAACGCATTGATCGACTTGCAATTCTTGGGGATTGACAATGTATTGGCATTGCGCGGTGATTCCATCAAAACAGAATCCACGTTCAAACCGGATCCGGAAGGACATAAATATGCGGTTGAGTTGATTAATCAGATCGCAGAAATGAACAAAGGAAACTACCTGGTGGATGATATCCAATTGGCCCCGACCAATTTTTGCATCGGTGCAGCAGGTTATCCTGAAAAGCATTTTGAAGCAATGAACCTGAGTACGGATTTACAATATCTGAAAGCGAAAGTGGATGCAGGTGCGGAATACATCGTAACCCAAATGTTCTTTAACAATCAGAAATATTTCGAATTTGTGGACGCTTGCCGTGCGATTGGAATTACTGTTCCGATCATTCCGGGAATCAAACCGATCACCACGTTGAACCACATTTCCTTCTTGCCGAAAGTGTTCCATATCGACCTTCCGGAGGAATTGAGTAAGGACCTGATCAAGTGCAAAACCAATAAGGATGTCTTTGAAGTAGGAGTTGAATGGGGAATTCACCAATCACAAGAGCTTAAAAAGGCAAATGTACCCGGAATCCATTATTATACTATGTCGACCTCCGAAAGCGTTAAGACAATAGCGGAGAAAATATTCTAACTATGAAAAAATCACTTGTAAGCTTTCTATTTGTAAGCGTTTGTTTATTGGGATTTGCACAGGCAAAGTTCCCACCATTGAAATTGAACAACGCATTGATTGTTAGTCACCTGGACAAGGAGTCAGACCAGTTTTCATTGGAGATCGCAGTGTCTGATGTACTTTCACGATCCAAAGTTAAAAACACCGTTTCACTGAATGTGCTGAAAGCGGGCGGAGATCCACAAGTCTTACTGACGGATTCCCTGACTCAACTATTGAAAGCAAAAGGGATCAATACCCTGATGTTGGTTTCAGTACGTGGTTTCGACAATCGATTCAGACCTTCAACCGGAAATATGACCCTGGCGGAAGATCTGGCAGCAGACAACCTGTTTCCAATTTATAAGGAAGACATCGTTTCCGTAACCTTTGAATTTCACTTTTACCGTGATGGTAAATTGGTTTATGCCGATTTGTTGAAGATTGGAGGAGCAGGATCCCGTGATAAAGTGTTGAGAAAATTGCGCAAAAAATTGGCTAAACGCGTTCAGAAACAGTGGATGTAAATAATTGAAAAGTGAGAATGTAGAAGTTAAAAACAAGATTTCCTCCTTTTACATTCTCCATTTTACATTTTCAATTCTATTACTATTTATAAAAGGTCAATGTTCCCGACAAAGCACCACTATTAGCATATGCTCCAACATTTCCACTGGTGAAAGCGCCGCCATCTGTTTGTGGGTAAAGTGTAATTCCTGCTAAATCTACGGTAACATGATTTCCGTTTACCACCAACGTTAACGTACCTGAAGTGGTTGTTGAATGCCACTGTGTAAGTGTATTTCCGTTAATTTCGGTAATGTTCATCGTTATGTGTGTAGGATCCGTGTCAGATCCATCCTCGACCAAAGTATAACTTGTTGTTTGAGAAGGCAATTCTGTAATATTAAAATACGTAGAGAAAGTTTTGAGATTGTTTGTTGCATGGTTTGCTCCAATGTAGTTTGTTCCCATAGCGTTTGCCCAGCCACATGGTCCGCTTAATTGGTAGACTTCACCTCCAGGCATGGTCAGCGTAATATCTGCATGACCTTCTTGTGTGGCAGGTGTTGGTGAAGGTGTCGGTTTCTTTTCATCCTTTTTGCAAGACATCAAAAGGACAGCTGAAAGGGTTATAAAAACAAGGAATTTCATAATTGAAAAATATTAATGATTACTACTAATCAAAAGTCACACTTCACCCGGTCAACAGCAACGGCGAATAGATAAACGACATGATTAATCGATGAATAGCTGGTTGGTGTGCTGATTTTCACTTAAATTTGATTAAAACCGCTTCGTGATGGAATTGAATTGTGTGGTTGTCGATGACGATGAATTGGACAGATTGATGGTGCTTTCCTGCCTGAGGAATTATCCTGAAATCAAAGTGCTTGAAGTATTCAGCTCCCCGGTGGAAGCTTTGGAGTTTTTGGAAACGAATCCCGTTGATATTTTGTTCCTGGATATTGATATGCCGGAAATGAGCGGAATCGAGTTGCGAAAACGAATTCCCCAAACTGCCATTTGTGTATTCATTACTTCGTATCCGGAACATGCTGTGGAAAGTTTTGAAGTGGAGGCACTTGATTTTTTGGTAAAACCGCTGAAAGCCGACCGTTTCAAATTGACTATTGCACGGATCCATGATTACCTGGAGATTCGTCAGAAAGTGGCGCTTTTTGAATCAAGCCTGGGTGGTGATACGATTGTGGTGAAAGAAGGCCATACCCAAACCAAAATCAAATTGCATGCTATCCGGTACCTTCAGGCAATGAAGGATTACACACTTATTTTCACTACGGATAAAAGACATTGTGTGCTGGGTTCTTTGGGGAATTTACTGAAGGAATCCGAATTTCAATCCTTCGTGCGCGTTCATAAAAGTTATGCCGTAAATCCGATTTATATTGAACGGGTGGCATCCAATGAAGTGATTTTGAAAGATGAGCAACTCATTCCGCTCGGAAGAGGCTACAAAGAAACCCTGAACTTACTTTCATGAAGCGATTGCTGACACTTCTATTGCTGCTGGGTGTTGGGTTTGTCTATGGACAAAAAATTCCGAACTTAACGAAGTACCATACTAAAAAGGAACGTTTGCAAGCCTGGGCGGAATACTGCGATGAATTAATCGTTAAGGAAGAGTACTCCAAACTTCGAACGGCCGGAAAAAAGGGACTTAGCATGACGAATGAATCGGATTACACACACCTTTCCTTGTTTTCGTTTTACACCGGAATGACTTTTAATTATGGAGTGAAAACAGATTCTGCGGCATTTTATATGGAGAGATCCGAACAATTTGCCAGGAAAGCACAACACTCGAAACGTACTCTTGAAGCATTGGAGCAGTTGTATTACATCTATGCATCGTATGGCAAAACTAAAAAAAGAGAACGCATCATTACCGCCCTTGAAGAAATCAGTGATACAACCCGTGACCTGAAATCAAAGGCGGAAATTTATTCGGTCATAGGTGATTATTACGTGAATCTGGGACAGTACGAAAAGGGATTGTCGAATATGTTGAATGGAATTAAGGCTCGAAGGTCGATTTTGTCAAAAGGAACTGCGACAGATTCCACGAACCTGGGCGTGCAATTGATTGTTGTCAGCGAATTGTATATTGCTTTAAAGAAATACGATCTTGCTCTCGACTACTTGAAGGAAGGCGTTGGCTTGGTAAAAGGATATAAGGAAGCTACTGCGCATATCTACAAAGATTTCATAGAATGTTATTGTGCCAAAAAACAACCTGAAAAGGCTAGAAATGCCTATGCAAAGTTGCAGGGTTTAGTAAAGAATGAAACAGAGATTGGATGTTGGTCCATGCTGCTGGAAAGCGATGTGATCTTAGCGAGATATTACAGCGATCAAAAGGATGATCGAAAAGCACTTTTCTTTGCCAATCACGCAAAAAAGCTGTCTCCGGATTATGCTGATGCCTTTTTGAAGGCACAGATAGATGTGACACTTGGATTGATTTATCTCAAACAAAGAGACTTTCCGAAAGCATTGACTTTTTTAAAGTCTGCCGAGCCAACGACCAATGAAGACGACCCGGAGTTGAATGCTCAACTGAAACAAGCACTTGCCGAAACATATAATGGATTGGGTAACTGGAAGGAAGCATTTCGCTACCAGAAAGAATTCGCAAAACTTCAGGATCGGCTGGCGAGTGAAAGGTCGAAAAAGAATGTCGCAGAAATGGAAGCGCGTTATCAAAATGAGCGCAAACAAGGTGAAATCAATCAATTGTCCGCAAAAGATGCAATTAATAAATTGAAAATCGAAGAAGCGAACCAACAACACATGTATTTACTCCTGGTAATAGCAGCAGTTTTGATCATTGGGATCCTGGTTCTTGTGCAAAGCAGGAAGCGCAAACAACACAATGCGCAATTACAGCTGTTGAACGATGAATTGAAAAAAATGGATGCAAATAAAACGCGATTCTTCAGCATCATTAATCACGATTTGCGAAGTCCGGTTGCCAACCTGATCCACTTCTTACAACTGCAAAAAGAAAGCCCGGAATTATTTGATGAAGCGACTAAACAGCGGTTGGAACGCAAAACAATGGAAGGAGCCGAAAATTTATTGCAATCGATGGAAGACATGCTGCTTTGGAGTAAAGGTCAAATGGAGCAGTTTAAGCCGGTTATCGAAGAGTTGAAGATCAGTGATGTATTTGCCGAATTGGAAATTTATTTTGATTCGAATTCGGATGTGAAACTGGTAGTCGATAAAACAAGCCCTGTGCTGCTTGCCACAGATCGCAATTACCTCCTGACTATTTTGCGGAACCTGACTTCGAATGCGATCAAAGCACTTGGCAAGGTGGAAAACCCGGTTATTCATTGGTCGGTTGCAGAAACGAAGGATTCCACCATTTTGGTGATTGAGGATAATGGACCGGGTGCTGCGAAAAGTCAGTTCAAAGCATTGTATGATGTTTCGGAAGTAGTCGGGATCAAAACAGGTTTGGGCCTGCATCTGATTCGCGATCTGGCCCAAGCAATCGATTGCAAAGTGGAAGTAAACACAGAAACTTCAGGAACAACCATTTCCCTGATTTTTAATAAACCCGGTCATTCGTCGATTTAAACGGTCGTTTGGCGATTGACACCTATTTAATTCACTAAACTGGTTCACCTTTGTTTCATAAATATCAGATATTATGGAACAATCGAGCAAAAGAATCACGACACTAGTTATCGGCCTGTTTATGGCATTCGGGTTAACTTTCAGTTCTTGTAAAAAAGCGGAAACCGGTCCTGCCGGAAAAGATGGAAATGCCAATGTGCAAAGTACAGGTGAAGTGGATTTGAGTTCTCTTTGGATATATAATTCAGGAGATGATTTCTATAAGGCAACAGTAACCACTTCTTTAATTACTCAGGAAATAGCGGATAATGGACTTGTAATGGCTTACGTGAAGCAAAGTGGAGGATGGATTGCAATACCCATTTCATCCTTAGTGACTGATGGTGACAGGTTGGCATATGAGATTGAGAATGGTGCGGTAAATCTATACTACGAGGATTTAAACGGTGCAACAACCACTTATGACATAATTAGTGTTGGACTTAAAGTAAGGTTGGTTATTATACCTGCTCAACTGAAAAAACCCGCTATTGACTATTCAAATTACCTGGAAGTAAAAGAGGCGTATAATTTATAAGAATCAGTATGAAACAAGTAATCAAAACAATGACGGTGTCAATCGTAGGAATCTTGTTGACATTCGGACTAACGCTAAGCGCTTGTAAAAAAGTGGAAAAAGGACCTGCCGGACCAACAGGATTAACAGGCGCTACCGGAGCTACGGGTGCGAATGGACCGGAAGCTAAAACTTATAATGTAACCTATAATTATGCTGCAGGTGAAACCTACAGATATTATTCAGGGGTGACTGATTTCGAACCGGACGATGCGCTCTTGATTTATCTCGTTTATACATCAGTTGGCGGAGAAACATTGTGTACTCCAATTTCCGCAACAGTATATGGGGTCGATTATTTAACGCTGTTTGCAGAGAGTACAGGAGCGATTTCGTTCTACACCTATTCAGCCGGAACATATTCAAGTCCATGG
>Ga0247691_1000109_pt1 | contig 21042 bp, 31 predicted proteins | sample CNK32_metaG_FD_182721 | JGI IMG/M metagenome (GOLD analysis project Ga0247691, IMG submission 182721) | Soil microbial communities from Purdue University Martell Research Forest, Indiana, United States - CNK32 | ecosystem: Environmental > Terrestrial > Soil > Temperate forest > Bulk soil...
CCGCGATCAATGTGGACGAAGCGTTTCCCCCTTAGACGGAGTTCCTTCCCATGCTCTTGACCTTCGCCGATGCGGCCGCCGAACTGAACGCGCTGTTCTGCGCAGTCTTCACCGGCACCTGGTCGACGGTCGCGCAGAACGCCGCGGCGCCAGCCACCAACCTGTACGTCTCGCTCCACAATGCCGCACCGGGGAACGCCGGCTCGCAGACCTCGAACGAGACGGCGTACACCAACTATGCGCGCGTTGCGGTCGCGCGCACCACGGGCGGCTGGACCGTCGCCACCGGCTCCGGCACCACCATGTCATCGGTCTCGAATGCGGCGGCGATCAACTTCGCAGCGTGCGGCGCGACCGGTGACACGCTCACTCACTGGGGAATCGGGTTAGGCTCTAGCGGCGCCGGCACGCTGCTCTTTTGGGGCCCCTTGGGTCCGACCGCCAACGGCTTTCCGTTCACCTGTACGCTGGCGAGCCCCGGCGTGCTCACCTGTTATGGCTATGCGCCGGCGGTCAACGATCGAGTCTCCGTGTATCAGACGCCGGGCGCCGAACCACTCCCGACCGGAGTCAGCGAGGGCACGGTCTACTTCGTTGGCACCGCACCGGGCGGCAACACGGCGACGCTCTCGACCACGACCGCGAACGGCAATCCGGTCAATACGTCGAGCACTGGCTCCGGGTTGATTTACAAGCAGTCACCGCTGATCGTCTCGAACGGCATTACGCCGTCGCTCGCGATCGGCGCCATCAGTTTGAGCAAGGGGTAAACGGTCATGGCACAAGGCTTCTGGCAAACTCTCGTCACGCTGCCGGCGTCAGGCACCGCGGTCACCGCCGCGGCCCGCACGTCGCTCACCGGTGGCACCAACGCGACCGCCGGCCGTTTCACGCTGCCCGGCAACGCGATCAAGTACGTCGGCGACATGATCAAGCTCGAAGCGCGCGGCATCATCTCGTGCGTGGTCACGACGCCCGGCACCGCTCGATTCGATCTCGCATTCGGCGCCTCGCTCGGCACCGCGCTCTTCGACACGCAGGCGATGCCGCTCAACATCGTGGCGCGCACTAGCGTGCCGTGGCGCTTGGAAATGGTCGCGACCTGCACTCAAGTCGGCACCGCCTCGAGTTGGGTATGGGACGGCGAGTGGATCTCGGAGGCGATGATCAACACGGCGCTGCAGGCGACCGGGCCTGGCCCGGGTGGCACCCGGGTGCCGTACAGCGGCACCGCGAGCGGCGCGTCGAACGTCGTGTCGAGTTCGAGCTTCAACACTACGGTCTCGAACATCCTGGACTTGAACTTCACGCAGACGGTGGCCACCGGCTCGATCACGCTGCAGCAGATGATGATCTCGTTGCTGACGGCGACGGGGTTCTAAGGATGTGGAGCATCGAGCGGCAGTAGCTAACGCCGCCGGAGGGGTCTGGCCGTGACCATCGCGATCGGCCAGACGGTCTCCGCTCACGCCGCCGCGGCGGTCACCAGCAAGACGACGGGTAGCGTCACCACCAACGCGAGCGGTAGCGGCTTCGTGATCGTGATGCATTCGGGGAGTTCGACTCCGAGCGTCAGTGATAGCTTCGGCAACACGTACGTCCAGATCGGCTCGACGCAGCAGTACAACTTCTCGAATCGTTGGGGCGCGATCTTCTACTGCGCCAAGGGTACCGGCGGCGCCGGCCATACGGCGACCGGAAGCTCGGGCGGCGGCGCGGTCGACATTTCGGTCTACCTGATCGAAATCACCACCACCAACGGCTTCGGCGTTACGCTCGATCAGGCGAGTCAGATCGCCTCGAGCACGCTGCACACCACCGCGATCTCGACCACCAACGCGAACGAAGCGATCATTGCGGCGTTTTGTGGCGCGTCGACCAACGCCGCCGCGACGCACACCGTATCGGGTGGATCGTTTGCGATCGGCGGCAATCTCGACCTTACCAACGGCGCCTCGTCGTTCGATTCGACCGGCTGCGTCGCGACCGAAGTGGTGTCGAGCACTCAGAGTTCGTTGACCGCGACCTTTACCGAGGTCGGTAACTCCGGCGGCTCGATGGCGATGTTCGCCGCCTCGTTCTTCGAGGCCTCGGCGATCTCGGACGGCGAGGTCTGGGCGCCGAAGTTGGAGCCGGGCATGCGGATCGGTTCGCCGGTCTCGAAGCTGCGCGGCGTGTACGGCGATACGACGTTCATTCCTCCCTCGTCGGCCGGCGATGATGGCGGCCAGGCGCCGGCGTCTCCACGGCTCTTGCGGCTCGGCACCCCCTGGTCTCGGCTCCGGAGTCGCGGCCTGTTCGCGGACACGACGCGCATTCCGCCGTTTACCGTGGGAGATGGCGGTCAATCCTCGCCGGCTCCGCGGCGGCTCCGGCTTGGTACGCCGCTCTCGCGACTCCGGAGCACCTACGACGACACCAGTCCGGTCGGCTCGACCGCGCAGATCACAGCCGCCGGCGTCTCCGCCTCGGCCAATAACGCCGCCGATTTGGAGCCGACCATCGGAATCACCGCGGCCGGCAATGCCGCCTCCGCCGGATCTATGGATGCGTCCGGAGTCTCCATAGCAGCGATTACGGCGGCCGGAGTGGCTGCGAGCGCCGGAGCGGGGCTAGAGACCGGCGCCGGGGCGTTGCAGGGCGCTGGCAACGGCTCTGCGAGCGGAGCGGCCAATTTGGGCGGCTCCGGGGCTTTGAGTGCGGCCGGCAACTCAAGCGCAGCCGGTGCGACCGCCGTCACGGCGCGATTCAGCGGAGCGGGCGCCGGTCACAGCGCAGGAGCGGCGAACCTTATAGGCTCCACGGCGATCGCTTTTGCCGGCTCCGCGGCGGCGGCCGGAGCGGCATCCCTCGCTGGCACCGGTGCGCTCGTCGCGGCCGGCACGGGTCACGCGAGCGGCAGCGCGAACGTCCAACCGGTTCTCTTCGCCGGCGGCTCCGCAGCCGCGAGCGGCGTCGCTACAGCCACCGGTAAGGCGCCCCTTGCGGCGAGCGGAGTTGCGGGCACCGCCGGCGCGATCGCGGCGTCGGCCGGAGTGCAGCTCACGGCCGCCGGCGTCGCCTCGAGCAGCGGCGCGATGGCCGCCTCCGGCTTTGCCGCGGCTGCTCCCGGCCGGTCTGCCAGCGCAGGCGGCTTCGCACTCATCGGCGAGATCCGGACCATTCAGATCCCGTCCGGGATATCGCCCCACCTGGCGGCGGTCTTCGCTGCGGTGCGCGGTTTCGTCCAAGGCGTGCTATCGACCACGACGCCAGTGATCCTCGGCATCGAGAATCGCGTCGCCGAGCCGGTCGAGCCGTGCGTGGTGATGACGCCGATCGGAGTCCACCGGCAGGCGACTAACGTCGATACCGATACCGACGGCTGGCCGTGGTATTCCGGCACGACGCAGAGCTTACAGTCGACGCGGCTCGATATCCGGCTCGACTGCTATGGTCCGGAATCCCACGATTGGGCCGCTATGCTCTCGACGTTGTGGCGCGATCAATACGGCGTCGATGCGCTCGCGCCGATCGCCGCTCCGGAGTATGCCGACGAGGCGCGGCAGGCGCCGTTCATCGGCGGAGAAGATCAGTACCTCGAGCGCTGGTGGTTGGTGGCGGCGCTGCAATACAACCCAGTCGTCACCACCGGCATGACGTTCGCGACTACAATCGCCGTCGATCCGATCAACGTGGATGTGGAGTTTCCGCCGTGAAAAAACTGCTTGCGCTGCTCGCTCTTCTACCGCTGCTCGTCACCGCGCAGATCAAATTCAACCAGCTACCACCGCCCACGCTGCCGCTCTCCGGCGTCGAGATCTGGCCGTGCGATCAAGGCACCGGACCGGGCACCACCAAGGGCTGCCACCCGGCCGACCTCCACGACTTCGTCAATACGAACTACGTCGACCTCTGCAAGCAGAGCGGTATCGACGCGACCGGCGCCAACGATTCGGACGCCGCTGTGCAGACGCAGTTCGCGGCGATCTCGAACTCCGGCAAAGCGCTCTACATCAACTGTCCGATCAAGCTGACCATAGGCTCGGACGCGACCAAGACGGTCTTCATCAGCGATAACACCAACGTGCGGTTCGGTCCGCAGGGCGTGTTCATCGTCGACAACCAGTACATCGCGGCCTTCCTGATGATGGGCACGCAGAACTCGATCTGGACCGACGCGCGCTTTCAGTATATCGGGACGCTCGGCGTCGCCAATCCGGGCGGCGGACCGTCCGGCGTGCTCAATGACGGTCGAATGAAGACGTATATGTCGACCGTGCTCGGCAACACCTTCACCGGCTCCGGCTCGGCGCAGTACAGCGGCCCCACCAACGCGTGCGCGATCATGCGGATCATCGGCTCGGCGCAGCACATTACATTCATTCGGCCGAAGTTCTTCGTGGCCGACGGCACCAATCAGGCGAGCTACATTCCGGTCGCGGTCACGATCGACTTCAATTGGACGCCCGGCACGCTGGTCACCAACAACAACCAGGCGATCAACGCGTCGAATACGACGGTGCCGACCGACATCAATTTCGTCAACTCGGTCATGGACGGCTTCTACATGGGATTCCTGGGTGGCGGCAACGTCAACCTGGTGAATCCGCGCTTTCTCCGATATTCGGACCTTCAGGACTCGTCCGGCAACAACCAGGGCGGCACCAGCCAATGGTTCGCGCCGCCGCACGCGGTCTACTTTCAGATGGGGGACCCGTCGTTCGCCGCGCACACCCACATCGTCGGCGGCGACGACGAAGGCCCGTATGTCGGCAACGTGATCCGGCGGCAGACCGGCAGCGGTTGGGCCGCATCGCTCAAGGTCGATATCTCGAATGGCGGCCTGGTCGATGGCTGGATCTCGCACCGCAACGATAGCTGCGTCGATCTGCTGAACAACTACGGGAGCTTGGTCGGCGGCGTGATGCGCAACATCGTCTGCATCGGCGATACGTCGACGACCGGCAGCGGTGGCGGCACCTTTCCGATCTTCCGCTTTCCGAGCGCCTTTCCGTACGTGAATGACGTCTTCGAGAACATCACCATCGTCGATAACGCGGTGGTGCCGACGCAGTTTCCGTTCTCCGGTCCGTCGCAGTCGAATAACGACAGCGTCTCGATCACCGGCCTGCGAGTGTTTCAGAATGATTGGCCGGCCGCCGGCTACTACCCGGGGCCGATCGTCGCCGGCAACAACATGAACGTACAGGGCGAGGTCTATCTCGCCGCCGCGAGTGGCGACACCGGCTCACGCGGTACGCTCGCGAACCAGGGGCCGGCCACCGCGACCAACTCGTATTTCGATTGGAAGATCTACGGCTGGCGGCAGTTTCCGGTGCTCTTCACCACGGCCGGCATTACCGCGACCAGCGGTATTATGCAGACCACGTGGGGTCACTCCACCGGCACCTATCAGGTCGCGTTCTCCGACGGCGAGATCCGCACCGTCGCGTTCACGAATGGCAACGCGACACCGGGCACCTGGGCGGCGCTCACCGGCTATACCACGACCGCGGCGAGCGGCACCGGCACCACGGCGACGATTACGTTTAACTCGAACGTCTCCGGCAACAGCGTCGCTCCGGTCGGCTCGACCATCACCGTCGCCGGCATCACGCCGACCGGTTACAACGGTAGCTACGTGGTCACCGCCTCGACCGAGGGCACGGTCTCCTACGCGAACACCACGACCGGCGCGCAGACCGTCGCCGGCACGATCTTGCCGTTCATCAACGCGACCGCCGGCGGCGCACTCAATGTGAACTATGCCGGCTACGTGCAGCGCATCCTGCTCGGTCAAGGCGGCAAAGCGACCGGCACGCGCGCGCGCGTCGTCGACGTCTCGAACGGTTGGGAGGCGAACATCGAGAACGGCCTCGAGACCATCACCTGGACTCAATCGGTGGTGTGGACGCCGGCGGCCGGCGCGACGTCGAACTTGCCGATGACGTTTCCGACGGGCTGGTCGATCGACCGGTGGGGCTACTATCCGCAAACCGCGTTCACCGGGCCCACGTCGATCAACGTCGGACTCGTCTCCGGCTCCGCGACTGCGCTCATCAGCGGCGCCGGCGTCACGGTGACCGATAGCGTATTTGCGACGCCGGCCTCAGTGCCCTCGACCGGTGGCGCCGTACAGTTGACCGCGGTCGGCTCGAATTTTACCGGCACCGGCACGTTGTGGTTCCTTGCACGCGGCTCGCAGATGCTAGCCGTTCCATAATTTTCCGACTACACTCGACCGGCGCGCGGTCCCCAGGAGCTTAAAACCATGTCCGTTCAGGCCAGCATCCCCGCCAGTTATTTCGTCCAGTCGAATCCGAGCGTGCTCTCGGCCGGCGGCACGCAAGAGCAGTTGAACGCGATGTTCATCACCAACGATCCGTCGATTCCGATCGGCACCGTGCAGCCGTTCGCGAACTCAGCCGCGGTCTCGTCCTGGTTCGGCGCGAACTCGCCGGAGGCGACACTCGGCAATATTTACTTCAGCGGCTTCAATGGGGCGTCGCAGTTACCGACGCTGCTCTACTTCGCGCAGTTCAACACCGCGCCGGTCGGCGCCTACGTGCGCGGCGCCACCGTCGCCGGCATGACCCTCGCGCAGCTGCAAGCGCTCTCCGGCGTCATCAATATCGTGGTCAACGGCACGCCGATCACGACGTCCACCATCTCGCTAGCGGCGGCGACCAGCTTCTCGAACGCGGCCTCGATCATCGCGAGTGCGCTCGGCGCAAACGCTACCTGCACCTATGACGCGCAGCGCGCCGCGTTCGTGATCGGTAGCCCGACGACCGGTGCCACGTCGACGATCGCGTACCCGACCGACACTAGTCTCTCGCCGCTCTTAGGCTTGACGCTCTCGACCGGCGCCGCGCTCTCCCCCGGAGCCGATATCAATACGCCGGCCGGCGTGATGGCGCAGATCATTTCTCAGACGCAGAACTTCGCGACCTATATGACGGTCGCCGAGCAATCGTTCAACAACAAGCTGGCGTTTGCGCTGTGGGCGCAGTCGGAAGATCAGTTGTTCATGTACGTGTGCCAGGACTCGAACGCCGCGGCCCTCTCCGCGAGCGCTCCGGTCTCGACCACCTTCGGCCCGGCGACGCAAAACTATCAGGGCGTGTGCCCGGTCTACGATACGACCGGCGGCCAGGTGGCGGCGTACATCTGCGGCATCACGGCCTCGATCGACTTCGCCGAGTTGAACGGCTACGTCGATTATGCCTTCAAGTCGAACGGCGCCTTGACGCCGCAGATCACGGACGCGACCAGCGCGACCAATCTGCAAGCCAACGGCTACAGCTTCTATTGCGCGGCGGCGACCGCGGCTCAGACCTTTCAGTTCCTGTACGCCGGCGGAATCAGTGGCACCTGGGACTGGATCGACGAGTTCATCGCGCAGATCAAGCTCAATTCCGACTTGCAGCTGGCGATGCTCTCGCTCATGACCAACGTCAAATCGCTGCCGAACAATCCGCGCGGCGATAACCTGATCCGCTCCGCCGCCAAAGATCCGATCGACGCCGCGGTGAACTTCGGCACCATCCAGAACGGCGTGGCGCTCTCGAACGCGCAGATCGCAGAACTCGCCACCGCCGTCGGCTTTGATATCTCGACGCCGATGCTTCAGGTCGGGTGGTTCCTGCAAGTGATTCCGGCGACGGCGATCGTGCGCGCCAATCGCGGACCGCGCCAGGTCAAGCTCTGGTACACGAACGGCGGCGGCGTGCATACGATCGACATGTCGTCGGTCTTCGTCCAATAGGGAGCAGCAATGGCTACGATTACAGCGGCGGATGCGATCTTCACCCTGTCGATTCCCGCCGTCTTTCCGGCACCGGTCAGCCTGCAGGGCTTCGCGACCGACGATGCATTCGGCACCGAGGCGGTCGAGCCGGGCGAGGTGGTGCTCGGCGTCGACGGAATCGCGAGCGCGGCGTACATCCCGACGCTCACGAAGACGGTCATTGCCCTGCAAGCCGACTCCCCAAGTCTCTTCGTCTTCGATGCCTGGAAGGGCGCCCAGGACGCGGCGCAGGCGATTTATCTCGCGAGCGGGATCATCCTGTACCGCTCGATCTCGAAGAGCTTTCAGTTGAAGAAAGGCACCCTCACCCGCATCGTGCAGTTCCCGGCCGCGAAGCGCGTCCTGCAACCGTCGAGCTTCGAGATCACCTGGGAAGCGGTCACGCCGGCCGGCGTCTAACGTGCCGCGACGAACCAAGCGCATCACGATCGCGGAGAAGAACCGCGACCAGGGCAAGACCTTCGTGCTCACCGAAATGCCGGCCGATCAAGCCGAGTGGTGGGCGACGCGGGCGCTGCTCGCACTCACCAACGCCGGCGCCGATCTGCCCGCCGGAGTTTCCGCCAACGCCGGAATGGCCGGCGTCGCGGCTGCCGGCATTCAGGCGCTCTCGCAGCTGCGCGCCGAGACGGTCAAGCCCCTCATGGATGAGATGTTCGGCTGCGTCGCGTACGAGCACGATCCGAGTCACCCACTGCAACCGATCTTCGCGGGCGAGGCATCGCAAATCGAAGAAGTCTCCACCCGCATCCGACTGCGCGAGGAATTGCTCGAATTGCACTTGGGTTTTTCGATACGCGGCGCCGCATCGACTTCGGCGTCCGCCTCCCCGGCAAGCAGTCGAGCCGCGTAATCGACTATCCGAACGTGCCGCTGCTGATCGGCACCTTAGTCTCGTCCAAGCTCGCGACGCTCGCCGAACTTCAAACCGTCTACGGCGTGCGCGACGCCCAAGATCTGCTTGAGGTGTGGCTGGTGGACAACCACAATAAGCGGATCACGGAGGCACCCTAATGCCGACTATCGTCGATAGCCTGATCGTCACGCTCGGTCTCGATCCGAAGGACTTCAAAAAAGGCACCACCGAAGCCGAGCGTCAGACCAAGCTCACGCAGGAGACGCTCAAGAAGTCGTCCGAGCAGATGACCCGCTCGCTGATGAACGTCGCCCGCCAGGTCGGCGTGTTGTTCTTAGGCTTCGAGGGCGCCTCCGGTCTCTTGAACTTCCTCGCCCGCCTGAATCTCGCGCAGGCCTCGCTCGGTCGGATGGCGCTGAATCTCGGCATCAGCGCGCGCGCGCTCGACGTGTGGGACAAGAAAATTGAGCTCGCCGGCGGCTCGGTCCAGGCCGCACAGGGGGCGGTCAATCAACTGATGGCGGATGCCACCAGTCTGCAGACCACCGGCGCGGTCTCGCCGCTGCTGGTGTTCTTCAACAAGCTTGGGATCAGTGCGGCGAATACCGCGTACAGCGGCGAGCAGGCCAAGGCCGCCTACGACGCGCTGTTCGAGACGCTCTCGAAACTGCCACGCGCCCAGGCGTTTCAGATCGCGACCCAGGCCGGGATCTCGCCGGAGGTACTCTCCTTCGGACTGCGGCCGGAAGGCGAGCGGGCGAAGCTCACCGCCGAGGCAGAGCGGCTCTCGCACGCGACCGATGCCTCTACCAAGGCGGCGGACGAGTTGCGCGAGCGGTGGGTGGCGATCAAGTCCTCGATCGAGGCGATCGGCGTCGAGTTCTTGGAAAAGGTGACGCCGGCGATCGAGCGCATCTTGCCGATCGTCGAGAAGCTCGCCATCCAGTTCGCCGACTTCATCGGTGGATTCGATAGCCCAAAGCCGGGCGACTTCTTGGATGGCGTCGATAAAAAGTCGGACAACATTTTCGAGAAGCTGAAAGGTATCCGCACCGAGATCGGTAAGATCCTCGCCGGCGACTTCTCCGATGTGGTGCCGGCGATCAAAGAGCAGGTGAAGGCCGGCTTCAATTCACCGTCGGAGGCGTGGGAGAAGCTCAAGAACGACCCGGTGTTCGTGAAGCCGGCGGAGAACCTACTCGGCAAGATCGGCACCTGGTTGCGCGGCGGGATGCTCGGACTCGATATGCAGGCGGCCGAAGAGCGGCACGGCCTCCCCGTAGGAATGCTCCACGCGATCGCGGTCAAAGAGTCCGGCATGGATCCGAATGCGGTCAGCCCCCGCGGCGCCGTCGGCTTGATGCAGTTGAATCCGCGCTCGTTCCCCGGCGCCGGCCGCGATCCGCGGCGCGATATCGAGACCGCCGCGGCGGAGTTGCAACGCCTCTACGGCACCTATGGGAATTGGGCCACCGTGCTTGCGGCGTACAACGACGGGCAGAAGAACCTCGCCAAGAATCTCGCCATGGGCACGGTGCCGCAGGAGACGATCAACTACGTGCCGGCGGTCATGGACGAGATGCGCCGCGGACGCGGAGCGGCGGCAGCTAGCACCAAGACGAGCAACCTCTCGATCGGCGAGGTGCACATCCACACCCAGGCGACGGACGGCAAGGCGGCTGCAATCGACTTCATGGCCGAAATGAACAAGCGTAACCTGCTGCTGCAATCCGACACCGGGATCGTTCCATGAGCATCCAGTTTCCGAACGTGCCGCAGTTACCGGGCGTGCCGCCGCTCGCGCGCCAGGCCGCGGCGTTCGCGACGCGCGTCATCGCCGGCGTCTCGATCATCGGTCAGTTGCTCTCGCAGTCGAGCCAGAGCGCGGCGATCTGGGGCGTGTTCGACGCGAACAACAACAAGGTGCTCTCGCCGGATACGATCCGCGGCCTCGAGTACGGCGAAGAGTGGCGGGTGGCGAGCTATCCGGTGCAGCCGAATGCGTTCACGAGCTACGACCGAGTGCAGCTGCCGTTCGAGGTCGTGCTCACCATGCGCAAGACCGGCGCGATCACCGACCGGCAGCGCTTTATGAACCAGATCGTCGCCATGCGGCAGAGCACGCAGCTCTATACGATCATCACGCCGGAGTTGGTCTACAGCGGCTTGACCTTCGCGCGGTGGGGTCAGAATCGGAAGGACGGCGCCGGCGCGTATACCATCGAAGTCGAGTTGGTGTTCCAAAAGATCAACAGCGGCACGGCCGCCTACTCGACCACTCAGAACGCCGCAGCGCCGTCGGCACAGCCGAACGCCGCGCAAGGCACGGTGACCACCGCACCGGTGCCGCCGTCGGTCCAGACCCAGGTCACCGGAGCGCCGCCGTAATGCTCTCCATCCCGTTGGCCGCGGTGCCGGCGCAGAGCTTCAACGTCACGCTCGACGGTCAAGCGGTCTCGCTCGCGCTCTATACGCTGGCCGATGGCTCGCTCAACATGGACGTGGTGCTCGCCGGCGTTCCCATCAAGACCTGTCTCGCGTGCCACAATTTGATGCCGGTGTTGACCTTCACGCAGTACACCGGCTTCGTCGGCGACTTCGTATTCGTCGACACTCAAGGGTCGAGCGATCCGACCGCCGACGGCCTCGGCGATCGCTACCAGTTGGTGTACCTCGAGGCCGCGGACCTCTAAATGCCGTTCACCGCCAAGCAACTCCGGATCACGTTCGTGCTCTCCGGCGCGTCGAAGTTCTCGAACTCGTCGAACACCCTGGTCGTGACCGGGCTGCGCGCGGCGTGCGTGATCCAGTCGATGCAGTTTCCGGCCTTTCCGGAGGCCGATATCCGCGTGTACGGACTGCTCGAAGCCGACATGAACACCCTGACCTGTTTCGAGCAGCAGTGGAGCGTGACCGGCAACGCGCTGCTCAACACCTCGCGCAATACGGTCATCGTCGAGGCGAACGGCGGTGCCGGATGGGTGACGGTGTTCTCCGGTCAGATGATCTCGGCGCAACCGACCTATGAGAATGCGCCCGACGTCGCCCTTCAGATCAAGGCCCGCGTGCTGTTCTACGAATCTCTGGCGACCACGGCGCCGACGAGCTACACCGGCTCGACCGACGTCGCCACCGTGGTCTCGAACCTAGCCTCGCGCATCGGGGCCACCTTCGAGAACAACGGCGTCAAGGCCACGCTCTCGAATCCGTACTGGCCGGGCACCATTGGCGATCAGCTGCAAGCCGTCGCCGAGCACGCACACATCGGGCTCTTCTACGACTATGGGCCCGCCGGCGCCTCATCGCCGACCACCATCTGTATCGCGCCGAAGGGCGTACCGCGTAAGACTCCGGTGGTCGCGCTCGCGCCCGGCGCGCAGTTGGTCGGCTGGCCGACCTTGGACTCGCTCGGCTGGATTTTCTGCCGCTCGGAGTTCAATCCGGCCTTGAAGTTCGGCGGCACAGTGAAGATCTCGAACTCGACGCCACCGCGCTCGAACGGCACCTGGTTCGTGCTGCAATTGACACACGCGATCGACGCGCTGGTGCCGGGCGGCGGCTGGTTCTCGGACATGCACCTCTCGGCGATTTTTCCCTATGCCCAGTAGTTACGCAGGCCAGGCCGATAGCGGGAGCGGCTCGTCCGAGTTCAATATGCTCGCGTTCGTGGTCAAGCGACTGCTGGCGCGCATCCGCACCGTCGACCTGGTGCAGGTGATCTCCTGCTCGAACACCGGGGCGGTGGCTGCGGTGGGTAGCGTCTCCGTTCAAGTCATGACCAACCAGATGACCGGCTCGCGTACGCCGGTCGCGCACGGCACGATCTACAACGTGCCGTACTTGCGGATCCAGGGCGGCAACGCGGCCGTGATCTTGGACCCGGTCGCCGGCGACATTGGCATGTGCGGGTTCTGCGCGCGCGATATCAGCGCCGTCAAGGCCTCGAAAAAGCCGGCGAATCCCGGCAGCTACCGCATGTTCGATTGGGCCGACGGCCTGTACTTGGGCGGGTTCTTGAACGTGGTGCCGACCACCTACGTCCAGTTCGACGGCGCCGGCGCGATCAATATGGTCGCTCCGACCACGATCTCGATGACCGTCGGCGCGCACAACATCACGATCAACTCGACCGGCGTGCATATTGACGGCAAGATCTTCTTGACTCACCAGCACACCGGCGTCACGACCGGCGGCGGCAACTCCGGAGGCGTTCTATGAGTGCTCCCTTCTCGACGCTCTTGCTCGACCAGGACAACAACGATCTATGCCTCGATGCGTCCGGCAATCTCGCGATCGCCGCGCCGCCGTACGCGGTCGCGCAGGACGTCGCCACGGCGGTCAAGACGTTTCTCGGCGATTGCTACTACGATCAATCGCTCGGCATCGACTACTTCGGCAAGATCTTAGGGCAGACGCCGCCGCTCGCGGTGTTCTCTCAGGCGATCGTCGACGCCGCGCTCTCGGTGCCGACCGTGGTGGCGGCCTCTGTTACCATTGAGTCGATAACCCAACGCGGTCTGGTCGGCTTCGTCGACTTTACCGATGAGAACGGTCTACAGCAGCGGGTGAGTCTGTGAGCACGAACGTCCCGGCAATTCAATGGAACCCGACCGGCATCGTGGTGCCGACCGAGGCGGCGATCCTAGCCGGCGTCCAGGCCGATTGGAACTCGGCGTGCGGCGGCAACTTGAATCCGGATCTGCGCACGCCGCAGGGCCAGCTCGCACAGAGCGAGACCGCGATCATCGCCGCCGCCAACGCCGATATCGCGAACATCGTCAACGGCATCAATCCGGCGACCTCGAGCGGCGCGTTTCAGGACGCGATCGGCTTCCTGTACTTCATGGAGCGCAATCCCGGCACCGCGACCGTCATTCCGTTGCTCTGCGTCGGGCTCCCCGGCACCGTGATCGGCGTCGGCGCGCAGGCGCAGGACACGAGCGGCAATATCTACGTCTGCACCCAGGCGGCGACCATTCCGATCGGCGGCTCGGTCACGACCACGTTCGCGAACGCGCAGCTGGGACCAATCGCCTGCCCCGCGAACACCGTGACCACGATCTATCAGGCGATCCCCGGATGGGACACGGTCAACAATCCGACCGGCGCCACCACCACGGCGACCGGTCTCGGCAGTAATGTCGAGACGCCGGCGGCGTTCGAGTATCGGCGCGCGCAGTCGATCGCGGCCAACGGCCAGGGATTTTTGGGAGCCGTGTACGGCGCAGTCTTCGGTCTCGCCGGCGTCACCGACGTGTATGCGTATGAGAACGCGACCGCGGCGGCGGTCAACGTGGGATCCACCAGCTACTCGGTCGCCAAGAACGCGATCTATGTGGCGGTGGTCGGCGGCACCGCGCAGCAGATCGGCAACACGATCTGGACCAAGAAGAGCCCCGGCTGCAACACCGTCGGCAATACCGCCGTGACCGTGGTCGATGCGAACTACTCGCTGCCGCAGCCGAGCTATACGATCAACTTCAACATCCCGACCAACGTGCCAATTTTGTTCGCCGTCACGCTCGCCAGCAACACCGGACTCCCCGGCAATTACAAGACGCTCATTCAGAACGCGATCATCGCGGCGTTCACCGGCGTGACCGGCACGGCGCGCGCGCGCGTCGGCTCGCTCATTCTGGCGGCGAACTTCTACGGCGCCGTACTTGGCCTGGGGCCGCTCTACCAGGTCACGAGCATCCTGATCGGCACCTCATCCGCCACGCTCACCAGCGTACAGATGGGGATCGACCAGAACCCGACGCTCGTTGCCGGCAACATTTCGATCTCGCCGTAGCGCGCGTCCATGCAGAACCTCGAGAAGACGATCGAGAGCCAGTTCGCGAACTCGCCGCTGATGATGCAGTTGGTCCAGAACATGGACCAATATCTCGATCAGAGCGCGAACGTCGAGGGCTTCCTCTCCACGGTCTGGAACATCCTCGACGCTCAGGGCTTCGGACTCGATTTTTGGGGCCAGGTGTTGCAGGTCTCGCGGCTACTTCAGATCGCCTCGCCTGGCCCGTTCTTTGGCTTCGATCAGTCCGGCTCGATGGTCGGGTTCGGCCAGGGCGTGTTCCTGCAATACGTCGGCGAGACCACCACCTTTGCGATGCTCGACGGCGCCTATAAGAAGGCGCTATTGACCAAGGCGCTCGCCAACATCACGCGCGTCTCGATCCCCGGGTGCAACCAGCTGGTCTCGAATCTCTTCGCCGGCCGCGGCCGCTGCTACTGCACGGACTCCGGCAACATGGTGATGACGTACACCTTCGAGTTCGTGCTATTGCCGGTTGAACTCGCTATTCTCACGCAGTCCGGAGTGCTGCCACATCCGACCGGTGTGGCGGTGACCATCGTCCAGGTGCCGGTGAGCAGCGGGGTATTCGGCTTCAATGGCTCGGGTCTACAGCCCTTCAATCAGGGAACGTTCTTCAATCCGACACAGGTAGTCCTCTAATGGGTATCGCCGCACCTCCGCAGATCCAAGAAGCGTTCGCCACCTCCGGCACCGCCAACACGATTCCGGTCGCGTCTCAGATCGGCATCACGCCGGGCGCCGCGAGCTTCACCGACGGCTTCCCGCCGCTCACCGCCACTCCACTCGGATCTGGGGGTATTCCCCCCAGCGTTGGCGACATGAACGGGATCTTGAAAATGATCTCGGCGCATACCGCGTACGTCGCGAGCGGCGCCGGCTACCCGTATTCGAGCGCGCTCGCCACCGCGATCGGCGGCTACAACATCGGAGCCGTGCTGCTGGCGGCGGACAATTCCGGCTACTGGCTAAACCTCACCAACAACAACAGCACCAATCCGGATACCGGTGGCGCCGGTTGGGTGCCGGTCGATCAGTACGGCTTGGGCACGGTGAGCGGGTTGGCCGGCGCGAACGTCACCTTGACGGCGACTCAGTACGGCAAGCAGATCTTGGTGCTCTCCGGCACGCTCACCGCCAACATCAACCTGATCTTTCCGGCGCTCGCGACGCAGTGGGTAGTGGTCAACAATACGACCGGCTCGTTCACGATCACCTGCAAGACCGCGAGCGGCACCGGCGTCACCGTAGTGCAGGGTGGCTGGCCGACCGCGACCACGGTCACCGGCGACGGCACCAATATCTACAGCCAGGCCGGCAGCTATGTAACCAATGCGAGTCTCGCGGCCACGCTCGCGAGCTACGTCACCAGTGCGAGTCTCGCCTCCACCCTGTCGAGCTACGTCACGCAGACGAGCTTGACCTCGCAGTTGGCGCCGTACGATACGATCACGGCGCGCAACGCGGCGCTCGCGAACTACTTGACCACCGCCGCGGCGGCCGCCGGCTATGTCTCGAATGCCGCGCTGGCCGCGAATCTCGCCAACTACTTGACCACCGCCAACGCCGCGAGCACCTACGTCTCGAACGCGCTCTTGGCGACCACGCTGTCGAGCTACATCACCGCCACGGCCTTGAACTCGTCGCTCGCGAACTACCAGGCCAAGAGCGGCATCCGCAAGGGCACGTTCGCCTGTGCGGCTGGCAACCCTGGCACGCGCGTGACGTTCTCGCCGGCGTACACCGGCGCGGTGCCGGTCGTGATCGTGTCCGGTGGACCGAACGCGAACCAGTTTCAGACGGTGTGCGTGATCGAGGTCGACCTGACCGGCTTCTACGCATCGTCGTCGGCCAGCGGTTTTATCTGCTCGTACATCGCCATACAGTAAGGGGGTTTTCCCGTGGCTTCTCGATCCCTCAATGACTTGAGGCCGGAGATCCGGCACATCGTCGACGGTTTCTTGGATGCGTGCGCCGGCGCCGGCATCGACGTACTGGTCACCTGTACGCTGCGCTCGAACGAAGAGCAGGCCGCGCTCTATGCGAAGGGCCGGACCGAGCCGGGGCATCGCGTCACCAATGCTCCGCCGGGCCGCAGCGCGCACAACCACGGCCTCGCGATCGACGTGGTGCCGATGGTCAACGGCAAGCCGGACTGGAACGGCTACGATCCGGTCTGGGAGACGATCGGCAAGCTCGGCGAGACCGCCGGCCTCGTCTGGCTCGGCGCTCCCAACTCGCCGTTTCCGGAAAAGCCCCACTTCGAGCTAGCCGACTGGCAACAGGTCGCCGGCATATGAACGCCGAGGGAGGCGGGTTGCTTCCCATTCGATCGTGGACCGACGTCGCCGCGCTCGGCACGCTGCTCGTGATGGCGCTCGCAGGACTCGCGTGGGGGCTCAAGCTCGATCAACGGACTGATATCTTGCGCACAGATATGGCGGGCGACGAGCAGCGGATTTCCAAAATTGAGACCACTCTCGCGTCCGGCGCGATGGCGGCCGCGCAGACTCGCCTGATCGAGCAGCAGCGAGAGATCGACGTCCTGTACGCCGAAATCCGTGATCTGGAGCACACCAGCAGAGTCAAATGAAGCGAGCGCCATCGGAGTTCTACCGCCGCCGTCAGGAGGCGGAGGACGATAACGCCGGCGTGACTCACTTCTCGGAGACGCAAGAGATCCGCGCGCAGCTGCTCCGCGACGGCCATCCGGATCTCGTCGTCAAAGCGATCACCGCATCCATTCAGCGGCTCGAGGGCCGCATTCTCGAAATCGAAACCGAACTCGCCAAGAAGGTCGACGACAGCGGCGCCTGGCGGACGGTAAACGTGCGACTGCTGACGCGCCGCGATGCCATAATTGCCAAACTTGTTTGGGCTGTCGGTATCCCCGGAGCGGTGGCGCTGGTCGGCCTGCTGCTCCGCTACGCCTGGAAAGGAGCACACACACCATGACCAAGACGATGACGCGCCCGGAGCGCCTGGCACTGTTAGTGCAAAAGGAACGCGAGCTGCGCAAACATGCCGACGATGTCGACACGATGACGAACTCGGTGGACGGCGCACGCATTCAGTTGGAGAATGCGGTCAATGAAGTCGGCTACGCCGCGCAGGAGATCTCCGGCCAGGTCGGTATCGTCAAGGGCCGGCAGCGGTATGTGATCGAGGCCCAGGACAAGCTGAAAGCCGAGATCAAGCAGCTGCGGAAAGAATTGGGCATCCGCACACAGCCCGGGGATTCCAAATGAGCACTGACTGGAAGTCGATCGTGCGCACCGTCGCGCCGCAGTTGGCGTCCATGTTCGGCACACCGCTCGCCGGTATGGCGGTCTCCGCGATCGCGAACGTACTACTACCGGGGAAACCGAACGCCACCGAGGCCGACGTCGCGCAAGCCGTGGTCGGTCTCGCGCCGGCGGATCTCGTCAAGCTCCATGAGATCGAGGCCGACGTCACGAAGGCGCTATCCGACGCCGGCGTGAAGCTCGAATCCATCGAGGCTGCCGATCGCGACTCCGCGCGCACCATGCAGGAAAAGCTCAACGGTTGGACCGTGCCGGTCCTCTCGGTGCTCATCATCGGCACCTGGGGCTTCGTGCAGTGGTATCTGCTGCACAACGTGATTCCGACCGGCATGGAGTCGATCATCGGCCGGCTCTTGGGCACGCTCGACTCGGTGCTAACCTGCGTGGTGTACTTTCATTTCGGTTCGTCGAGTTCGAGCCGCGCCAAAGACGACACGATCAAGAAGGTCGCCGGGGCATAGTCCTACACGCGGTCGCGGTTGCGAGCGCAATGGCGCCGGGTGTACGCTCGCCGCCGCTATGCCGTTCAACCCCTTCGCCGCACTCATCAGGAGCATGGATCGTATGACTCAAGCAATGGACAATCTCACCGCCGCGGTCAACGCGGAGAAGACCGTCGAGCAGTCGGTCATTACGTTGTTGGGGACTCTCTCGTCGGAGCTACAGGCGGCACTGACCGCGAGCGGCACGCCCGATCCGGCCATCCAGTCGATCGCCGACCAGATCACCGCGAACACCGCAGCGCTCGCCGCCGCAGTCACCGCCAACACGCCGGCTTCGCCGACGCCGACCGCGTAAATGCACCTGACATTGCGCACCGGCTTTCTGCTGCTCGCGTTCATCTTTTTCCTGCTCGACGGGATCACGGTGACGCGAGCGCAGCCACAGCCGCCGCGTGCCGTTCAACTGCATTGGACGCCGCTAGGATTCGCGGCGGTCGTCGGCGCGTTCTTGTTTCCCGCGCTGCTGCCCTAGATCCTGCCAGGTGGCGCCGCCCATGAGCAGCCACATCCAGAATCGCACCCAACGGCTTGGCGGCGGGGCGTCGATGATCTTCGAGCGCAGTACGTGTTTGAAGTTGTGATAGATCCAGTACCCGCTCACGATTTGTACGGCCGCTGATTCGTCGCGCGGATCTCGATGATGCCGCCGAGCATGCGGGAGCGCTTCTGCTTGTTGAACGACGCTCTCGAGGCGTGATAGGCGGCAAGCTCCGCGAAGTCGACGGTGACGATACAGTCGACCAGGCTCATCTGGCTATTCAAGCTCACCGGCACGCCGGCGATCGTCATGGTGACGACGGTCGGTTTGCTCACGACTGCGGCCCTGTCTTCTGCGCCACGATCGCGAGCGCTTCATCGCGCGTCGCCGCGGTGAACGGCTCGACCACTTCGCGCACGAAGTCGGACTCATAGGCATCGTCGATCGACGCTCGATCGCCGAAGAACCTCTTGGCTTGGACGCTCCCAAGCTGGTGCCGATAGCCCCACCATTGATTGTCGCTCATGGCTTTCCCTCCGGTTGATCGAATAGGTCGCCGATCGCTTTGCCGCGCCGGCGAGTTGCGAATACGTTCTGCATGTGGTGCTCTAGGTCGTACGCCAGGTGGTGGTACTGGCACCAGGCGGCGAGATTCTCGTCGCCGCAATTCTCCGGCGTGTGGTCTCGATGCGCGATGGTGAGCACCACCCGCGAGCCGGTGATCGGATTGATCGCGCCGTTCGGCACGTAGCAGCCGGGCCACTCGCAGCGGTTGCCGGCGCGCTTCAAGATCCGCGCTCGGATCTCTTTCCAGTTCGCCGGATAGCGGGCGCGATTCTCAGGTTTGATTGGCATTCCGAAATTCCGCGCACTCGCGCTGCGCCGTCTCGATGATCGGCTGCAGTTCGTGCGCCCACTCGAAATAAACCGTCAATATCAAAGTCTTCCCGTGGGTCGTGAAGTTCACCGGCTCGTCATACTTGTAGCCGGCGGCGTCCAAGTGCTTTTTGAAAATGGGCAGCTTCCAATCGTCGAGGGCGACGCCAGCCTTTTTGCTCATGACTAGAGCGCCGCCCGCACGCGCTCGAATATCTCGTCGAACTCGTGCGCCTCTTTCACGCTGCGCGCGTAGCCGATGGTGCAGATCCGGCCGTTGACCAGGTTCGTGATCTCGCAGTCGGCGTGCGGCCGCTCCGCGTCGAACTGGATCCGCATGTGACGGAACGGTTCGAGCGCGGCGAGCAGTCGATCGCGGCGCCGGCGTAGCGTCTCGATCTCGATTAGGAGATTGGTGTTACTTGCCATGGGGATCGTCCTCGAGGCCGGCGGCGACGCGCCAGATGAGCCGTACATCCGTGATTCCGCCGATCTTGCTCAAGCGCTTTTTCATGCGGTCGCGTTCGGCGATGATCTCGACGCTCTCGCGCTCGGAGAGCCAGCCGCACTCTTGCAACCACTCGATCGCCTGCGTCCACGCCGGATTGCAGCCGCAGAACGGCGCGTCGCAATCCTGGGGCGGATCGGCGGCGCGGTTGGCCTTGCACGGATAGCGCTGCAGGGCGGCGAGTTCGGTCTCGAGGCGCTTGCACTTCGCCTCGAACCAGTCGGCGCGATCGTAGTTGCCATGCGCCGTATGCTTCGGCGGGGGCTTCAACTCCGACTCGTCGACCAGCGGCGCGTCGTGTAGACAACTCGACCGGCCATCGGCGGCTTGGGGTGCTCCGCACTTCTTGCAGTACTTCATTGCGCCGACTCCGAAAGCTCGCGCGACCATTGCCGCAGATACGTGCGCCACGGCTCGACCTGGCCGGAGAGCGGCGGCTCGGCCCATAGCCGGCCGAAGCAAATACTGGTCGCGCACAGTTCGAGCAGCTTCGCGGCGGTCGCGTCATCGCGTGCGGTGAACTGCTCGGAGAGATTGTGAGGCGTGAGAAAACTCCACGTGCTGTCGTCGAGTGGCTCCGGCTTCCGATCCGGCGCGAGCGCATACATCATGAACTCGTGCGTGGCGCCCGGAAAGGCGATCACCGCCGGCTTGACGCCCTCGATCGGCCGCAGATGCACGCCGGAGAGCAGATAGTGCTGCCACGCCGGCGACTGATTCGGCGCCTCGATAAACCAGTTGCCGATACCGGACACCCAGGCGAGCGGATCGCCGGCGTCCACGTTGACGATCAACTCTTGCGCGGTGCCGGCGACGCCGCGCCGGAAGGAACCCAAGCGGATTTTCATTCCGCCTCCAATTCGCGGCGGAGCGCGATGCAGAGCCGCGCATTGGAGGCGGAATGAAAAT
>Ga0247691_1000111_pt1 | contig 20485 bp, 17 predicted proteins | sample CNK32_metaG_FD_182721 | JGI IMG/M metagenome (GOLD analysis project Ga0247691, IMG submission 182721) | Soil microbial communities from Purdue University Martell Research Forest, Indiana, United States - CNK32 | ecosystem: Environmental > Terrestrial > Soil > Temperate forest > Bulk soil...
TCAGCAGATTCAAGAAGAAACTAAGGCTTACGTAGAAAGTACGGTTCAATATTACAAACTGTGGGGATTTCAATTTGTTATGAAATCAACCAGAATGATTGTCCGCTTTCTTCTGCTTGGTTTCTTCTTGATGATTGCTCTCCTTTTTGGGTCGATTGCCGCAGCTTTGGCTATTGGTAATGCAATTGACAGTATTCCTTTGGGTTTCCTAATAGTTGCCGGCGTTTATTTCGTATTCATCATTTTAATCAGTGTTCTACGCCTCAAATTTGTTGAACGACGATTTTTGCGCGGATTTTCTAAACTATTCTTCGATAACTGATGGAAAAAAAACCGAAAATCTATTCTTCCTTTGAAGAAATTGAACTGGATTTGAAGATCCTCAAACTTGAGCGTGAAATTCATGCACAGAAGATAAAGTTGGGCTTCGAAAAGACGGGCGAGAACCTGCGTCCAATGAATTTACTCCAGGATTATATCGGAGAAGGAAATCGCACCACTTTTTCCATGATAGAACAAATTGTCAAGTTTATTTTGCAGTTTGCATTGAAGAAGTCTGAAGAAAAGGAATAAAAAGTAACTTCGGAGTACCAAATTCATTCCATGAAAAAAGTATTCTTTCTTGACACCGTTCACCCCATTCTTTCCGAAAGACTCCTTCAAAGCGGTGAATATGAATGTATTGAAGCCCACGAATGGACAAGAGAGCATTGTGAGACCCAATTGAAGGATGCTCACGGAATTGTTATTCGTTCCCGTTTTACACTGGATGAATCCTTTTTGCAATTTGCTCCAACCCTTCAGTTCATAGCCCGTTCAGGAGCAGGAATGGAAAATATTGACGAGGCATATTGCGAAAAACGCGGAATTCAGCTTTACAATGCCCCGGAAGGTAACCGGAATGCGGTTGGTGAACATGCTTTGGGAATGTTATTATCGATGATGAATAAGATTCACACTGCAAATCGGGATATCAAAAATGGAATTTGGGATCGCGAGGGGAATAGAGGAGTTGAATTGGATGGAAAAACCGTCGGGATCATCGGATTTGGGAACAACGGAAAAGCATTTGCAAAGAAACTCCGCGGTTTTGATATCACGTTACTCGCTTATGACAAATACAAAACCGGTTTCGGAGATGATTTTGTTATTGAAGCTACTTTGGAAGCAGTCCTTCGCAAATCAGACGTCATCTCTTTTCATATTCCACAGAACGAAGAAACGATCCATTTCGCTAACCAGGAATTTTTCGACGGATTGGGAAAAGCAATTTACCTGCTGAATTTATCAAGAGGAAAAATTGTTGAAACTAAATATTTAATTGAATCTATTCGAAAAGGGACAACGAAAGCAGCAGGATTGGATGTAAACGAATTTGAGAAAAAATCCTTTGAGAACTTCTTCGAAGATTCACACAATGAAGAATTGAAATTCCTCCTGGAATCGGATCAAATACTGCTCACTCCACATGTTGGTGGTTGGACAGAAGAAAGCTACTATAAACTTAGTTCTATTTTGGCCGATAAAATCCTGGAAGTGGGAAATCAGTAATTTCAATTAATTGAATAGCTTGATAATAGCTTGCTTATTGTCAAGTGTAACTTCAATAATAAAAACTTGATTTTTCGGAAGCGCTGAACATTCAAACTGATTTGTTAGTTCATTTTCAAGAATTGTTTTTCCGGCTAAATCAACGACTTCAAAATGGGCATCCCTTCCGTCTTTCACTTTCAAGAAACCATCTTTCCATTCTAGAAAGGAATTTTCGTTCAAATCAGGCAATCCATTGGTAGTCGATGTGACAATAAATTCATAGCTGATAGCCTGGACAAAAGAGGGATACTCCGGATCATAAACATCAAAGTAGCAAATGCCATGTCCCGGCGTTCCATTCAAAACGGCTCCAATAATTAGTTTCTTTGCAAAGGCTTGATTCGCCAAGAGGTCAAAATCGGCACTATCCCCAACTTGAACATTGGAATACGAATTGGTTTGATCATCCATCAGTATTTCCCATTCCATCGGAACATTATCAAAATGAGTCGCTCTCCATCTGAGAGAAGTATCAACAGACAAATCGGAAAACACCTCAATGTACCAATGAGCCGGACTTTGGTTGGTGGTTTTTACAATTAAAGCGGAAGTATCGGATACATGGAAGGTTTGACCCAAAGATTGAAAGCCAATCAAACAAAGAATCAGAAACAACCCTTTTTTCATCTAGAATCCTGTTTAACTAATTGATAAGCGTGCATTTTGTTTCACTTTGAACCGACATACCACCGTAAGCAAAACTTCCTTCGCTATTCAAATCCTCACATTTTTTCTTTGCTTTTAATTTGCTCTCATTATATTTCGTGACGTTGGTCGTTTGCAGTGATCCATTCACGTAATAGTCACAAGAGCAATCGTGGTTCTTTTTGCAGGAAACCAAAACAGTTACAAACAAGAATCCAAAAAATAATTTTTTCATAAGTAGATAAGTTAATCAATTAAGACAAATGTATCAATATTGTCAGATTTGTAAGCAAGAATTGAAAAAGATCTGAACAGATCCGTTATGGCAGCTTTTAATCGAAAGAAATGCTTATTTCAAACTGTGAAAACCAAAAATGCATTTTCAACTAAAACATACTTTAACTCGTACTCGGTTGATTTAAAATCAATAACCAGCGCATCGGTTGAGATACTCAAAACAGTTACTTCTTCTTTCAGGTCAGGGATTTCACCTTCTTTCAATTTGTAGAAGGCTTCCTTCGCACCCCAAATCAAATGAAGCGCTGTCTCATCTTCAAAAAAAGCAAGTTCATTTTCATTTCGAAAATAATCCTGACCTGCTTTCAATCGGGTTGATTGTGTCTGGATATCTATTCCAACGGGTTCAGATCCGATGATAACTGCAAACCAACCTTTCGCATGGGAAATGGAAAGAAATGAGCCGGATCTATCCTCAAAACAGGGTTGGCCTGTTTGCTTGTAACCAATCTCATCTTTACCATATCCAAGTTCCTCAAGCAATAATTTAATGCCTCCTTTTTCAATCGCTCGCTTATTCACACCGCTGGCAATCAGCGAATCATAGTCGTCCTGCTTGAAGTATGCAACGATGGAATTTTGATTGTTAATAATACTTATCATGGCTGACGCTCTTGAAATTGCGGAGGATTCCCCTCAAAAATAACTTATATTTGTACTCAATTATTCAATACGCGTGATCAAAACCATTTTAAAATACCTATTCCGTCTCATTTGGATCCCAACCGAGTTACTTTTTGCGTTCATCTTCGTATTATTCACGATTGTTCTCTTTAATGCCCAGATTGACGTGCCGGAAGTTCCAACTATCCACGTTGGTGAACGAAAACAAGTTGGTAAAGATCATTACATATTGGGGAATTCGTACCTGAAGAAAAATAAATTCGGAGTCTGGGAAATGTACCTGGAGGGCGAACCCTATGAACGAGGTGTGATTTACGGCAAACTTGCCAAGGAATTGGTACAGGAACAGGAAGATATTTTTGTAGGGCAAATCAATAATTTCCTTCCCAATAAACTTTGGAGACACCTCATTAAGTTGATGGTTGGTTTTTTCAACAGTGATTTACCTGAAAACATTCCCCTTGAAAACCAGCAGGAGATTTACGGAATTTCACTCGCATTTTCCGATCGATACGATTACATTGCTTCAAAGTATACCCGCATCCTCAATTACCATGCGGCTCACGACATTGGTCATGCACTGAACGATTATAGTGTAGTAGGCTGCACCTCGTTTGTGGTGAAAGGAAAGAAGAGCGAGAACCAGCAACTATTGGTGGGAAGGAACTTCGACTTTTATGTCGGTGATGAGTTCGCGAAAAACAAATTGATCATTTTTGTCAATCCGAGTAAAGGGTACAAATTCACCTCGTATTCCTGGGCCGGATTTACCGGCGTTGCATCCGGGATGAATGAAAAAGGACTGACCGTAACTATCAATGCTTCGAAATCTGATTTGCCAACCAGTTCAAAAATGCCCATTTCGCTTTTGGCCCGTGAAATTCTGCAATACGCCAAAAACATTGATGAAGCAGTAGCGATTGCCAAAAAAAGGAACACCTTTGTTTCCGAAACGCTGATGGTTTCTTCCGCAGAAGACGGAAAAGCAGTCCTGATTGAAAAATCCCCAAAAAAAATGGGAGTTTACGAAAGCAAGACGGATGTCCTGGTCTGTGCAAACCATTATCAATCGGAGCCATTTAAAAAGGATAAAATAAACACCACCAATATTTCCCGAAGTGATTCCAAATACCGTTTCGACCGGATGAACCAGTTACTTGGAAAATCCCAGGCACTGAATCCGATCATTGCGGCGACTATTCTCCGAAATCAAACCGGGTGGGATGATGACACTTTGGGAATGGGAAATCCGAGAGCTTTGAATCAATTACAGGCACATCACAGTGTGGTGATGCAACCGGAAAGCAGACTCTACTTCATTTCCAGTTCCGATTATCAATTGGGGACTTTCCTTGGCTATGACCTGACGAAAACATTTCAGACAAAACATATCCAACTGGTCGATTCGATTCCACAAGATGCCTTTGTCACTTCTGCAGCTTACCAAAAATTCAAAGCATTCAAAACCGTTAAACAACAGATCAGTGCTTACCTGATGTTTGACAAGGAACTGAATCTTTCTGAAAAACAGATTGCGGACTTCATTTCTAACAATTCCGAGTCATACGTGACTTACGAGCAATTGGGAAAATACTTTCAGAAGAAAAAACAACCCAAAAAGGCCATTTCCAACTTTGAAATTGCCCTCACCAAACGCGTTGCTTCCCCTCAGATCGAAGAAGAATTGCGAAATTTGATCAAAGAATCCCGGAAAAATGGAAAATAGCAAGGCACTTGAGCAAATCCTCGAAACCATTCAATATGCGGTAAAGCATGCTCCATTTTATCAAAAACACTTTGCAAAACACGCACTGGAACAATTGAATTGGGAACAATTTCGAACACTTCCATTCACTACAAAAGAAGATCTGTCTCAAAGCAATCGCGATTTTTTGTGTGTTCCCCCCAATCAAATTGCTGAATATGTAACCACTTCTGGCACTTCCGGAAAACCGGTAACCCTTTACCTGACGAAGAAGGATTTGGTTCGCTTAGCTAAAAACGAAAAGGAATCTTTTGAATTGACTGGTGCAAAAGCCGGAGATCTGTTTCAGCTCATGACCACCATTGACAAACAATTCATGGCAGGATTGGCATATTACCTGGGTGTTCAGGAGTTAAATGCAGGAATGATCCGCATTGGTCCGGGAGTTCCCGCTTTACAGTGGAATTCGATCCTGGAAAACAAACCGACGATCCTCATTGCCGTACCGAGCTTCCTGATTACCCTGATTGATTACGCCAGACAAAATGGCATTGACGTGAACCAAACCTCTGTTCGCTCCGCAATTTGCATTGGTGAACCGATCCGCGAGGATGATCTGTCTGAAAACGTTTTGGCAAAACGCATACACGCAGATTGGAACATCGAATTATTCTCCACTTATGCTTCTACGGAAATGGGCGCTGCTTTCACAGAATGTACAGCTCATCAGGGCGGGCATCTGAACGAAGACCTGATTTACCTGGAAGTATTGGATGAAGAAGGAAATGATGTCGCGAATGGCGAAAAAGGTGAGATCGTAATCAGCACATTGGGAACGGAAGGGACTCCACTGATCCGATATAAAACAGGTGATGTTGCGCGGGTTTACAGGAAAACTTGCAGCTGTGGAAGAACTTCTCCCCGCGTTGGCCCGATCTTAGGTAGGAAGAACCAGATGATCAAATTCAAAGGAACTACCATTTTTCCACCCTCCATCTATGAGATTTTTGACAGCAGATCTGAAATCACGTGTTATAAGATTGAAGTTGCGAAAGATTATTTAGGTCACGATACCATCACCATCCTATTGGAAAACCGGATAGAGCATTCCCCTGTAATGAACCAGATCATTGAAGATTGCAAGGCGAAATTGCGGGTTGTTCCCCATTTTGTGTTTTTGGAAACCGATTATTTAAGAAGTCAGGTGTTCAAGAACCACATGCGAAAACCGGAAAAGATCGTTTTCAAATAAAATATATGTAGGGACGCGACGCATCGCGTCCCTACAATCATATATCATTACATCTTCACAATGTGTGCAACCGCATTTACCAAAGTGGCGTGTTTCTTAACGAATGGATTTGTTTCATCCCAAACATAACCCGCCAAAACAGAACAAATTTGTCGTCTGATGGTTTCATCTACTTTTTCACTGAAGAAAATATCTCCTAGAGTTCCTTCGTACCAAGCCAATACATAAGTTCTGAACACATCTATTCCTTTTTTCAGAACAACGCTGTAATCATTCTCCCAATCCACTTCTCCTCCGTTCAATTGCTTAGCAACCAATGTAGCAGCCTTATAACCGGAAGAAATGGCCAATGTCACTCCGGAACTGAAGATCGGATCCAGGAATTCCGTGCTGTTACCACACAACACAAACCCTTCTCCATACACTTGTTTCACGGAAACAGCATAATTGACAATCAAACGCGGTTCGAACATGAATTCTACCCCATCATAACGACCGTTCAGTCCAGGGAACTCAGCCACTTTCTGCTTGAACAATTTCCCACCATCTGCATAACATTCTTCAATGAAATCCTTGTTTCCAACGATCCCAACGGAAGCAGTACCATCCGAAAAAGGAATGGACCAGATCCATGCAGTATTGTCGTTAAATGCATGCACGAAAATATTTCTTCCGTCCTCCGGAGTTCTTCTTGTATCATCCAAATGAGCGAAAACAGCTCCACGCGGTGGAGTTGAAACCGGAACCTCCAGATTGAACATTTGAGGAAGTACACGTCCATAACCACTTGCATCCATCACAAAACGGCAATGAACTTCATGAATATCCCCGTTTGCATCACGGTAAGTAACCACTTGTTTGGCAGCAGACGTTTTCACATCCGTCACTTCCGCCTGAAATTCCACTTCAGCACCTTGCTTTTCAGCCTCTTTGATCAGAGCATGGTCAAAATCAGCTCGTTTCACCTGAAAAGTATACGACCAACCTTTTGAAAACTGATTTTCAAAGAGGAAATCACAACGCTCTCCGTCGTGGTAGAAACATGCACCGGTTTTAACCTGGAAATTCAATGCTTCCACAGCTGGAAGAAGTCCTAATTCGTCCAGATAATCCATACTGTGTGGTAATAAGCTTTCACCAATGACAAATCTAGGGAACTGCATTTTTTCCAAAACCAAAACCTTTAAGCCCTCTTTAATCAGTTTAGAGGACGCTACAGAACCCGCTGGTCCTGCCCCAATTACTACAACATCAACTTCTTTAGTCATACATTTTGATTTTTTCTACTACTTGCTTATTGTCTACAAAATTAAAAGATGTTACAAGAGCACCAATGGTCGCACCCAAAATTCCATGAAAAACAATGTTTTGACCTGTCAAAAACAGGTTGGAAATGTGGGTTTTTGTATTGATCTGTGTCTTGTGGGTATTCTTGAAATCCTTCTGTATCCCGTACATCGAGCCATCCGGCGTGGAAACATAATCCCGATAGGTGATGGGTGTGGAAGAATAAATATTTTTTACTTTTGACCTGATTTCCGGAAAGCGTTCTTCAATTCGGTCCAGAATGCGTTCTTCACACATCTTTTTGAATTGCTCATAGGCCTCTTCCCTACTCCCTTCCTTCACAATGGTGCGAACTGAGTCTTCCCATGCTTTGAACTCATTAAAATCAAGGTAACACATCACTGAGATGGATTCTGCATACTCTTTGGTATTCTTCGAAACCTGGGCAGAGGTAAAAGTCATTTGCGGCCAGGCATCTGAAAAACGGAATTCTTCATTCCAAATATTATCGGTGTAATAGTCGTAATAATTCGAATTGAAGTATGGGAGCGTATTTTCATGAAGCGAGATGTAAATCATGAAGGATGCAATGGTATTCGGAAGTGCTTTCACCCGATTTGCGTAGGCTGTTTTGAACCGATCCCTTCCAAACAAGCGAACTGTTTCATTGGGATGCAGGTTAGAAATTACGAAATCACATTCAAACTCCGAACCATCCCCACAAACCAAAGATCTGATCGCTCCGTCCTCCTGGTAGTTTGCAGAAACAACTTCTTTTCTTCTCAGGACTTCTCCACCGTTCTCTGCTATTTTCTTCATTAACAGTTTCGCGATCTGGGAACCTCCATTCACAAAACGGTAACTTCCTTTTATGAAACTATTCAAAATCAGGGCAACGACGTAAAAAGGAGTTACTCCTTTCAATCCCGCATACAAAGGTCCGGAGCCCAAAATCACTTTGATCAGATCTTCGTTGGTTGTTAAGCTTGTCAGGTGCTCCCAAGCTCCAACTTCCAATATTTCCGCGTGTTCCACGTAATTTATCTCCGATTCCAGCTCGATATTGTAAAGCGGGAAGTAGGTACAATACAATTGGATCTGGTCAGCTATACGGTCCACATCTTCCTGGTTGTCCGGAAAACTGTTCTTCAGTTCCTGTCTGAAATTCGCATAACCAATTCCGTGGTTAACCGTTACTCCATTTGCCAAACGAACAATGTCAAAAGCCCGTTCGTCCAATCGTTTCATTTCCAGGTCGTCATAGATCTCCAGGTATTTGAAAATGCGGTAGAGGTTTTCACCCTTATCCAGGCCACCGACATAATGCACACCCGTATCAAAGATTTTCTTATCGCGACTGAAAACCTGCAATGAGCCACCGATCTGATGGTTTTTCTCCAGTACCTGAACATGATAGCCGTGTTTAGCCAGTATCAAACCGCTTACCAAACCGCCGATACCGCTACCAATCACCACTATTTTTTGTCCGGAGTTCAACTTACAGTTTTTTAAGGATCATCAATACATTGGAGGTCTTGGATGAATGCTCAATCAATTCGAATCCAAATCCGTTATCTGTTGCAAAACGCTCAATTTCGGTTGCAGACAAAAACGATAGATCATTTGTTGTCTTGTTGAATTTAAACCATTTTGTAGAAAGGACCTCTGTTAACCTGGTGTTTTTCAATCGGTCCTGAAATTCAATGATCCCGTCGCGAATAACAATGATCCCATCTTTCCCCAATTTCTTGTTGGTTCTTTCCAATAGTTCGATTTGTTCTTCCGGGCGCAAATAATGGATCACATCATTGAAGAAGTAAACATCCGATTCAGGCAAATCCCATTCACGGATATCTGCATTCACGAAACTCATTCCATCGGATTTCTTGATACAATGATTGGCCACGGCCACTTTGTCTTCATCGTAGTCCATTCCAACTATTTTTCTAGTCGAATCAAAATAATGAAGGAAAACAGAAAGGTATCCGTAACCACAACCCACGTCCACAATGCGTTTGCGATCGTCGATCAATTGGTTATAGAAATCAAAGTTCTTTCGTTCCATCATCCATTTCACACGGACATACCATTCCAGGATGGGGCCTTTCAACAAATAATTTTCGAGTACTTTTCGTGTATAGAAAGAAGTAGTCGCATATTCCTTCCTGAACTCGTGCATTCCTTCACGCATGATCCGAACTGCGCGTTTCGAAAATTCACTGTATGTTTCGGTTTCCCCGGACACCAGTCGATCCAAAGGTTTTATCAGGATCTGGCCTTGATTGATGATCAAGTCGTTTTTCGGGTTTACTTCGTGGTTTCCAAGAATCAGCAAGGGCTGGATCGGAATATTCAATTCCTTGGAAATGTAAAAAGCTCCTTTGTGAAAACGCTTGATCTCGCCGTCAGCGCTTCTAGTTCCTTCCGGAAAAATAACAATGGAATAACCTTGCTCAATGCGGCTCTTGATTTCATCTAGACTTCCTTCAGCACCTTCTTCAGCGAACAAATAACCTCCGTAACGGATAAAAGGAGCAAAAATCGGGGAGTTGTAAACCCACTTCTTCACCATGATAATCGTTTTCGGATCCAGCATCAATACAACCAGGATATCCAGGAATGACGTGTGGTTTGGAATGATAACACTCGGGTTCTTGTAATCCAATTTGTGCCCATCAACTACTTTCTTCTTTACGTGAATACCCGCGTAGAGTGTTGATTTCGCCAATTTGGAAATACAGAAGTTCAGGATATTGCGTTTATGGATCCGTTTGATCGGAGTTGGGATGAGAATAAAGATCAACAGGATATTCAGGATCAGACTTCCAAGGAAAAAATAGAAAAATAAGAGGAGGCTGTAAATGAAATAGAAAAACGTGATTGGCCCACGTCCTTTTTTCAAGCGGTTCAGGACAAAGAAATTGTAAACACGTGGCTGAACGTACAAGGTAATGAGCATAATCGACCCAATCCCGATAACACTGATCGCTCCGATCGAATGAATCGCAGGATGTTGCGCAAAAATCAGCACTCCGGTTCCAATCATCGTAGCAATTCCGGAAAGGATGATTCCCGATTGCGTGGATTTCAAGGAGTTTTCGCCTGTCCGTGCCTGTTGGATCAATCCATCTGTAGTGAAAATACTGAAATCATCCCCCAATCCGAAAATGAATGTCGCAACAATGATGTTAATGAAATTGAACGGGATATCGAAGATACTTGCTATTCCTAAAATCCAGATCCAACCCAGGACCATCGGGAAAAAGGCAAACAAGGTCAATTCGATCCTTCCGTAGATAACCAACAATGAAAAGAACACGAGTAAGGAAGAGAATAAGAACAAGTAGTCGAAATCCTGTTTGACCACATTCAGCATGGACTTAGCCATCTCTGAAATATCCAGTACAAACACACCATCGATTTTCGCCAATTGTTCCTTGACCAAGTCCTGTTTGTCTTTCTTTACTGTAATTGAAGTGACATAGGTATGTTTTCCCCGATCTTCGGAAACAAACTTATTGAGACCTATCTCACCTACTAATTCTTCCCCTTGCCGTTCGTCAAAAACCGGATTTTGAATAGACTCGAAAAAAGACTGAAAACCACCAGCATTTAATCCGGCTGCAGGTGCAAGTTGTCTGATCTGTTCTTCCACCTTCGGATTGGATTGCCAGAATCGGACCCAATTTTCTTCCGATCGCTTTAGAGATTGGTTCGAAGGAAGGTAGGGCGATAAAGAAACGAATTCAGAAATTCCGTACTGCTCTTTAGTTGAGACAAAGGTTTGATAAACGGCATCATTTTGAAAACGCGCATTTTCCTTGGTCGGAGCAGATGAAAAAACAAAGAGCTTCTTATCCGTATTTGGGTTGATCCCCGTATAAAACTTTTCTTTCTGCTTCAATTCCGGTGTGTGGAACGACAAGTTATTCATATCTGAATCGAAATTCACACCGGATGACTTGTACAGGAATACTAGGGAAACCAAAGATATGAGCAGGAACGAAACCCTTACAAACGCTTTGCTTAGTTTAAAATTACTTTTATAGTTTCTATCTTCGTTGATCCGGATGTTTAATCGCTCAATAAGAACGGGAAGAAACAGCAAGGTAAAGATCACCGATCCGGACAAGGTGCAGAGTGCAATCAGCCCGAAATTCTGAAGGACCACCGAATTAGTGAAAAGCAAGGCAGAAAGTGCAGCAATAGTCGTAAAACTTCCCAAAGTCATGGGAGAACTGATCTCTTTCACTGTTTTGACAACACTTCCCAAATGTTTCAGATGCGTGAAAAAATGGAAGGAATAATCCAATACGATTCCCAGCAGTACGGAAGAAGTTGCCAATGAAATGGCAGATATTTCCGGATGCAGGTAACCAACCAAACCGGCTCCACTCAGGATTCCAAAAAATCCGGGTAACAGGAAATAGAATGGTGCGAGAATACTTCTGTAATAAAAAACGAGCAATAACAGGATAGCGGTAATGCTGATAATGGAAGTGAGAACCGAATCAGATTTGACCTGTCTGGCATTCTCCACCGCAATCTGGAAAGTTCCGAAATAATCAAAGTCCAGTCCTTTCTTCTTCGCTTTGACTTGCTTGAATTTTTCCAATCGATCTGCAAACGCCTCCAACTTCTTAGTGTCCTTTTGGTTCAGATTAATCGTCCCGAAGAAAAAAGCATACTGCTCGTCCCGCGAGTAAACCACTCCATCCTTTACCACATAATTACTGGAATCCGTGTTCGGATTGAGTTGCTTCAATTGCCCGTAAAACAATCCCAAAGGATCATTTGCTGCCAATTTACTGATGAAAAACGCATTTGGGCCGGTCAGTAATTTGGAAGTGCGATTTAATCCCTTCTCAATGGAATCCGGTTGCAGTTTTGTCTGAATCTGTTGATAATCTTCTTTTGTGAGATTGCGAAGCGAACTTTTTTGAAGAAATGCGATCAAAGCTCCTTCATCGACCGTTTTCATTACCTCAACGTCTTTGAGTTCGTTCGGAAATTGCTTTTCCAAATCGGCTTTAAGAGATTCCAGTTCCTCTAGGGTAATCTCCTCGTCTTCCTGGGCTTTTATAGAGAAAACAACCTGTTTATTCAGTTTGTTCTTTTGTACGATCTCATTGAACTTTTTAAATTCTTTGCCTTGGGGAAAAATGGCATATAAATCTTCATTGATCTTCAGCCTGGAAACACCAAAAAGCAAAAAAGCGACCACAAGCGTGAAGCTTCCCCAAAAAACAAGTCTTTTTTTAAGAAAAAATTCAACTATACGAGCGCAAATTTGACCGATCATTTGTGTTAGTTTCAGGGAGAGGAAGAAATATTAGTTGACAAAACTACAAAAATATCTCATTTAGTAAGTTTTACGCTATTCTTGTATGCGTTCAGTAGTCGCTTGAATTTCGGTTTATCCCACTTTTTCAAAATAATCAGGGAAGCATTGAATGCTGTTTTAACTGCAATTGGGACTCCGCCACCCAATTCTGCCCATTGGCCACCGATAATCAGGTTTTTAATGGGAGTGCGGTAATGTGCGATCTTGCTTTGCATATTCTTCTTACCTGGCCGGGTTCCCATCATTGAACCGTTTTTATTCCCTGTATAACGGTGATAAGTAATGGGAGTAGCAACTTCGTAAAATAAAATGTGTTCACGCAAATTCAGTCCCATTTTGGATTCTACCCGCTCAAAAATGATTTGGGCAAAGTCTTCCTTCAATTTTTTATAGGCATCCGTCCGGACGAAATCCCCTTTTGCATTCTTTTCAGTTTGCCAATAATCCATATAATCCATCCAAGCAGGAACATACAAGGTAATGGTTCCCATCCCTTCCGGGGCAAGTGTATGATCCCGAACTGTTGGTGCCAAAACAGAAATAGCGGATTTATGCGGATCGCCCGAACTATGTTCTTCACGCGTGCTTGATTCTTCACAAACCAAGGTCAATTCATGTCCGAACCCCAAACTTTCCGCCGTACAATTCAGCGCCACGGAAATCGTTACCGAAGAACTGTACATCTCGGAATCATTGAGTGTTTCAAAAAATTTCGGCGGAACCAAATTTGGCGGGACCAGTTTTCGATAAAGAAAATCCACATCGCATGCGGCAATCACATATTTTGTCTTGACTTGGTATTCTTTTGCCCGATTCTTATAGCGAACACCGGTTATCTCGTCATTCTCCAAATCAAATCCCACGACTTCCGAACTCAAACGGATCTCGCAATTATCCGAATCAATTTGCTTTTCCAACCAGGCAGGAATGACCTGGCTTCCGCCGATCGGTGGATTCTGGTAATCCGAATTATAAGCCCAGGCAATCGGAAAGATGCACGACAACAGATCGCGCTCCGTGCAAAAGAGTTCTTGCAAATCCGGATCCTTGAAGAATTTGCTCAATCCTTTTTTGACATCATCTCCACCTATCGCATAAGGGATTAACGGATAAATGATTCCCAGTTGTTTCATCCGGAAAAATGGAATTTCGAATGGAGATTTGGTTTCAACCGATTGAAAAAACTCGGCAAAACGCAAAGAAACCTTCGCAATTCGCTTGGCAACTTTAAAAAACCGTTCAATTCCCACTTTTTCATGCGGAAAATCCAAAATCAACTGATCCCTCAGCTCATCCGGATTATTGGTCAGCAAGTAATCGTGATTGGTGGAAATATGGCGTTGAATGCGCTCCATCAGTTGCGGTTTCGGATAATCTTCCCCTAACATTTTGAAAACACGGGTCACAGTCCCTTCCTCATTGTATTGGTTCAACCAATGGATTGCCGTATCAAAAACGAAGTCCTTTCGCTCAAATCCCTGCAAATAACCACCAATAAGGTAATGCTTTTCAAGTACAAGCACTTTCATTCCCGATCTGGATAGCAAGGCTGCAGAAAGTAAACCACTTACTCCGGAACCAATAATTACAACGTCAAATTCTTCGTTCATTCGGGTTCAAAATTAACGAAATACCCCTTTCAATGCGTCGAAGTTTTTGATTTTAGTAAACTTACGTGAACTAAGATTCAACAACCAAGGTAGAAACTATTTTTTTTTCTAACTTTGCCGCCACATTTTAAGTAACCCTAATCGAACAAAAGTAAGAATACTTAACTTCGATATAGATTGAACCCATGAAAGCATTAAACTCTTTATACGAGGCACAGAAAATCGCCTTCAGTCCGTTTGTATTTCAAACCGTATATACCATGTCGAGCCTTGGAATATTGGACGAGTTGTATGAAGAGCGCGATGGTTTAACGATCGAGGAAATTGCACAACGCAGGAATGTGAGTGAATACGGCGTTCGCGTTTTGGTCGAAATGGCAAAAATTGCGGATGTCTTGGAGTTGAACGACGACAAATACACGCTTTCAAAAATCGGTTACTTCCTGACAAGAGATGAGATGACGAAAGTAAACATGATGTTTACCCAAGACATTTGCTATAAAGGACTATTTCATTTGAAAGATTCCATCCTGAACGGTAAACCGGAAGGTTTGAAAGAAATCGGACCGTGGGAGACCATTTACCAGGGATTATCCGTTCTGCCGGAACAATTGAAGAAATCCTGGTTTGAATTTGACCATCATTATTCGGACAATTCATTCGGTGAGGCTTTGAAGATCATTTTTCAACACAACCCGAAGCACATTTATGATATCGGTGGAAATACCGGGAAATGGGCGATCGCAAGTACAAAGCACGATCCGAATGTACGTGTAAGTATTTTTGACTTACCTGTTCAGTTGAAAGTTGCCAAGGCGAACATTGAAGCTATTCCTGAAATCAAAGATCGGGTGGATTTCAATGAGCGCGACATGCTTGACCCGAAATCAGAGATCCCAGCCGGGGCGGATGTTTATTGGATGAGCCAATTCCTGGATTGTTTCAGCGAAAAGGAAATTGAAGCGATCTTATTGAAGATCAAGAAAAACATGAAACCGGATTCAACGATTTTCATCATGGAAACATTCATTGATGATCAGCGTTTTCCTGCAGCGGAGTTCAGCTTGATTGCTACTTCGTTATACTTTACTGCATTGGCAAACGGAAACAGTAAAATGTATTCGTCTTCGGCCATGAAATACATCGTTGAAAAAGCTGGTTTCGAAACGGTTGAGGAGCACCGCCTTCATATGGATCGTTTCCATACCATTCTTGAAGTTAAATTACCGAAATAAGTCACTCTCCCACTTACTAAAATCCATGAACAAACTCGATTTAAAACAAATAGAAGCTTTTAGCCTTGACAAAAAGGAATACGTGATCTCTGACGATGTCCGCAAGGAATTGGAAAGATCATTCTCATTCCTTCAGGAATTTTCAAGTGATAAGATCATCTATGGGATCAATACCGGATTCGGGCCAATGGCACAATTCAAAATCGATGAAGATAAACTCAATCAGCTTCAGTATAACCTGATCAGAAGTCACTCTTCCGGAACAGGAAACGTATTGGATGCGGAATCGGCACGCGCAGTTGTGCTTTCCCGACTAACGAACTTCATGCAAGGAAATTCAGGGATCAGCTACGGTGTGATCGAAAAACTGGTTCAGTTCCTGAATCACGATATCATTCCTGAGATCTACGAACACGGCGGAGTTGGAGCAAGTGGTGATTTGGTCCAACTGGCGCATTTGGCCTTGAACCTAATCGGAGAAGGATATGTTTACATCGATGGCGTTCGCCGGAAAACAGCAGAAGTTTTAGCTGAAAAGAATATTACTCCGTTAAAAGTAAAATTACGCGACGGATTAGGTTTGATGAATGGAACTTCCTGTATGTCAGGGATCGGTTCTGTCAACCTGATCTATTCATACCGCCTGTTGGATTGGGCAATCGCAGCTTCAACCATGATCAATGAGATCGTGGAAGCATACGATGATTCGTTCTCAGTCGGATTAAACGAAGTAAAACTGCACGCAGGTCAGCAGGAAATTGCAAAATCAATGCGCGATTTCTTAAAGGACAGTTCCCTGATCCGCAAACGCGAAGAATTGTTCTCTGACGATAAAGTGGCAGAAACAACCGAATTCAAGAAAAAAATCCAGGAATACTACTCGATCCGTTGCATTCCGCAAATTTTGGGTCCTGTTAAAGACACCCTGGATTTCGCAAAGGCAATTGTTGAGAACGAGATCAATTCCACCAATGACAATCCGGTGGTGAGCCTGGAACGCGAAAACGTATTCCATGGAGGAAACTTCCACGGAGATTACATTTCATTGGAAATGGACAAGATCAAACTGGTGATCACGAAATTGACCATGTTGGCGGAAAGACAATTGAATTTCCTTCTGAACAGCAAGATCAACGGAATTTTCCCTCCGTTTTTGAATACACAAACTTTAGGTTTGAATTTCGGGATCCAGGGGATGCAGTTTACTGCAACTTCGACTACGGCAGAAAGCCAGATGCTTTCGAATTCCATGTATGTTCACAGTATTTCCAATAACAACGACAACCAGGATATCGTCAGTATGGGAACGAACAGTGCGGTCATTACCAAAAAAGTGATCGAGAACGGTTTCCAGGTAATGGCAATCCACATGATGTCCGTTTGCCAGGCTATTGATTTACTCGATGAAACCAAGAGAAACAAGCTTTCTTCGAAAACAAAAGAAATTTATTCCCAAATTCGTGCGGTATCTCCAACTATCAATGAGGATATTCCACAATTTGAAGCTATTCGAAACGTTACAAACACCCTTAAGAAAACAACTCTCAACCTATGAAATGTGCTCTAGTGACAGGTGCATCCAGGGGAATTGGGCGTGCAATTGCAATCCAATTATCCCAGGACTTAAACCTACATATCTTAATTAACTACGCTTCCAACCAGGCTGCTGCTGAAGAAACACTTCGTTTGATTCAGGAGGCGGGAGGAACCGGTGAACTAATCCCTTTTGATGTAAAAGACGGCACTGTTGTAAAAGCTGCCGTTGAAAACTGGTATTCCAACAATGCAGAAGGAATCATTCACGTTTTGGTAAACAATGCCGGAATTACAAAAGACAACCTGTTTCCGTGGGTAACGGAAGAAGATTGGGATTCCGTATTGAACACTTCTCTGAAAGGGATGTATAACTGCACGCAGGCGATTATCCAAAAGATGTTGAGACAACGAAGCGGGCGCATCATCAATATCGCTTCTTTAAGCGGATTAAAAGGTGTTCCGGGACAAACCAATTATTCCGCGGCGAAAGGTGGCATGATTGCTGCAACTAAAGCACTTTCCCAGGAAATTGCAAAACGAAATATTACCGTAAACGCAATCGCACCGGGTTTCATTGAGTCAGACATGACTAGTGACTTGGATATGAATGAATTAAAAAGAATGGTTCCCGCAAACCGCTTTGGAAAAGTGGAAGAAGTAGCGTACCTTGCTAGTTTTTTGGCTTCTGAAAAAGCGGCTTATATAACGGGAGAAGTTATTAATATTAACGGAGGAATTTACGCTTAAAATGGAACATCGTGTAGTAATTACCGGAATTGGTGCCTACTCGTGTTTAGGTGAAAACCTGGATACGGTTTTGGAATCTTTGCGACTGGGTCGCAGCGGTGTCATTTACGATGAGCAACGTAAAGACTTCGGTTACCGTTCTTGCTTTACAGGAATGGTTGCAGAACCCGATTTAAATCCTTTCCTATCCCGTCGTCAACGCATTGGAATGCACCAACCTGCACGTTTTGCCTTTATGTCAACAAAACAGGCAATGGAAGGTTCAGGTCTGGATGCCGACTTTTTGGATAAGACGGAAACCGGGATCATCTTCGGAAATGATTCAACTGCCGGCGCTGTAGTTGAGACAGTAGATAAAGTTCGCGCGAAAAAGAACACTACCTTGATCGGAAGTGGTGACATTTTCCAAAACATGAATTCTACTGTGAATATGAACCTTTCAACGATTTACAAATTGAAAGGAATGAATTTCACGATTTCGGCAGCTTGTTCTTCGGGTTCACATTCCATTGGAATGGGTTATCTGTTGATCAAACAAGGTTTGCAGGAACGCGTAGTTTGTGGCGGTGCGCAGGAAATCAATAACTATGCAATGGCAAGTTTTGACGGATTGGGAGCGTTTTCTGTCCGCGATGCAGATCCTTCCATGGCAAGCAGGCCCTTCGACAGGGACCGTGACGGACTGGTTCCATCCGGTGGAGCTGCAACGGTGATCATTGAATCATTGGAATCAGCTTTGAAAAGAAATGCTCCGATCTACGGGGAAATCGTTGGATTTGGTTTCTCTTCAAACGGTGATCATATTTCAAACCCGAACTTCGATGGTCAGTTCAGATCATTGAGCATGGCTTTGAAACAAGCAGACCTGACACCAAATGACATTGACTATGTGAATGCCCATGCTACTTCAACTCCAATCGGAGACTCCACGGAAGCAGAAGCAATATTCAATGTACTTGGATCCAAAGTTCCTGTAAGTTCTACCAAAAGCATGACCGGGCACGAATGTTGGATGGCGGGAGCAAGTGAGGTTGTTTATTCCCTGTTAATGATGAACAATGATTTCATTGCACCCAATATCAATTTTGAGAATCCGGATGAACACTCGGAAAAGATTAATATCATTCCAAGTTACAAAGAGCAGAATATTGACTGCTTCTTGTCGAATTCATTTGGATTTGGGGGAACAAATTCCTCACTGATTATTAAAAAGTATAAAAAATAGAGTTACCTAAACATATGAAAAGAGAAGATATCATTCTTACAACAAAACAGTTTTTATCGGAAGAATTCGAAGTGGATGCTGCATTGATTTTACCAGATAACAATCTGCAGCAAACATTGGATTTAGACAGTTTGGATTACGTGGACCTGGTTGTTGTTATTGAAGAAAACCTGGGCATCAAACCAACTGCCGAGGATTTCAAAACGATCGAGACATTTAACGATTTCTACGACCTGGTTGAACAACGTTTGAACGCTTAAGAGTGAATGGAACAAAAATGGGATGGTAAAACCAAAGGCTCGCTTTGGGGGTATAAATTTTTTATCTACTCTATTCGATTTCTGGGAGTTCGGTTTGCCTACTTTTTTTGCATCGGTGTTTCCGGTTACTTTCTACTTTTTTCGCGAAAACCGCGAAAAGCTTTGATCTCCTTTTATCAGAAAGGATTCAATTATACCAAGTGGCAAGCAATCAGGGCAACAGCTAAAAATCTGTATTTATTCGGACAAACATTGATCGATCGGATCGCCTTAAAAACACCTCGAAAAAGAATCTTTACCTTTCGTTTCAACAACGAAGAAGCCTTGATCAAAATGAACGAAGCCGGAAAGGGTGGATTTCTTTTTTCAGCCCATGTCGGGAACTGGGAAAATGCCGGAAACCTGCTTGGAGAAAGAATCACCTTGAAAATCAATATTTTGATGCTCGACGCCGAAGTTCAAAAAATCAAAGCTTATGTGGAAGACGCTGCCGGAAAATCGCAGTATCAACTGATTCCGATCAAAGACGACCTATCGCACCTCATCCTGATCCATCAGGCATTGAAACGCAACGAACTGATTGCCTTGCATGCAGACCGAACAACACCTGGTCAGAAGAATTTCCGACTTCCGTTTTTGAACGGTCATGCTGAATTCCCTGCAGGGCCATTTATTATGGCACATAAATTCAAAGTTCCGCTTACCTTTGTATACGCAGTCAAATCAGGAAGTACGCATTATGAATTAAGTGCTACAGATCCACTGACAGAGTTCGAGTCTCCTGAGAAAATTGCACAACTTTATGCGGAATACCTGGAAAAACAGGTCAAAGCAAGCCCAACTCAATGGTTTAACTTTTTCGAATACTATGTTGATTAACAAAGAAAAAATTACTTCAATCATTCCTCAAAGAGCCCCATTCGTCATGATCGACTCCTTATTGGATGCGAATGAGACCGGGTTCAATACCAACTTTGAGATCACTTCAGAGAATTTGTTCCTGGAAAACGGCATTTTGTCCGAATCATCCTTGATTGAAAATATTGCCCAAACTTGCGCCGCAGGTTTTGGTTACCTGAATAGCCTGATAGAAGGTGGCGAACCGAAATTGGGATTTATCGGGGC
>Ga0247691_1000112_pt1 | contig 20360 bp, 21 predicted proteins | sample CNK32_metaG_FD_182721 | JGI IMG/M metagenome (GOLD analysis project Ga0247691, IMG submission 182721) | Soil microbial communities from Purdue University Martell Research Forest, Indiana, United States - CNK32 | ecosystem: Environmental > Terrestrial > Soil > Temperate forest > Bulk soil...
ATTATAGTTACTACTACACTGGAAGTATCATTCGGACAAACTCCATTTCCAGTAATGTATTTGTAGTTATACTGCCCCGGGAAGGTTCCTGTCATCACTTGAGAGTTTGGCAACAAGGCATTTGTTGGATCATACCAATCACCGCCCATATTAACAGTTCCGTTCAAACCTGACAATAAATCAATCGGCTCGTTTTTACAAGCAGTGATCATTCCGTCCAAACCTGCGCTGGATGGAGGGTAAACCGTAACCATAACTGATGCTGTATCTACTAAACAGCCGTATGTGATATAATCTACACTTACTGTTCCTGCAGGCACGAATTGCGGATTAAACATGGAATCATTTACAATTGTAGCAGGGTTTGGAGAGAATGTCCAGTTACCCACTGGGTCATTAATGGTAGCATTTTGGTTCAGGTCTACCAAACCATTCAATTGACAAGCATCGATTGCGTTGCCAGTTCCGGCAGTAGCTGCACGTTCAACTAAACTGAAATCATCAAATGCTAAAAAGTATGGGCTGAATGAAGCACTTACTTTAACTCCAAATGTGTAAACTCCTGAAGTTGTTGGCGTGAAACAGAAGAACTCTCTTTGATATACATCATTCGCAATGTCTGCCGGAGCTAAGAATGGTGTTCCAAGTGCAGTTGCGCCTGTTGCTGATTGTGAATTATTTACAAGTACTGAACCAGCCCAACCGGTGTAACCATCACCAGCCCATTGAAAGCTGAATTCATATTTATGACCGGCGATCAATTGAAACTCAGGAGTCCATAATTGATCATTTGAACCATAATAGATTCCAACAAAATTTGATCCCGAATTAGCAATTCCAGGGCTGTTGTTGCCATTGTCAGAAAGCCAATCGCCATTTTCACTTAACCAGCAAAGTGGAAACAAATTATAATCAAAGTCAGTCATTGCTTCAAAATCTTCTGTCCATGGCAATGCAGCAATTGGTGAGCAAAGTGTTGTTCCGCTAACCAATGTCCAATAAGATGAATCCGCTGAACTACAGCTTGCCTGTACATAGATATCATAAACGGTTGCAGGATCCAATCCGCCAATACTAAATGACGCTGATGAACTTTGTTGAGCAGAATCAACTCCGGTACCAGTTCCAGGTACAAATCCGGGAACTCCCCATTCGATATTCCAAGCTGTTTCGCTATCCCCCGGTGTCCAGGTAATGTCAATAGAGTTTGGTGTTTCATTGTCAGTATCCAGATCAGCCACAGGCAAACAAGAAGGAATAGGAACAACTACAAACGTGTAATCTTCCGCTTCACCTTCCCCGGAATTCAAAACACATGCATTCGTCGGTGAGCTATTGTAATAGTCTGCCATGATACGCATTCTATAATTACCAACTGCCACACCTACAGGAACTCCGAAAGATCCTGAAAAGCTTACTTCATATCCGGTATTAGACTGGAACATTTGTTCACTTGATTCGAAGATCATATTGTCATTCCAATCTACCCAGATCCCAAATCCAAAATCATAACCTAAGCCGAAATCTACATTGAAATTGACGTTTGGCCCTCCTTCAAACTGAGAAACAGTCATTGCAGTCGCATCTTCATAACCGTTTGAAGCAAAACCGGAGTTCAAATTTGAAATATTAGAAGTCGCTCCACCGGTTGTGGAGAAATTATTAATGAAGTAGTCAGAATCCATTCCTTCGAATTCACAGTAACCAGTATAAACCGTTATTGGTCCGATCCACGGACTTTCATCACCTGCTCCACAATTTGCCTGAACATAGAAGTCATAGTTTGTGTTCGGAGTTAATGGCGTTGAAGTGGTAAAGGATTCAGTGGATGATGTTCCCGGTGTTCCTGAACCTAGAGTAAATCCACTTGTACCGTATTCAATGTTCCAACTGCTTTCTGTACCTTGTGCGGTCCAGGAAATACCTGCAGATGTCGGAGTTACCGCATCAATAAGTATATCTGTCACCGGTGCACAAGTAACTACTTCAATCTGAACATTGTCTACAACCCAATAATAGCTATAGTCACCATACCAGACAAAACGAACCTGAGCATCGGAAGCCCCGTTTGCATCAGCTGTAATATCCAGCGCAACATGTCCGGAAACATCTCCTGAACCACCCATAACAGAATTCCAGGATGTCCCATCCCAAACTTCAACGGAATAACTTCCGTCACCACTGAAATCATCATTAAAGAAGCTATGATCGAAAGTCAAATAAATGTAATCCGTAATCACGCTTGCATCAAAAGTTGGAGATTCCAAAGCCGATTCAGGGTAATCGCCATTCCAACCAAAGTAGCCATTATCAAAGACGGCTGCAGGAGGAGTCATTGAAGAAGTCAATGGAACCCCTCCAACGTTGTTAAATGCCCATAAGTAAGGAGTTGAAACATTAGTCATGTCATTGTTACTCCAACCGGCAGGTGGAGTTGTTCCGGTGGCAGAACTGAAGTCCTCACTAATGAGAACCTGAGCGGAGAGTTTGTTTGACAACTGCGACAAAAGCAGGCAGCCCAACAAAGTGTAAATTTTTCTCATAATATCCAGTGTGTATTTATAGATTATAGAGTAATATTAACGAATAAAACCCTTTATTAAAAGACTCTTATTCGTTTAACTTTGGTGTTTTTAGGTGATCAAAAAGTAGTAACTTTAGTTTCAACTATTCATACTGCATCAATAATTGATAAAGCAATTTCGAGCTATTATCTTGATGTCTAAGAGGATTTTAGAAATTACACATTCCTAAACAGCAGAAGAGTACCCCTTAATTTTTTGAATATTTTTTTTTTCACAACGTGAAATTTTCAACAACTCTGTTTGAAAGGATTTAAAATCGTTTTTACAATCCAAATGAGGCTACTTACTAAAATCCGTATGCTGCCATTGGATCCAATATTCCTGCAAACCTTCTTTTGTGTGAAATAATCTGCTAATCCATAACCTGCGGTTCTTTACAATTTTATTCGAACTGAAAAGCAAATCGTACTTTCTTCGTTTGAGTTCCGGTTTATGGCCCCACCCCCCACTGTGATCGAAGGCTGTCATTGCCTGATTTTTCGGAACGCGTTTGAAGGGAATGTAAACTTTGTATTCGACATAATTGGAATCTCCATTCATTCCTTTGGTGGAAATTCGGATCTTATTGAAGTCTACCTTACTGTACAAACTGTCGCGGTACAGCTGTTTCAATTTATTCCCGACGTATTCACACATTTTGTTCGAATACTGATGCGCCACATCCGTACCGTTCAAATCCAATTGATCGATGTAACGCTCAGATACAAATTCCACTCCGCGATACATACCGCTACATGCCGAATCCGTGCAAACCGGTGTGTCAATGATACAAGTAAAGGACAGATTATGCGATGAATCCAAAATCAATTGTTCCTGGCTCCCGTCTGTGAATATTTGTTTATTCCCGTTGCTTTCACATGAAAAAGCAAGTGATAATAAATAACCATAAACAATAAGCGGAACTAAGCGATTCATACAATTTCTATTCTGCTTCGAAAATAGGAAATAACCCGATACCAGAGCCGAAATGAAAAAGCCAAATACGGAAATTAGCCTTAACTTGATAATTCAGACATTGATAATTGATAATTTCATTCTAAACTAGTCCCTTAAAATCTTTACCGGCTGTTTGTTTTCATCAATAGCAACAAAAGTGAATTCCCCGATAACCGCTTTTTCACGGACGTCCGAGTACATCTGCTCAATAAAAATCTCCACCCGGATCTTTAAGCTGGTGCTTCCAAGGTAAGTCACTTTGCCGATCAGTTCAATAATGGTCCCAGCCGGAATCGGTTTCTTGAAATCAATCTTATCACTGCTCACAGTTACCATTCGTTGTCTGCTGAAACGTGTTGCGGTAATGAAAGCCACCTCATCCATCAGTTGCATGGCTGTTCCTCCGAACAAAGTATCGTAATGATTGGTGGTATTGGGGAAAACAGCTTTAAAAATACGTGTTTCAGCCTGTTGGATACGTTCTTCTACGTTCATGTTATTTAATTAAAGGGGATTTCGACTACGCTCAGTCACCCTTTTATAATTCAGGACACTGAGCGTAGTCGAAGTGTTATTATTTTTTCTTAAAAAGCGTTGAGATCTGGTTGAATTTCTGTTCCAATAATTTGGCATTGTATTCTTTCTTCAATTCGAGCATACAGACAGCACATAAGCACTCTTCGTAGTTGTCGCAGATGTATTGACTTTCATCCACTGTCAATGATATCGCCGTGCATTGACAAAGCGAAATAGAACCAACCTTACATTCAAAATGTAACTTACACCGCGGACAAACTACTTGTTCATGATCACTCATCTTACTCTTTTAAAATAATGCTCTTGGTGCTTTGGATAGAAATGATGTGCAGGTGCATTCGATCCCTTTAAAAAAAGAAAACAAACAACCTTGACATGAGCTTCAAACCGCGAAAGCATGGTCAATCCTATTCCACAACAGTGAACAGGTCAAAAACAGGCAGGTATCTGGCTTTTGTCCGACATGCGGAGCAAATTACAGTTGCGCGACAGCTCGTGATTCTCACACGATTCCCTCTTATTTCCGCCTTAGCGAAAACCTTTTTTGGATATTGAACAAATAAAGAACGTTTCGTAAATGTACATATAATTACGAATTGCAATACCGTTCGATTACAAATGCCTAATGGAAATTTTGAGCAATTCATTTACTTGTTTGGAATCAAAATGCGTTTCAAAAAAAAGCCATTCGCGGCAGACGAATGGCTTTCAACTATGAATTATTGGTATTGGATGGGATTACTGTTTGATCATTCTTAAACTTCCGGTAAATGCTGATGATTGAATCAAATAAGATCCGGCCATCAACTCACTTACATCTAAAATTGCTTTGGTGGAAATTTCGTCTTGTTTGAATTCTTTCACCAGTGTTCCAGCAAGATTGTAAACTTGGAATGTCGCATTTGTATTTAAAGATTCATTGAATTCAATAGTCAACTGGTCAGTCGTTGGGTTTGGATAAACCGTCAATCCAATTAATGAGCTTCCCTTTTCTTCGCTTACACCCAATGTTTGAACGATGATTGCTGAAGGAAGGGTTGCATTTAAGGTAGAAGTCACAAATTTACGTTGTTGCGGTGCAGTGACATCCTTATTCGCTATCCCGTCATTGTAAATCTCATTCGATCCCAAATCAGAGATCAGATCCACCTGGAAAGTTCCTGAAACCGATGCGGGTACAGTTACAATCCCTTCGGGTTTCAAGTCCGTAAGATCAACTGCCAGCGCAACCGGTGCTGAAGAAGCCAATCCATTCCAGGAATACAATCCGAAAGTTCCATCAGCGGCATAACTTCCTGCAACGATCAGGTATTGATTTGCTGCATTTTTACCCAAACTACGGATTCCGTGATTGTTCAAGTTCAATTCAATTGGAGCGCCAAAAGTCGGATTTCCGGATGGAGCACCGTTATTGAACCACGTTTCAAAATTTAAAAGTGGACAAATCAGCGCTTTATTCGTTCCCGAACCTACATAAGGAGCACGGAAACCAATGTACAAAGTTGTTCCATCAGGTCCCATTTCCAATCCTTCGATGTTGAATCCATCGATGCGTTTCGGTTCGATTCCTGTCGCAGCTTTTGCAGTCAGATTATACCCGTTATTATCTCCCCAAGTAATAACCTTACTTCTCAGGTTGCTGTAGTAACCAACAAATGTGAGTGTTGCACTTGCACCCGTACCAACGATATCCGTAGCAAAAATGCGGTTCCTGTCAGGACGCGCTTCACCCGATTTGGAATTACTCAATGAACCGATCCAATAAATACGGTTGGGGTTGGTAGGACTTCTGAAAGAAGCTTCCATATCTACTTCCGTTCCACTCAGGTTCAAGTATGGATTGACATCAAACTGATAAACCGATAATCCTGAGTTGTTGCGATTGTATAGTTTGATGACATTTGTTTCATCATCTGCAATAAACATGTAGTCTGCATCTACCGGAATTCCTGTAGAACCATCCGCAACACCTGCATGATAAATATCTTTGATTGATGCAGTGGCCAATGATGCAGATACTGCAATATTCATCGTGATGCTTTTATTCAATCCTTGCGCATCTGTCACTTTGAAAGTGATTGTTGCATAACCGACTCCTGTCGGGTTAACGATCAATTTGCGCGCTGTACCTGTTCCAACAACAGAAAATGCCCCATTTGCAATCACGCTGGTCTTATTACTGGTCAATGTGAATGTCACCGTAGACAAATTCTCATCTCCAACATTGAAATCCAATCCGGTTACACTCACAGGATCCGTTGCATTTCCTTTTACACAGCCTACTTTTCCGGAAGCCAGGTCCACATATTTGGAAGCGGTGGTATTCCAGCTCAATGTGGGCGCTACATTGGTTGTTCCATTTACTGTGACTGTTTGCACGGAAGAAGTAGATACTGTGTTCAAATTATCGGTTGCCTTTGCTGTTACCGAATAGGTTCCAGCTCCTACTCCTGTCCAGGAATACGAATAAGGCGAATTGGTAATTGATGCCAAAAGTGTTGAACCATTAAAGAATTCCACTTTCGTAATTGTTCCATCCGAATCGGAAGCTGTTGCAGACAAACCTATTGTAGCCGGAGCTGTTCCTGAAACGGTCGGAGTTGCCAATGTGACAGTGGGTGCAATGTTTGCCGGACTTCCACCGGAAAGTGTAATCGATGTTGTATTGTAACTGGTACTTGATGTTGTACTAAACGTACGAGCAGTAGTAAATGTGTTTGTTGTCGGATTAAAAACACCTGCTGTTGCTTTCACCAATTCATCTGCCCCCGGATCCGGAGCAAGATAGATACTCGTACTTAATTTTCCTCCTGAATATTTATCATTCACGGGCATCTGGTAACCGGAAGAACTCGATTTGTAGGCACTTCCCACTGCATTTCCGAAGAAAATAGCGTCCACAGGAACAGTTGAAGAACTAATTGATGATGCGGAACAGTTAAACACTGCCACTCCGTCACAATTACTTCCTCCGTTTCCCAAAACACCTGAAGAATTACTTGACCCGAAATTATCTCCACTGTTGCTGCTTGTATTTCGTGTACGCAAAGCTACTCCGCCATTGCTCAAAGGCAACATGGATGAACCTCCTACATAAACTACTTGTCCGGCAACAACCGAACCTGTATTGATCTGGAATGCATAACTCACGCTACTTCCCGCTTTCCATCCGTTCGAAGTTGCTGTTCCGTTATCGGTAAACACAACCGTATAAGGAGTGGATGAAAAGTTAATAGCTGTTGTTGCAACTAATTCCACGTATTCATAAGGAGAATCGCTCCCGTTTGGGTTGGTTAGAATCTCTGAGATAATCAGTCCTTTGGTTTGAGCGAAAGCCCCCAAGCTTAAAGCAAAAATTCCAAAAAGGGTCAGTACTTGTTTTTTCATAAGCGCACTATTTCGTTTTAGTGCCTCAAAAGTACTTTCATGAAATGGAGTAAATGTGAGCGTTGAATTATGATTGGATTAATGATCTATAGCCCCATTTTAGGAAATGATTTCGGAATAATAAACGGATTGTTAAATTCAAGAAATAGTTCAATAGTTCAATAGTTCAATAGTTCAATAGTTCAATAGTTCAATAGTTCAATAGTTCAAATACTATATCTTAAACTTCTTTTGAATATTGTTTGAACTTTTTGAACTGGTTTAAACCCTTTGAACTTTCTCAGTTCTTCTTCTCTATCTGGATGAACTTGCCTGCACTCATCATAAAGGTCAGTCCATTCAATTTGAAGGTCTTTCCATTTCCCATTTGCGCGATATTGGTCAGGTCCTCTTCCATGGTATGCACGCTTCCGCCGGTTGCATAGGCCAAATCCAGGTATAAGGTGTTCATGCGGTCTTGCACTCCACAAACCACAATTTTAAGCGGAACTTTTTGCTGTTTGAGGAATTCGACCAACTTCATGTCACAGGGATTTTCCCAGTTGTCAGCAATCAAGACCACATTGTTCTTATTCTCCGGGTATTTTTTGATCGCGTAGCAAACTGCTTCCAGATCGTTTTCGATGTGATTCCCTTTTTCCATGGCTTTGAATGCCATAGCGATCACTTTATCTGCATTGGATGATTCAATGGTCCAGATTCCGGTAGAATCGAAGGAGTTGGTTTGGGTATTGCTGTTCTCTTCGTCGTCATTGAAAAACACGATCTGCTTGAAGGTTTTTAGTTTTTGGTTCGCCTTGATCCACAATAAAATCTGTGCTGTGTATGGGGCCATACTTCCCGTAACGTCTGTTACTACCAACATGTTTTTCCAGGTAGGTTGCCGCTCAAACACTTTCAAAATACTCGAATCCTGTGGAGCTACTTTCTTGTCCACGACATCCAAGATAGCTTTGTGTTCTTCCTGAAACGTGGGCATTTTTCGGTAATAGACAACAAATCCGTGAAAGTAATTCTGCATTTCATTGGTAGATTCAACTCCTGTCTGTTTCACGATATTCCAATCGATGATGTTGCTGTTGAAAGCTTCGGGAAGTAGAATATACAGTTCCAGGATGCGCTTGCGGTTCAATTCCGAGAAATTCGCTCCGACAGGATAATCGGAGTAAACCAAATCCACCTGGATGATTGTCTGGTTCTTTAGCGCAGCCACATCTTTCGGATTTAAAATGGTATGCTCGCCGGGAGTCATTCGGATCTTCGTGAAACTGAATCCGTTTTCGATGGTTTTGTACTTTTCAACTTTTACCGTATCGTTGAATCGGATATTCTCTCTCATGGAGACTTGGGCGGCAGTCATCTTTCCAATCCATAGAAAGATCAACAAAAGGGGAAGAATAGTTTTCATGCTCCTATAACACAAGGAGTTGAAAAAAGTAACAGATTAATTCAAAATTATGAATGCAAAATTATAAAATCGGCTAGCGCGAGGTTCCAGCTCGTGCTAGTCGATAATTTGCAATTAATTCGTTTCAGTATAATTTTTGAAATTATCTGAATAAACTAGCGTATTTCGCCCTGTTTTCAATCATAATCCACGTCAAGACAGCAAGTAAAATAAGTGCTATCGGTAACCCGGATGGAGCATTGAAAATGTGTGTCAACAAAATCCCTATCATAATAGGAAAAATCATGATTGCTCCAAGTGCCCGGTATTTTGGGATGATCACTAAAACTCCACCGATTATTTCAACCACAGCAATCAAAGGCATCAGCCAAACAATCGCTCCGAAAGCTTCAACTACCTTCATCATATTTTCAGGCATGTCTTTCGGCATGGGCATATACTGGAAAATCTTATTGAGTCCCGAATTAATGAACATCAGACCAAATAGCAGGCTGATTACAAACAAAATCTTATTCTTCATACTGTTTATTTTTTAAGTGTTGGTAACAATTCGTCTAATTGCTCCATTCCAATAGACAAACCTTCTTTGAATCCCATTGCAACAGTCGCTTCCAAATGAGAAAGGTCGTCGTAACTGATAAGGAATTTCACTTCTGTCAATTCATCTCCCTTGTCTTCAAAAGAAACTTCCCATTTTGACCGTGGCATTTCCGTATTGACCCTTCCATTCTCATCCGTAAATGCATCCGATACTGCGAACAATTCCTTGGGTTGGATTTTAGTGTAATCTGCGATCGACCAATGTGTTTCTCCTTCCGGACCAACCATGGCATAAAGCCATCTTCCTCCCACTTTAAAATCCATCGACTTTGTTTTTGCATTCCACGGTTTTGGTCCCCACCATCGGTCCAGGATCTCCGGTTTCGTATACGCATCCCAAACCAATGAGCGGTCGGCGGCAAATTCTCTCTTCACTTCGATTGTTTTGTTTTCCTTATCCACGGAAAAATCAAATGCTAAATTGTGTTTCATCTTTTATCGTTTTATTTATTTTCAAACTTGGTTCCTAGATGAAGGTTTCAGAGAATACCCTTAAAAATACATCATCCAGTTTCCGGAACAAACATTTTATTTATAAAATCTCATTTTATTAGTTGTGACCGTTATTGTGGTTGATCATCCAACTGATACCGTATTTATCCGTGAAAGATCCGTAGTACGACCCGAAAAACATATCCTCCAAAGGCATTGAAATTGTTCCTCCTGCTGAAAGTTCATCAAAAATGCGTTTCGCCTCCTCTCTTGTTTCCGGTTCAATGGAAATGTGCATGTTATTTCCCGATGTCAGGTTGAATCCCATTTCTTTTGGAGCATCCGTTCCCATCAAAACAAAATTTCCCATAATAGGCAGTTCGACATGCAATATCATCTTTTTCACGGATTCAGCTACCGGCGGATGGTCCTCATTTGGAATGTCTCCGAACCGCTGAATTCCTTTTCCTGAAAACTCCGTCTTGAAAACCGATTGGTAAAATAGAAAGGCTTCTTCCGTATTTCCCGGGAAATTCAAATAGGTAGCAACCCGAGGTGAACAGTCTTTCTTCAATTCATTCCGCAATTTGAATTTCGCTTCAATGTACTGGTCCAGGTTATCCATTGCCATTGTGAATCCTTCCTTAAATCCAAATCCGATGATCTTTTCAAGATCTTCCAGGGTTTCATACTTAATGGTGATGTTAACTGTCGTACTTTCACCTTTGGAAGTGAATTCATTGCTCCATAATGAGCGCGGGAATTCCATGTTGAGCACTCCGTCTTCATCACAAAAACCATCCAATCCGGAATAAAACTTTTGAGGTTCGATCTTTCGGTAGTCTACCCTGCACCAATGCACTTCGTTCTCCGGTGAAACCATTCCGAAGAGCCATGCTCCTCCTTCCCGGAAATCCATTGATTTCGTTTCGGTCTTGTAAGGTTTCGGCGCCCACCAAAGGTCCAATATTTCGGGTTTTGTCCACGCGTCCCAAACCAACGGCAGGTTTGCGGCAAAGTCGCGGGTTACGTGAATCGTGTTTTGTTCCTTGTTCACGGAAAAATCAAAAAGCAGATTTGAATTCATATGTCATTTTTTTTAAGGGTTGCTAATACATCATCCAGTTGGTTAAAGCGGCTTTCCCAAATCTTCCTGAATTGCTCCAGCCATTTGTCGATCTCTTTCATTTTGTCTCCATTGAGTTCATAATAAATCTCTCTTCCCGATTGATTTTGTTTTAATAATTCGCATTCAGTCAGAATCCGTAAATGCTTCGAAACCGCCTGACGTGTCGTGTCAAAATGCTCAGCCAGGGCATTCGGTGTCATGGATTGCACTGCTACCAGCAAAATAATAGCTCTTCTGGTTGGATCTGCAATAGCTTGAAAAACGTCTCTTCTCATGAGTTAAATTTTAAATATGAAACCAATCGGTTTCACAAATATATATGCAACTAATCGGTTTCGCAAATTTTTTAGTAATTTTTTTCGTAACTTAATTGAACGAAACAGCGCTTCCCCTGTATTAGTAAGGGATTTAAAACACTTCGAATGAGAATTATTTTCTTTCTATTGAGCTTTTTTCAGTTGATGACAATCGGTTTGATTGCTCAACAAGATTCGTTGAACTCGCCACAACCGATAAAAACAGATTCCCTTCCTCCTTTCACAGTCACGATGCCCGACAGTCTAATGCTTAATACATCACTTTATTTCCCGACCCTAGGGCCATGGACTTCCGATTCACCAACTGATCTATCCCAAATTTTTGTTTCTTCTATTGTTTTTGAATCTCCCTACACTCTTGAAGGAGCTAAAAACGACATCAAAATAGGTAAGCCTCGTATTTTATTTGAGGGAGGTTTTGGCGGAATGCCCGATTTTAGTTCGAAAGCCGACAAGATTTTTCAGAAGAAATACAATGTAAAATTTTATTCACAAGGCTGCATTCGAATGCCAAATGACGATCAGGAAGGATACAACAAAGTGATTTTTGCTTATTTGGATAAAAAATATGGAGAAGGCTGGCGGTACGAATTACAACCTGGGGCTATTGGATTTGAAGAACCCGAAAAACGGATAGTGAGTGATTGTAGAAGTACGGATTATCTTACTTCTCCCCTTGCTATTCAACTTGCAAATCCGAGCAATTCTGGAGAAACAACTACTATCAATCCCGAAACAGAGACTTCCGTTTTGTGGTATATCTTACCAACAAGTGGTTTTGCTTTGTTGCTGGCGCTTTATTTTATTAAAAGAAAGAAAGACTGAAGTAACCAAGGCTTTTACACAACCAATTTTAAGAATGAAATTCATTTACCTGTTATTGTTTACATTTTTTGGTAGTAGTTGTGATTTGGAAAATTCTCCAAGTGACAATTCTGCCATTGTTTCAGATGAAAAAGTGGAATTCATGAAAAAATTTGTAGCTGAGTTAAATAAAAAAAATCAACTGTTCGTTAAAAGACATTCCACAAACCATTGTTTTCATTGGTTTAAAACAACTTCGAACAACTTTTCAAATCCAAAGAAAATTGCTCTTTCCAGGTTTTCGGAAGGTCCCTTCAATTTTGTTTCGAACGGTCAAGATACTTTTATTTGTAACGTTGCAAATTCGGCAGGAGGTTCATACAAAATCATAAAAACATCAAAAGCAGAATTCATGATATCAAACCTCATTCCTTTAGAATAAAACAATATTATTTTTTGAAACCAGATTTAATACTTTTCAATTCTCCGCAACCACACATTCGAAATTTGGTACGGATCCAGTTTTTGCTTTTTGATATAATTATCGACCCACCAATCTTCAGGTATTAGTGTCATGTTATCATTTTGCTTGGAAACAGTTCCAACTTTAAACGGGCGCTTTACTCCATCCACTTCCAGGTAAAAGCGATTGTTCGCCCAATAGTGATGCAGGTTTTTCGCATCCACATGGATTTCCGCTTTCATTTGCCACGGATACCACACATTGATCGCATCAAATTCAACGGAAACTTCTCCTACGGGAATTTCCCAGTCGCCATACAAACAAACCGGATTCACATATCCATTGGCAAATTTGTTTAGCTCCTTAACCGGAGTGGGATCTTTCAGAAAATAGTAAGTAGCTCCAAACTCCAATGCATCACTCAAAATCAAGGAGTCACTGTGAAAATCAATGAAAAGCACTTCATCCTGTCGTCCTTCATCCGCTTTGATCCGAAGAATTGTTTTGTTTTCCGTTACAAAATCATCGACTTCTGTCAGACAACAGGGATAATCTATTTGATAGATCTTTTTGTCTTTGAATAACCAATGCGTATTCGGATAGATCCATCTGTAAGGTCCGGGATCCGGATAATCTGAATTAATAAGCGTATTATCTAGTCGCACAGCACTCAGAATCCAGGATCCGTTTAATTTGGAGGAAATGCTATCCTGGGCAATCAGGTTGATTGAGCTGCAGAAAAAGAGAAGTATCAGGATAGATTTCATTTGTTTGCTTATTTTTTCTTTTTCAAAGTAAACTTTCTTCTGAATATCAAATAAACCGATAGAACACTTACTATTGGAACTCCACACATCAGACATTCTATTAATCTTCTGTTTGCAGTATAGGGACAAGAATTAACCATCAAAAAAACACCAATGGTCGAAACGAGGAGAATAATTCCCAAAAGCGTTTTACCTGATGATTTCCATTTGATCACCGCTATAAAAATAGTCAATGCAATAAAGGTCATCAGGTCGTAAAAGAATGACACCAATACCTCTTCTCCATGAGCAAACGCGGAGATCGGTGATAGAAGTGCCAATATGACAAGTAACTCCTTTAACTGCATTTTATTCAAACTTAATTTATGTGAATCTTCGCATTATTGACCTAAAACTGCTTCGGTTTCAACTTCCGGCCAGCTGATTCAACGACCTCGGCAATCCGGTTTTGCCTCGTCTCCGGCCTTTTAGCCGACATCACCCAATAGAGCATCATTTTTCGTACTGATTTGCTTAAACCCATAAAGAATTCTTTAGCTTCCGGATATCGATCCAATTCGGTTTCCAGATCTTCCGGGATAATCAGTTCTTCTACACTGTCTAAAATCGTCCACGAACCATTTTGCTTAGCAATTTCAATGCTTTCATAACCGGCCTTGGCCATTAGTCCGGATTCGATCAATCGAACCACTTTCTCTTTGTTGATCTTCGACCAGTTACTCTTTGCCCTTCGCTTACTGAAAAATTGATGTGATTTCTCGCTGTCGATCGAAACTTTCTTACTGTCGATCCAACCGAAACACAAGGCTTCATCTACAGCATCACTCCAACTGATCGTAGGTTTTTCAGACGATTTTTTATAAAACACCACCCAAACTGCTTGTTTTGAATCGTGGTTTTCCTGTAGCCATTGCCGCCATTGCTGGTTGCTTGCCGGATAAAAAATTTCTAGCTCTCCGCTCATATCATTATTCTTTGATCTTAAAAGCCTCAGCGCTCTCTACACCTTTGCGGTTACATTTCCACCGCGGAGAAGCAAAGAACGCAAAGTAAACACTTGTATTAGCTCATTGCTACCAAAATAGTACAAACAATCAGAATACCGATCAGGTGAAAGAATCCACTGATCATTCCATACGGAATTGGTTTCGGCATATTCGGGTTGATCGCAATGTTCACCGTGTTGGAAAACAGGTATCCAACACCGACAATCAATGCAAACTCGATTCCTTCCGAATAAGAATCAATTCCTAAAGCTCGGATCAATAAAGCACTTGTGATGGTAATCACCAGTGAACAAATCATGGGTCCGACAAAGAAAATAGGAGCCGAATTCTCGAGTTTTTCATGTTCCTTGCCCAGAGATCTCGCATACTGCTTTTTGAAAAAGAGTGTGAACCAAAGTGCTCCGAGAACGGAATAAGCTACAAACGCAACCAAAACACCAAGCCAATTGATGGCTGAAATAAACTGAATCATAAATTTGAATTTTACTATTTCAGCAAAAATAAAGGTGGATAGTGACAACCCTATGTCAGGGGTGAAAAAGGACATCAAGATATTAGGACTTTAAGATATTAGGACTAGATAACTATCCAACTATGGGAAATTTCAGTCCTGAAATCCTAATATCCTGAAGTCTTAAAATCCAATTAATTCACAATGAACTTATACCCTATTCCACGGATATTGATGATTTTCACACGGGAATCCGATTCCAGTTTCTTTCGCAGCTTGGAAATAAAGACATCCAAAGTCCTTCCGATGTAATCGCCTTCATCTCCCCAAACCACTTTCAGGATATACTCGCGCTCCAGTGTCTTGTTTTCATTGGAATGCAGCAGGAAAAGCAAATCAGATTCCTTACTGGACAACTCGGTTATTTCTTTCCCGAAAGAAAGCGTCATGTTTTTCCGGTCGAACCGTGAATTCCCTATCGCCACGATATCCGGATCATTCAATAGAGGGCGATTAGTCGCTGGTTTCCGTTTCCTGAAATAAACGAACAAACCTACAAAGGCAAAAACAGAACCGATCGGCAAAGCAATCATGGAATAATTCACGGGTTTCTTTGGAGAAGAAGCATCTTTCTGATTTTCCACAGTTGATGGTTTCGGTGGCTTTTTAAAAGTAAATGTTCCTTTATTCTCTGTCAAAGCGGACTTTTCAGTAGTTGGATGGTGTATGGCTGTTAAAGGATTGTATTTACTTAAAAGCGTAATAAAAAGTACATAACAGGCTTTCGGCTGGGATCTCTGACGACAAGGCATCAGGTCAGGAGTCATCGAATCTCCTATTTCATAACTGTAAACAACTTGTTCCGTGTTACACCTCTCCACTTCAACGATATAACTGTTTGCAATTTTCGTTTCTTTCACCATTGGGTCAATAATAGAAGAAAGATCTTCCGGATTGAATTCAAAGCTGGACTCAAACTGGATGCGGTAACGGCCATTTACTTTTTCAACGGGTAAAATACGTGAACTGCTATCTCCCGTATAGAGCAAAACCCGGTGACCGATCATACGCATGGAAACCAGGATATGCTGCTCTTCACGTTTCGACTGAGCATAGGTTGTGGAACCTCCCAAAATCGAGTAAATGAGTAATCCCAAAACCAGTCTGAATCTTCCTAATGCCATAGTGTAAATCTACTCCAATGCGTTTTCAATCGGAGGGTTTTTCCACCTAATTTACATTAATTTACACTTCAATCCGTGGAAAGTAGATTAAATTGACCCAAAACGTTTCTCCAGTTTCTCCAGCCATTTTTTTCGTTTTGCATCCGACACCATTTTCACCATATTGAAACTGATCCATTTGCGTTTCTTATAACCCGTTTTCCAGAAAGTTCCTGTCAGTAGTGCTTTTTTAATTGCATTCCCAAAGATCAAGCGGTAGAAAATACGTGGCGTATTCATGGTTGTGATGACTGTGACACTCTTTATGTTTTTGAAAAGCGGGACCATTCCATACCCACTTTTGGTATAATCGTAAGCTACTCCGGGGAAAATCACCTTATCAATAAATCCTTTTGTCATTGCCGGCATGAGTTCCCACCAGATCGGAAAGATGAAAACCAACTGATCGGCCTGTTCCAACCGTTCCTTGTATTCGATCACTTTCGGATCAATGGCTCTTCGGTCAACAAATGCTTTTAAATCCCCGGAAGTCATTACCGGATTAAAGGCTTCCTTGTCGAGATGGATCAGGTCCACTTCGTGATTTGCTTTTTGAAGCCCTTTCGTGACGGAATTCAAGATGGCATTGCAATAACTTCCGTCGTACGGATGATTGAAAACGATGACTACTTTCATTTGGTACTGTTTAAAATTTACAGCACAAAAATCAGTGTTCAAAAATCGAACGACGATAACAATTGTTAAGAACGACTATTTTCTATTTCGAATGCGACTCAATGACACAGAAGTAATCCCTAAGAAAGAAGCGATATAGTGTTGAGGGATCCTTTCGAGAATTTCAGGACTATTCTCCAAAAGATCGTGGTATCTTTTCTCCGGATTGTCCTTGATCCGTGAGAGGAAGAGTTTTTGGTAGAAGATCAGTCGTTGAAAGGTTTGTTCTTCTATCTGTTGCCTGATGATAGGCGAATTATCCAGGATCAATTGGAAGTCCTTTTTTGAAATGGACCGTAGAATACAGGGTTCGATCGTTTCAAGCGTAAACAGACTGGGCTGATTGGTCCGGAAACTCTCAATGGAGGAAACTCCCTGACCTTCAAGGAAAAACTGGAACGTAATATCTTTTCCGTCGTTATTGAAGCATGCCCTGACACAACCTTTTTCAATATAGAATGCTTTCTTAGAAACAGCACCTTCATTTAGGAGAACTGTTTTTGCCGGAACTTCTTCCTGTTTAAACAAATGTGAAAATTGCTCCCACTCCTTGCTTTCAGTTCTGAAACTTTCCTTCATCTATCAATTGTTGAATATAGTTCTGAAGTCGCTCGATTGTTTGTTTTTGCCCTTCATCTGCTTTATGCGCTTTGACAATGATGTCAAATTGTTCCGGAGAATCGAAAAGCATGTTCCATTGGATCTCCGTTCCCCCTTCTTTTGATTCAAAAAGGATGCTTGCAATAAAATGTGGATTGAAGTGCTCAAAAACGATTTTCTTCAATGGGATGATCTCCCTGTAACTACTTCGGTTGGGATAATTTGTTCCCGTTGGCCCGTGAAGTGTCAGGTTCCATTCTCCGCCTTCCCGGAAATCCATCTCGTGAATAGTGGTCGTAAAACCATCCGGTCCCCACCAGTTCACAACCTTCTCCGGGTCTGTCCAGGCTTCCCAGATTAAAACCAGCGGAGCAGTGAAAGTTGCTGTTGTTTGGAGTTCTTGTTGTTCTGTATTTTCCATCATTCATTTAATTTGATCTTCAAAGCACGATTGAACACAATAGAATCATAATTAATACTGTCTTTCAATTGTTTTAAACGCTTTTCAGAGTAAATCCAACGTCCATAATTTTCTCTTTTCAAACATTCATGTAAATCAATCATTTCGACAATGCTATCCAACTCCTGATCATTGATATTCAATTCCTGATTTCGGGTTACAGGCTTAGAAGGTTTTCTTTCCTCACAGCTAAAGAACATAGATGCAACTAAAATTCCAATTAATCTTTTTTGAATCCCTCCAGTTACCCCACTTATTCTCAATATGCACTCAAACAAATTCATTCTGTTTGTCTTTACAATCGTTTTATATGCGTTTTGCCGATCGAAAACCGAATTGTATCTTTCAGTAATCCTTTGTTTTTCGGGTTGAATGATTTTAGCTCCTTGACAATTCCGGGATTTGAACGCACACGGTCCGAAATGATCTCATAAGCCATTTCACGGGTCAGCTCTTCAAGTTCATCCGATTTAAAACAATCCTGTTTCAAAACCTGTAAAAAGGATTCGCTGTTTTCTCGGTTTATTTCCTGATGGTAAATGGAATTCAACTCCACTTTCAATTGGTTCGAGTCATCCAGGTTGGTAAAATAGGATTTTAAGCAATTCTCCGGGTCCTTTCTTTCTCTCCATCCTTCCAACAAGGTTTGCTGGCCTTTTGATCTAAGATCCATTTTATTAAAATAGACCTTCGATGCGGGAATGTATTGATCCCGACCCTTTAATTTTTCCACTGCTTGCTCGAAATAGGTGTCTGCTTCTTTCTTTCGATTCAGCAGGATATACATATCACCTGTTTTCTCATAATCATTCATTTCCTTGTACAGATCAATGGCATTTTCAATCAAATTCCCTTTCTCGTAACATCGGGCTGCATTGGATTTATCGTTCAGGTGCTTTAAATAGATGGACGCAGCATCCTGGAATTGTTCTCCTTTTTCCAAAGTAGTCGCAGCAAGATGATTGTCCTTCAATAATTTCATATAAACAAAGGCAGCCTTTCCATAATCTTTCTCTCTGATCAATGCTTCAGCTGTCTCACGGTATTGCTTCTGAAGCATGTAATAATGATCTCCGATATCAATCGATCCACCTCCAGAACCAGCTTTCCGTTCCATCCCAAAAATGGAAAAACCGGACCATTTTTGGCTTAATTCCAAAGCTCCCTTATTGGTACCTCTTGAACTTCCTCCCTGATCCAAAGGAATTGCATACTTCAAAGCTTCATTCGGATTGTTTCTCAACATTTCCAGCAGCTTATCAATCTGTTTTTGATTGCGTTCTTCCAAATTCTCAAAATCCCGGAGCATTCGCTGCCCGTAATTTGTTCCTTTTCGCGAAAAGTGTTTCATGAACTTATCCATCCATTTACCAAAATCACTTTTTTCCTCGAGCCTTACGGTTGAGACTGGACTTTCACTTGTATTTGTAGAATTCAGTTGCTTTTCACCGGCTTTTCTGAAATGCATTCTGTAAAATGACAGTTTGACTTTCTCAAAAAGGCTCAGGGGTTTTTCTACCAACTTTTCATGCTTTGGAAAGTTTTCTTCTTCCAGTTTGGCAAGCGTATCTTCCACCTTCACCGGAGCAAGGCGAAAACTATTGATTTCAGAAGGAATAAAAACCCCACATTGAGGCTTTACAACCGAATGTATTTCTGCTTTGGGCAATTGAATTAATTGTATGGGATCCAATTCTTCCGTTAATTCCACCAATCCAATTTCAGGATGCATGAACCAGGTGGATTTTCCGAACAACAATTCAATTTCATCTTTCCGCATTGCTGGAAAAAGCATGGATTTTCCGGTTATAAAGAAAGTAGATGAAACCTGCTGACACCATTCATTTTTGCCCAGGTCGAGTCCTTCTTTTTTTCTCAACAGAACCAGTAAACAGCCAAAAATGGTATTGGCTTTTGTTCCGGGGAGTGGATAAAGCCTCACATCCCTGAAAGTTAATTCCATGCGCTGAAGCTCCAGCAACCAATCTTTTACAGAAGGAGTCTTGATCAGAATCCCATTCAGTTCGAACCTATTCTGACTATCGGGCCTTAAATTAAGTTCCATACTCTAAAATAGTTTGAATAAACGGATTAATATAGTTTTCAAAAAATTCCTTCTCCGAAATTTTACCGGAATACGATTTCATGTAATATTCATTTCCCGAAAATTTTTTCCCGGCCGCAACACCCAACGAATAATCAATTGTGGAAGGGATAAAAATATCCCGGATCTTAGGATTACTGCTTCTCAAAACAATCATTCCCGACCTGTTGATCAGGCACTGACTTCCGTCGGGGAAAACAAATGAATTATCCCCGTTTTTTTCTGCGATCACTAAATTTTCTTCGCTTTTATTGCTTACAAATTTAATGTGATTGGAGTTTTTCAACTGTAATTCATGATTCCCGAAAGACAACCATTTTTGGTCTGTTATGGCCAGAGTCAGGATATTCTTAAGAATGCTGCGATTCACATGAAAGCCGGAAATTTTATTCCAAACCTCCTGTTTTTGAAGGTATACCTGATTGATCGCCGATCTTTCCAGTGCATTCATATCCTTTGAAACTACTCCCGTTTC
>Ga0247691_1000113_pt1 | contig 20087 bp, 10 predicted proteins | sample CNK32_metaG_FD_182721 | JGI IMG/M metagenome (GOLD analysis project Ga0247691, IMG submission 182721) | Soil microbial communities from Purdue University Martell Research Forest, Indiana, United States - CNK32 | ecosystem: Environmental > Terrestrial > Soil > Temperate forest > Bulk soil...
TCCTTTTAAGCCTGTGTTTATTGAGTTTTAACCTGGTGAAAGCTCAGGAAGTGATCAAATATTACGGTAAATCAATAACTATTCAAGGGCCGAAGTATTTTTCAATGCAGATTAATGGAACGACGCTTGAATACCATCAAAAATTAGTAGATTATGATGTTTACTCTACGGTTTTGACGAAACGAGGTGATGGAACAGTGCGTGAATTAACGGTTCGTAAAGTATCCGTAAAGGTTATGACAGATAATGTATTTAAAGTTGAGCATATGGACAAGTACGGTGAAATGTATTCGTGCAACATACTAACAGATTTGGATAAAGTGAATGCTACTGTTTATGAGAAATCAGGAGCTCAAACGTTTAAGGAAACAAACATCACGATCTATTTCGCAAATAAAAAACAACTAACTGATTTCATTGCCGAAATAAAAAAGAAAAGAGGTTTCTGATCGGTGATCGGAACAGATAAAAAGAAAACCCCGAAGCAGATGTTGCCATCGCTTCGGGGTTTTTATTTGGCTTCAGTTGTAATTACTTTTTAACGAAAGTCAAAGTTCTTTGACTTGTCCCGTCAACCATTTGGATCAGGTAAGTTCCGGCTGAAAGGTTTTCAGTTGCAATGTAAACCAGGTTATTTCCTTCGGTTGCATTGATCTGATGTTGTTGAATACGTTTTCCAGTTAAATCCGTCACATAAAATTTAATTTCATTCGCTGTTTGCGAGCTAAAAGAAATCTGGATTTCATTATCCGCCGGATTCGGGAACAAATTGATATTTGCCACAGTACCCAAATCAGCTAAACCTGCAGTGACAGGATTGTCTGATGGCGCACCGGAATAAATGTTGATATCGTCAATATAAACGTTGTTTCCTCCGCCATTTGTTACCTGGAATTTACAACGGAAATTGTCATTCCAATAGACACTTGTTACGTTTGTCATGTGAACAGTCACCCAATCAGCTGCAGTAGGAGTCCACGCTGAAGCAGCAGTGTTTGCACCCGACATAGTAGCAGCCGTCAATGTTTTGCGAACATCCCAAACTTCCCCACAATCCTTCGTTAGGAATACTTTCAATAGATCGGTGTTGGTACCGGTTTTCTTTCTGTATGCGTATCTGAAAGACAAAGTAACTCCGGTTCCCGAAGTGATACTTGATAAATCGATAGGTCCTGAGATCAACTCATCTATCTGGCCACTTGCTTGACTGAAATTATCCAATTTCGCAGAATTCGTTCCTGTTTTAGCAGCCGTATTCGTAACAGCCCAGGCAGTTCCTCCTGTACTGGATACAAACCAGTTTGGACTTGTCAGGTTCATGGAAGACTCAAAACTTTCATAGAAAGGAAGATTCCCTCCTGCTGGTAAAACCGTAATATATGCAGGGATATTTGCTGTATTGTTATTGCTCCCGTCAGTAGCTTGCAACTGAACTGCATATGTTCCCGGAGTGTTGTATGTGACTGTTGGATTTTGTGTCGTTGAAGAAGCCGGAGAACCGCCTGTAAAGGTCCATGTCCATCCCGTTGCTACATTATAAGATTCATCTGTGAAGGTAATTGATTCACCTGCGCAAATAACAGTTCTTGGAGTGCTGAATTTAGCTGTACAAAGAGTTAATGGAGTGCTTGCCCCAACAGCTGTAAGATTTGCGGCAGAAATCACATTTGCACGACCTGTATTACTAACGGTTATTGCTGCTCTCATACGATTTACTTGTCCGATGGTAAACATTTTCGAACAATAAGAGTAGTCCATGTAGTTCTCTACATTGTCGATTTGGTCAAATCCCCAATAGGCATTATCTGTTGAACAAGTATTCGCCGTAAGGTTACAAACTGTTGAACCCTGTGTTGCAGGAGTATCCTGAACGCCGTCAGTACCGTTGCAACCAGCAGATCCGGGGTTGTTATTACCACCCCAAACGTGATCCAGGTTTAACCAATGACCAACTTCATGTGTCAATGCTCTACTAGATCCAACATTAGATGTTCCAATTGACCCGGTATAAGTATCTAAGATGAAAATACCATTTTGCATGCTGGTTGCAGTAAAGCTTGATGGAAGCATCGTATATCCTGCTGCTCCACCTATCTCTTTACAAACATAAATATTCATGTATTTGTTTCCCGGCCACTGACCATTGTAAACATCATTTCCTGCAACAATTGCATTGATTTGAGCAGAACCACTTGAGCCATCATTTGTTAATGCATTTTGAGTTCGCGTAATTCCTGAAAAACAAGCGCCGTTCGGTGCTTTGGTAGCAAGAACAAATTGAATGTCCACTTTACTTTTAAGTGATTGAAAAGGTGCTTGAATTGAAATTGTATCCGCATTCAGCATTGCATAATCGCGGTTCAGAATACTCAAAGCAGACAAAATTTGGTCCTTCGAAATATTTTCACTGCCACCATTATGCAGGATGTGGAAAACCACTGGAATGGTATATACAAGAGCTTTGGTTGTACCATTCTCACCCTTTTTCGCCTGCATCAGGTTTTCGAATGCCTGTTGCTCTTTTGCATATTGTTTAGCGAATTCCGGATTGGATTTCAATTCATTCATCTTCTTATGCGTGGTGCAGTATTCAACATGCTCGCCTTCACGCATATTACCTTTGTCAAGAACACGATCTTGTTGCTGTCCAAAACTCCAAGCGGTAGAAAGAAGGGAGATACCTAGGAGTGAGTAAAATTGTTTTTTCATTTTCTAATTCTAGCTAGTTTTATATTACAATGATTTAAATGATAGGGGGAAGTTGGAAAGAGAATTTAGTTCTAAGCACGAAATGTAGTGACTTTTTGAATGGGTTGTAGTAGAAATTGATTTAAGTGTCTATATCGTTGATTGAAAGGACTGTTCAAAAAAAGGGCCGGAATGCAAATTCCCGGCCCCATTGAAATTGAATTATTTCTTTACAAATGTAAACGTTCTTTCTTGCGCAGAACCCCTCATACTGATCAGATATGTTCCTGCTGACAAATCTGTAGTTTCGATAAATACCAGGTTTGCTCCTTCGTGAGCTTTAACCGGTAAGGTTTTAATTAGTTTTCCGGACAAGTCTGTTATAGCAAAATCCAACTGGTCTCCGGTCTGAGAAGTGAAGCTTATCTGTAGCTCGTTTTCAGCAGGATTCGGGAATAAGTTGATGTTTTGGAAAGACTCTAAATCGGTTAATCCTAATATGACAAGATCATCCGATGGTGCACCTGCATAAAGATTGATGTCATCAATGTAAACATTGTTCCCGCCACCAGCAGTAAATTGGAATTTGAACCGGAAGTTTGGTCCCCAGTAAGCACTTGTTACGTTGGTCATGTGAACTGTAACCCAATCAGCCGGAGTTGGTGTCCATTGTGAAGCTGCCAGATTGGAACCCGACATAGTCGCTGCGGTCAATGTTTTACGGATATCCCAAACTTCACCACAGTCGTTTGATAAGAATACTTTCAAGAGGTCTGTGCTTGTTGAAGTTCGTTTTCTAAATGCGTATCTGAATGAAAGAGTTGCATTCGTTGCTGAAGTAATCCCGGATAAATCGATAGATCGGGACTCCAGTTCATCAACTTGACTAGCTGATTGTCCGTAGTTTTCCAATTTAGCCGAGTGTGTACCGGTGCGTCCTACAGCAGTTGTTACTGTCCAGGGATTTCCACCTCCATTTTCCACAAACCAATCAGGGCTTGTAAAATTGGTGAATGCTTCAAAACTTTCGTAATAAGGAATGCCTGTTGGAGCAGGTAATACGGTGATGTAGTTCACAATATTTGCTGTGTTTGAATTGGATCCGTCAGTAGCATCCAGTTGAACTGCATAAGTTCCGGGAGTATTATAAGTAACCGATGGGTTCTGTGTCATTGCAGTTGCAGGAGAACCTCCGGCAAATGACCAGCTCCATCCGGAAACGGCATTGAATGATTCATCGGTGAATTGAATTGTTTCTCCCTGACAGATCACTCTTCTTGACGTGCTAAATTTTGCTGAACAAAGGATAGGAGCAGTGCTTGCGCCAACAGCAGTTAAGTTTGCTGCAGAAACCACATTCGCTCTTCCGGTTGAAGAAACGGTAAGTGAAGTTCTCATTCGATCTACCTGACCTGCAGTGAACATTTTGGAACAATAGGAATAATCCATGTAGTTTTCCACGTTGTCGATCTGATCAAATCCCCAATAAGCGTTGTCGCTGCTACAAGTGCTTTGGTTTAAAAAACAAGCCGTTGAACCGATACAAGCCGGAGTGTCGTTCACGCCGTCACTTCCACAACTCACACCCGGATCATTGGTTCCTCCCCAAACATGGGAAAGATTCAACCAGTGTCCAACTTCATGAGTTAACGTACGACTAGTGTATGTACTTGAGGTACCGATATCACCGACATAAGTACTTAAAACCCAAATTCCATTACCCATGGAATTCGCTGACCAACCTCCCGGATTGAATGTGTAACCGGCTGCACCACCGATATCCTGGCAAATGAAGATGTTCAAATATTTATTTCCCGGCCATTGACCATTGTATACATCATTTCCGGCAACTATCGCATTTACTTGCGCTCCGCCATCATCTCCGTTGTTTGTTGCAATGTTTTGAGTTCGTGTAATACCAGAAAAGCAAGCTCCATTCGGTGCTTTTGTTGCCAATACGAATTTTACATCCACTTTGCTGCGAATGCCTTGAAAAGCAGCTTGTACTCCAATTGTATCTGCATTTAACATCGCATAATCCCTATTCAAAATAGTCAATGCGGACATTATCTGTTCTTTGGAAATGTTTTCCGGTCCGCCATTATGCAGGACATGGAATACTACCGGAATGGTATAGATAAGTGCCTTCGTGGAGCCTTCTCCTTTTTTCGCAAGTAAGGCATTGTCGAATTCTTGTTGATCTTTTGCATATTGGGTCGCAAATTCCGGATTGGCCAGGAGTTGGTTCATCTTTTTGTGCGTGACGCAATATTCAACATGTTCCCCTTGACGCATGTTCTGCTTGTCTAATTGACGCTCGTGATTTTGAGCAAAAACAGAGGAGGAGACGCAAAGGGTTAGGCTTAAGAGAGTAGAAAATTGTTTTTTCATTATGTACAGTTCTAGCTAGTTTTACTATAGTTTCCTAATTTTGAGTGCAACAAGTTACAACATTTGATTAAGAAATGAACCGTTCTTCAAAAACTTAACAACGCAATGAATAACAATTATTTAAAAGTAGCTTTACACTTCAATATCACGAAGCGAGTATAAAACTTGGTCCAATGGTGTCTCATGAATCAGTTTCAATAATTTTTCAGCAACCAATTCCGGTGAATAAAGTTGATTTGAATTTTTGTACTCTTTGAAACGTTCTACTTCCGGGAATGAAGCCTCACTTGTTTGACGAATAACTGCTTGCATATCCGTGTCGACAACCCCGGGAGCCACGGAAAGACAATGGAAATCGGTTCTTCCAAGTTGTTGTTCCTCCAGTTGGATTGTTTGACAAAACAAATCCACCGCTGCTTTGGAAGCGCAATAAGAAGCCCAGGATGCGATCGGATTTTTTCCTGCTCCTGAACTGATGAAAATGCATTTGAAGGATTGGGTTTTTGGAAGTGTTTGAAGGAGTTGTTGCAAAAGAACGGCCCCGGAAAATAGATTTACCTGCATCACTTCGGCAATTTCTTTCGATTCCAATCGTTCGAAATAGTCCACTTTTCCCAAAATACCTGCATTGTGAATGAAAATAACGGGTTCTCCACCAAATGGAGGAAAAGAAATCCGATCCACTGAATCCGGATTGCTTAAATCACAAACAATAGACGAATAATTGGGATGTAAAAGGGTGTGGTTTCGCCCGATCCCGATCACCTTTTCACCACGCGACAAATAATTTTCCGCAATTGCTTTTCCAATACCCTTGGATGTTCCTGTGATTAGTATCATGTTCAAATGTTTAAAAGTTCAATAGTTGAAAAAACAAAAGGGTTCAATAGCTTTAAACTTTTTGAACCCTTTAAACCCTTTGAACTATATTATTTATGCTAAAGCTTGTTCCAGATCTGCGATCAAATCATCTACGTGTTCCACGCCAACACTTAAACGCAATAAGTTGTCTACAACTCCTGCTTTTTCTCTTTCCTCTTTCGGAATGGAAGCGTGCGTCATAGTTGCCGGGTGGTTGATCAAAGATTCCACCCCGCCCAAAGATTCCGCCAGGGAGAAAACCTGGAATGAAGAAGCAACACGGTAGGTGTTTTCAATAGTTTTATCTTTCAAAACAATGGAAATCATTCCACCGAAATCGCGCATTTGTTTTTTTGCAATTTCATGGTTCGGATGCTCAGGGAAACCAGGCCAATAAACCTTTTCTATCGCCGGATGGTTTTTCAAATAATGCGCAATCTGTTTCCCGTTTTCACAATGGCGTTGCATGCGTAAGTGCAAGGTTTTAATTCCCCGCAATACCAAAAATGAATCCATCGGACCAGGATTTGCACCCGAACTGTTCAAGATGAAATACAATTGTTCGTGAATCGCATCATCGTTTGTGATCAAAGCACCCATGACAACATCGGAGTGGCCACCTAAGTATTTGGTTACCGAATGCATCACGATGGTTGCACCCAGGTCTAAGGGGTTTTGTAAGTAGGGAGAAGCAAATGTATTATCAGCAACCATGATGATATTGTTTGTTTTTGCGATAGCAGAAACTGCAGCAATATCGATAATCTGCATGGTTGGATTAGTCGGTGTTTCCGCCCAGATTACTTTGGTGTTTGCATTGATGTAGTTCTTTACATTTTCAGCATTTGTCAGATCGATGAAGTGAAACTTGATTCCGAATTTCTCATAGATCTTTGTGAACAAACGGTAAGTTCCACCATACAAATCATCTCCGGTGATTACTTCATCTCCGGGTTTCAATAATTTAAGAACAGCATCCGTTGCAGCAACACCACTACTGAAGCAAACACAGTGTTTTCCGTTTTCCAATGCAGCAATATTTGCCTGAAGTGCATCACGTGTAGGGTTTTTCCCTCTTGCATAACCGTATCCCTTGTTTACTCCGGGAGATTCCTGGACGTAGGTGGATGTTTGAAAAATGGGAGTCATGATCGCTCCTGTTGTAGGATCGGGCTGTACACCGGCATGTATCGCTTTGGTACCGAATTTCATATCTTGTTCTTTCATAGAAAATGGATTCACTTTTTAAAGAATTACAAAGTTAATAATTATAGAATGAGAAAGAGAAACAGAATGAGACGAAATCCCCTTCGAAGAGAGTGTTTTCTCATTCTCGCTCTCATTCTCGCACTGATAAGTCCTTCCTTTTCACTATTTTCGCCAAGCAATTCAATGAGTTATTCACCAACAAATATCGCTGATTTTATTCATGCCTTATCGGACATGCCGAAGACGGATATGCTGGTAAATCTTGCAGAATCCGTTGAGTCGCTTATTCATTTTGAAGAACTGCCAAAAGATAAATTCCAGGTTCAATTGGAGGGCAAATGGAAATCGCTTTGGCAAACGGCAAATAAGTTCCGATTGGAATCAGATGTGAATTCTTTGTGTTTGGTTTTCGGAACAGTTACCTCAATGATCCAAAGTGGAACAATCCAATCGCCCTTGCTAATAGTACCGCTGAATTGGGAGTACACCCGGATCAATAATACGCTTCAGCTTGAGTTGGATGAGGACGCTATCGAAATGAATCCGTACATCAAATTCCTGTATTCTGAATTGAATAATGAATCGCTAAGCGCTATTCCCGATGACCTGGATTTGCAGGAGAAATTGGATTGGGTGATCAGGCAATTTCAACATGCAAGCCTTGAAACCCAATTTTCCCGTGAAATCTATTGTGGTAATTTTCATTATCACCGGTTTCATATGCTTCGCGAATTGGAGGGAATAGAAAAATCGGAACGTAAAAATCCACTGGTCCAGCAATTGCTCGGAAATGATTTCGAAGCGACAAAGGAATTGAATTTACCTCCTGATCTGATTTACCCGGCTGATGTGGATCAGAAGCAAGTTTTCAAGGTGCTTAACTCCAAAAATGTACTGCTCCAGGGTCCTCCTGGAACAGGAAAATCGCAGGTTTTAATCAATATTTTAGGGAAATCATTAAAAAGCGAGTTAAAAACGCTCGTGGTTTCTGAAAAACGAGTGGCGCTTGATGTCTTGGTTAAAAAGCTTTCGGAACTGCAGTTGGATCCTTTTGCGTTTGTGGTGCATAGTCAGATAAGATCAAAAGATTTACTGGCGCAATTGAAAGCTACCTGGAATCTATTGGAAAGTTCGGAGATCCATTCGAACCAAAACTTAAGACTTTCGGAACAGCTCTATGCGAATTTGCAATTGTTACTTGACAGACTGAACACATCCGATTATTTTGCCGGAGTTTCTTATAAACAATTACAGGAGTTATTGCTCGAAACTCCCATAACAGATCAAAAATTTTCAAGCAGTATTCCTTCTATCGATGAATGGTTGAAGAGTAAACCGGTCATTCAAAAATTGGATGGGAAGCTGAAAGGTTTTTCAAAATTGAAGGGGTTGAAATCCGCTTTTTTCGAACAATGGAATGGAGATCAGCTGATCAAAAATTCCAGAAGTAGCCTGGAGGCCATTCAATCTAAATTAAGTGAGTTGGTTTCATTCGGTGACCTGGAAAAACTGATTGCTGTTTTGGGACGTTGTCAATTGGTTGAAAATGAAAACTACAAAACATACAGTCATCTTATTTCGAAACCTAAAGAGTGGAAAAAATTCCAAAAACAGGTGCTCTTGTTGAAAGAGTTGAAAGAACGGCTGACATTCATTGAAAATGAAAACCAGATCTGGAAACAGACTCCTTCCAAAAGTCAATTGGAATCGTGGGAGCAAGCCACTACCTGGATTCAACTGCGAAAACGTAAAAAAGCAATCGCGAAGTTGTTGAATGACGCTTCGGTATTGCCTGAAATTGCGCTCGCGAATTGGAAGAATTATTTAACAGAAAAAGATAAACTAAAAGAACTCGAATCGTATTTTGCTGAATTGGGCTTGGAAGCAAGTGCGCACGCCCTGGAAATGGGAATGATCTACGCCTCCAGTCTGGAAAAGGAAAGTGGTTCATTACTAAGTGAAATTGCGGGTTGGACAAAAGAAAAACGCTTGTTGATCGTTTCCCTTGGTTCGGAATTGAATCAATTGAAATCTGCCTTGACCCGTTCTTTTGAATTAAGTGATGAGGTAGTTTTAGCCGACTTCCTGGTTCAAAAGCAAGCTGAGTTCACGGACTTGAGCGGGGTTTATGAAGATCTCAAATTAGTGCCCCGTTTCTTTTTCGGCTTATTGGAAGGAATTGACTCCTGGGAAGGGTTGCAATCACTGATCTTGTTCAGTTCACTGAGAAAAATAGAATCCATGAATCCGGAGATTGTCAAGTTTTCAGGTGAAAACCTTTTGCAGCGATTGGATCAGATCATTGAAACAGAGAATCGGGAATTTACCGATTTCGGAGTAGCATTACATATTCAGGTCCAAAGGAAATTTTCGGAGTTTGAAGAATTATTGCGGGTCCCGAGCCAAAAGCTTTCGGTTGCCCAAAAGGAACTCAAGGCGCGTTTGAAAAGAGGGAAATCCCTATTGGTAAAGGAATTCGGGAAATCGAGAAATAATATTACTATCCGGAATCTGATTGCAAGTGATGCGAAAGAATGGGTCCAGTTGCTTATTCCAATCTGGCTGGCGACCCCAAATCAGGTGGCGGATCATTTTCCTTTGGAAATGGAATTGTTTGATTTGGTCCTCTTTGATGAAGCAAGCCAACTTCCGCTTCCAAATGCATTGGGTTCCCTGTTCCGTTCCAAAAGAGCGTTGGTGGCCGGAGACGAACAACAAATGGCACCTTCCAACTTCTTTGGGAAAAATTTCGGATTTCACGACCTCTTGCATCAAGCATCTTATTATTTTGAACGGGTTCCGTTAAGACATCATTATCGATCCGAATACAGGGAATTAATCGGGTTTTCAAATAAGCATTTTTACAAAGACGAGTTGATTGTTTATCCTTCTCCGAACCGGAAAGAAGTCGTGTTCCATCACTTCGTGGAAAATGGAATCTTTAATGAACGGAAAAATCAATCGGAAGCAAAAGCGGTTGCGGATTTCCTGGAAAAATTCGGGGATTGGGGGACAAAAACACTGGGAATCGTAGCTTTCTCCGAAGAACAATTGAAAACCATTTGGAAGGAATGTTCACCACGGGTTCAAAACCTGATAACGGTGAAGGAAGAGGAGAACAAGCTCTTTTTCAAAGCACTGGAAAATGTGCAGGGAGATGAAGCGGATATCTTGATTATCAGTTTGGCATATGCCCGGAATCCGGAAGGATTTTTCCAAATGCGGTTCGGACCTCTGAATCAAACGAATGGTCATAAGCGCCTGAATGTGTTGTTGACCAGAGCAAAACAGGAAATGCATTTTTTCTCATCAGTTAAATCGGCAGATTTTGAATTGTCGGATAATGAATCCGTGAACTTGCTCAGACGGTTTTTACAGGAGTTGGAAGCTTATCAAACATCCGAAAAAGCATTTGTACTTCCTTATGGTTTGGAAGGAGCGATTGAAAATAACACGGTCCGCTTCAAAAGCAGCTATGCACAAGTTCCGAATGGACAAGATTTGGTGACCCTTCACCGCGTGATGAATCAACGAGGCTGGCAGTTAAATTATTAGGAGCGACCTTTTACTATTTTTCCGGACACCTTTTTTTCAAAGCCTTCACTTTTCTTGTCAATTTTTGTACATTGTACAACTTAAAAACTGAAAATGAAAAAGTTACTCTCCTCTTTTTTATTCCTTACGGTCCTGAATGTTTGTTTCGGACAAAGCGAATTACAATCCATTCAACGCTATTTGCAAGAGCATGCAGGTACGTGGAATCTGAAGTCTTCGGACTTTGCGAACCTGGAATTGGTTTCCGGTTCTTCTTCAAAAGCTGTCAATACAAAACATTGGAAAGTTCGCCAGATGAAGAACGGAATTTCCATTATTGACGGATTTGGAATCGTTACGGTGACAAACAATCAGGTGGTGCATGTTACTACAAACTTTGTTTCGATATCTGAACCGGCAAACCAATCTAAGATCAATGCAAGTGAGGCAGTGAATGCAGCTCTGAAACATTTAGACCTTCCAAATCCAACTGTACCAGTTAAGCAATTAAAGACGGCTGAAAATTCGTACCTGTTTTCGAAAGAAGGGTTTTCAAAAGAAAACATTCCGGTAAAATTGGTTCTTGGAGAAAACAAGGGTCAATTGGTTTATTTGTGGGATTTAAGTATTTATCCTGTGAATTCGGAACACTGGTGGTCGATGAGACTGAATGCTGAAACGGGAGAAGTGGTTTTCCAAAATGATTGGATCTCTCATTGTACCGTAGAACATTGTACAGATGAAAATCACCGCATTTCGCAGACAATGATGACACCTCCGCCACCTCCGGGAGCAGACCAATACATGGTTTACGCTTTGCCGAATATCAGTCCGGCACACGGAAACCGGGTCTTGGTAGTGAATCCTTCCGATGCGACTTATTCTCCTTTCGGATGGCACGATACGGACGGACTTGCCGGTGATGAATACACAATCACATACGGAAATAATGTCTATGCTGGTGAGGATATAGACAACGATGATATTCTGGGGTATTCACCGGATGGTACTGCGAGCCTGAACTTTAATTTTGCTTACGATTCAGTGGTTGGTGTACAGGGAAACCTGGATGCGGTTATCACGAATTTGTTCTACATGAACAATATGATGCATGACATCTGGGCCTATTATGGTTTTGATGAAGAAAGCGGGAATTTCCAGGAAACAAATTACAGTGGCTCCGGATTGGGGCAGGACCAGGTATATGCGCAGGCGCAGGACGGAAGTGGTACGAACAATGCGAATTTCGGGACACCACCCGACGGAATGAGCCCAAGTATGCAAATGTATTTATGGACGGAAAGCAATGTCCCGGATCTATTGACAATTAATGCCCCGGCGGCAATTGATGGTGCTTATTCTTGCTCTACAGCGGGTTTCGGCCCGCAGGTCCCGTCAACACCAATTACGGAAGACCTGGTTTTGGTGATTGATGATGGAACAGATACAACAGATGCTTGTGGAACGATTACGAACGGATCGGCATTGGCAGGTAAAATTGCATTGGTGCGCAGAGGTTCGTGTACGTTTTCAGAAAAGGTGATAGCATGTCAGAATTTTGGAGCTGTTGCCGTGATTGTTATGAATAATACCGGAACAAGCACCCAGGCAATGGGTGGAGGAACCGGAGCTGAAACAATTCCTTCCATCATGGTTTCAAAACCGAATGGAGATTCGTTTGTGAACCAACTAATCAACCAGGGAAATACAGTGAACGGAACGATTGTGAATCCGGGAGACCTGACAGCAACAGATTCTGACTTCGATAACATGATCATCGCGCATGAATACGGGCACGGAATCTCAACTCGTTTGGTAGGTGGGGCAGACATGGCGGATTGCCTGTTCAATGCTGAGCAAATGGGTGAAGGTTGGTCTGATTGGTTCGGACTAATGGTTACGCAAGTAGCTTCAGATCTTGGAACAGACGGAAGAGGAGTTGGGACTTATGTAACGAACGAACCAAACAATGGAGGAGGAATTCGCCCGGCGCAATACTCTACTGCTTTTGCAATCAACGACTATACTTACGGAAATACAAACAGTAATTCATTGAGCCAGCCACATGGGATCGGTTTTGTGTGGGCTACCATGTTGTGGGATTTGAACTGGGCTTTGATCGATCAATACGGTTTCGATTCAAACATTAAATCCGGAACGGGAGGAAATAACATCGCAATGCATTTGGTGATCGAAGGATTGAAACTGACTGCTTGCGGCCCTGGATTTGTGGATGGACGTGATGGGATTTTGGCAGCAGACCAAATACTTTATGGTGGCGCAAACAAATGCCTTATTTGGGAAGTGTTTGCACGAAGAGGTTTAGGTTATTCTGCCAGTCAGGGAAATTCGGATGACCGTAATGACCAGGTGGAAGCATTTGATATTCATCCAAGCTGTAATTCTGGATTGGGATTGAGTGAAAATAAAGCTACCCAAATTCAGGTTTATCCGAATCCGAGCAACGGCAAATTGACGGTGAAGAATTCCAATTCGGAGATCCAGCAAATTGAGTTGGTGGATTTGAGTGGAAAAATCGTTTATACCAAAGCTGTTGAAAACGATAATTACGAGATTACAGTAGATATCAGCAGCCTGAAAAAAGGATTGTACTTGATGAAAGTTCAAACGCGAAATGGTTTCCAAACTGTTCGTGTAGAGAAGTTGTAAACACAGAATAGACTATAAAAAAATCCGACACTGGTTTTCCAGGTCGGATTTTTTGTTTTAGGCCCTCATTTATTGATTTCCCACGGACGAGCACAGAGGTACACTGAAGAAAGTGTATTGTAAATAATTATTCATCCGTGTCCGGTCCGCCGCGGCGGACGGATCCGTGTTCCTCCGTGGGATAAAATAGCCAGATGTTATAGTTTAATGTGCATCCAGCCAGTTATTTGCCAATTCCATTTCCACTTCCATCGGAACAACCAATTGAATGGCATTTTCCATAGCTTCCTTCACCAATGCTTTCATGATTTCCTGTTCGTCTTTATGTACATCAAAAACAAGCTCATCATGCACCTGTAAGATCATTTTGGATTGTACATTCGCTTTTTTCATGGCTTTACTAACAGCAACCATCGCCAGTTTTACTATATCTGCGGCAGAACCCTGGATAGGTGCATTGACTGCATTTCGTTCTGCAAACCCTCTCACAACTGCATTGGCTGAATTGATATCCGGTAAATAACGACGGCGTTGCATAATCGTTTCCACATATCCGTTTTCACGTGCATTTTTCACCGCATTATCCATGTAGGTTTTAATCGTGGAATATTGTGCAAAGTAGGAATCGATAATCTGTTTTGCTTCCGTACGGCTGATTCCCAGGTTTTGGGAAAGTCCGAATGCCGACTGTCCGTAAATGATTCCGAAGTTCACCGCCTTTGCAGCACTACGCTGGTCTTTGGTTACTTCTTCCAGCTCGGTATGGAATACTTTTGCGGCAGTTGCACGGTGAATATCCACCTTGTCCTTAAATGCCTGAATCATATTCGTATCGTTTGCCAAAGCAGCAATGATACGCAATTCGATTTGGGAATAATCGGCAGACATTAACTGGAAATCTTCCGAACGTGCAATGAATGCTCGTCTGATTTCTTTTCCGCGCTCGCTGCGAATTGGAATATTTTGTAGGTTCGGATTATTGGAACTCAAACGGCCGGTTGCAGTTACCGTTTGCATGTAACTCGTATGAACCCTGCCATCAACCGGATCTTTCATTGTTGGAAGCGGATCTACATAAGTCGATTTCAACTTCTTCATCTGACGGTAATCCAGGATACACGGAATGATCTCGTGATCGTTTTTATGTTGTTGTAAAATATCTTCCGATGTAGCGTATTGACCGGTCTTGGTCTTCTTAGCTTTCGAAGAGATCTTCATGTGATCGAACAGGACATCACCCAATTGCTTTGGAGAATCCACATTGAAATCCATTCCGGCCAATTCCTTAATGCGTTTTTCCAAACCTTCCGTTTCTTCTGCCAATTGCTTCGAATAAGCTTCCAAATGTGGAATGTCAATTGCAACTCCTTCTTCTTCCATTTCTGCCAAAACCGAAACCAGGGGCATTTCCATTTCGTAGAACAAACTTTTCAAATGATCTTTTTCAATTTGAGGAGCGAATAATTGTTTCAATTGGAAAGTGATGTCCGCATCCTCGCAAGCATAATCACTGATTGCTTCCGGTTGCAGATCGCCCATATTTCCCTGACCCTTTCCTTTCTTTCCAATCAATGTTTCGATACTGATCGGCGTATAGTTCAGGTAATATTCAGCCAGGAAATCCATTCCTGATTTCGACTCCGGTTGAATGAGGTAATGTGCAATCATCGTGTCGAACAGAGGTCCGGCAAACTGAACGCCATAGCGGTGTAATACCTGGATGTCGTATTTCATGTTGTGCGCAATCTTCTCGATTGTTTCGTGCTCGAAAAACGGTTTGAACTCATCCACGATCGCTTGTGCTTCCTGCTGATCTTTTGGTACAGCTACATAATATGCCTCACGTTCTTTGAATGAAAAGGACATCCCGACCAGTTTCGCATGAAGTGCATTGATATCTGTAGTTTCCGTATCAAAACACACGGATTTTTCTTTCATTAATTTAGTAAGTAAAGCTTTACGTTCTTCTGGTAAAGTCACTAAATGATAGGAAGGTTTTTCAGTTGCAATAGTCTTTACTCCACTCGTTGGCTGCGCTTGTTGCACATCTACCAAACTTTGTGTTCCGAATAAATCCAATTGACCATTTTCATTTACTCCTGCTGAAGTAACTACAATCTCTTCACCTGTAATTCGCTTCGCCAGATTTCGGAATTCCAAATCCGTGAAGATATCGAGGATAAGCTCTTTATTTGGTTCTTCCAATTTCAATTCTTCGGCATTAAACTCAACAGGTGAATCAAGAATAATCGTCGCAAGCAATTTAGAAATAAGTCCCTGCTCTTTGAAATTGATCATGTTTTCCTTCATCTTGCCTTTCAGGTCTTCTACGTTTTCGAAAACACCTTCCATGGAGCCATAATCCGCAATCAATTTTTTGGCGGTTTTTTCCCCGACTCCCGGAATTCCCGGAATATTATCTGCAGCATCTCCCCACAATCCCAATATATCGATTACCTGCAATGGATTTTCGACTTCAAACTTTTCACAAACTTCTTTTACTCCCATAATCGATGCAGGATCTCCACCGCGACCAGGTTTATAAATGAAAATGTTCTCGCTCACTAATTGACCAAAATCCTTATCCGGAGTCATCATGTAAGTCAGGAAACCTTCTTTTTCGGCCATTTTCGCCATGGTCCCGATCAGGTCATCTGCCTCGTATCCATCAACTACATACATCGGAATACGGAATGCTTCAATGATACGCTTGATGGGCTCAATCATATTCCGGATATCTTCCGGCATTTCCTCCCGATGTGCTTTATAAGCTGCAAAGTCCACATTCCGGTTTGTTGCGCCTCCCGGAGGATCAAATACTACTGCGATGTGTGTGGGTTTCTCTTTGTTCAGGATATCGATCAGCACATTCGTAAAACCGAATGCCGCAGAAGTGTTTTGTCCTTTCGAATTCACTCTTGGATTTTTTGCAAAAGCAAAATACGCCCTGTAAATCAATGCAAAAGCATCTAACAGGAACAGTTTTTTATCGGACTCCGGAGTAAGCATATTTTTCAAGAATTGTGAGTTGCAAGTTTACTTCAAATTCAGCAATTCTATGTGCTTTTTTCGAATAATTCTAATGAAATAACCGCAAAGAATGGAAGAGCGCAAAGGGTTAGCCTGACTCTGCGTTCTCTTCGCCTTTGCGGTGCAAAATCCAATTAACACTTCAGCCTGTATAACTATTCCAAATCAACTTACTTTCTGCCGCTCTTTGACCGAAATTTGAAAAGTGATAAAATGGTTTAAGCTTACCGTGGTTTACGGGATTGTTTTTTTGGTCGGTTACCTGGGAACCGGGATTACGTTACATTATGTGAAACCGGAAGTTCGTATTTTGCCTGAATTCGTGGAGAATATCCTGGATGGCGGAGCGGTCTGGAAAGTTCAATACCTAGAAGAATCGGATGTTTCCATGTTTGACCAGCGAACCTTTAACCCGGAATCGCACGATCCGGAGGAGGAAATCCTGTTTACGGATGATTACAATTCGAAGAATGGAATTTTTTGTTTCAGGGGAAATGCACAGCGCAATGCACCAACCCGTGGCGTGTTGAAAGGAAGACCTACGAATATCCGATTGGATTGGGAATTCACAACCGATTATGACGGGCGGACAACGGAATATGGTTCCTGGGGTGGTGGTTCAGGTTGGACAGGCCAGCCACTGGTAATCAAATGGCCACAAAAGATTGCGAAGCGACTTCATGGGATGGAAGAAAGCTATTTGAACCAATCCAATTTCAGGGAAGTGATTGTTGGAAGTTTATGCGGAGATATCTATTTCATCGATTGGAAGACAGGAAAACCGACTAGACCACACGTGACGATTGAAAACCCGATCAAGGGGACTGTTTCGGTGGACCCAAGAATGAATGGATTGCTTTACGTGGGTCAGGGAATCAAGAATGGTGACCGGTTTGGCTCCTACATTTTCAACATGTTCACAGGTCAGGAGATTTTCTTCCGGAATGGCTTGGATCCAAAGGCACGAAGAGCTTGGGGAGCATTTGACAGCAATTCCCTAATAGATGCCAAAACGGGTTATTGGTTTCACCCGGCTGAGAACGGACAGATTTACAAAACCAAGATTACGAATAGCAAAGAAATTCCGAGCGCATTTATTTTCAATTACCGGATTCAAAAACATCCGGATCTGGGAATTGAATCTAGTTTTGGGGCATGGAACAACCTCGGGTGGTTCGGTGACAACGGGGGAAATGTGTTTTGCATGAATCTGATGACGATGAAACCTGTTTGGTACCTGGATAATTACGACGACACGGATGCATCCATGGTAATCGATCTACAGGAGGAAGATCATCCGTTCCTATATATCGGAAATGAAGTGGATAAGCAAGGAGAAACAGGCACTGCACATATTCGCAAGATTGATGGGCTTACCGGGAAAGAGATCTGGGACGTGTCTAGGAGATCCACCAATACCAAATTGAATGGCCGTGTGAATTCGGGAGGTGTTTTGGCATCTGTATTACCCGGAAAGAAGAAAGCGAGCAACCTGGTTTATGGAATTTTTTCGCGTGTGAATGGAAGTTTGGCTGGAGAGTTTGTTGCAATCGACAAAATTTCCGGAAAAGAAAAATTCACCATCCCCATGGATTATTACAGTTGGGCATCACCGATCGATTTATACGATAAAGCAGGTAATTGCTATGTTTTCTTTACGGATGTTTACGGGACCATTTACCTGGTTGATGGACTCACCGGCAAGATCATAGTGAAACGGAAAACAGATTGTGTCTGGGAATCTTCGCCGGTTGCATGGGGAAATCGGATCGTGGTTGGAAGCAGGGGGAAAAAGATTGTGAGCTTTTTAATAGACTAAAAGACATAAGACGAAAGACCCAAGACAGAATTAGTCTTAAGTCTAAGGTCTTTGGTCTATAGTCTTTGATGTTACTTTCTCAAACTTTCGCATTTCATCTTCAACCAGTGAGAAACTAAAAATGTATCTTTGTTTCCAATGAAAAATTCGAATCGCCCACTCATTTTCGTGACTAATGACGACAGCCTGCATGCAAAAGGAATTGCTTCCTTAATTGCTGTTGCTCAGGAGTTTGGAGATGTGGTAGTAATAGCTCCCGACAAACCACAATCGGAATGGGCCATGCAATTACTATTTCACATCCGTTGAGATTAACACGTACTGAACTTTTTGAAGGGATTGAATCCTATTCGTGTAGTGGTACGCCGGTTGATTGCGTGAAATTGGGAGTCTATGAAGTATTGCATCGCAAACCGGACCTGATCCTGTCGGGAATCAATCACGGATTGAATTCTTCTACGAATGTCTTGTATTCCGGAACCATGTCTGCAGCAGTGGAAGGAGCGATGGAACACATTCCAAGTATCGGTTTCTCCTATGGTGATTTTGATGAAGATGCGGATTTTTCTGCTCCGATGGCTGTGGCAAAACAAGTGATCCCTCAAGTGTTGAGCAATGGATTACCGAAAGGAGTTTGTTTGAACGTGAATGTACCGAAAGGTCCGCTGGAAGCGTTAAAAGGGGTGGAAGTTTGCAGACAAGCCTATGCTTTTTGGGAAGACCGTTTCGACAAGCGGATAGATGTGGCCGGAAGGCCATATTATTGGCTTACGGGAACATTTGATTCAAGAGAAGATGCAACTGATACGGATTTACATTTTCTGGATCAGGGGTTTGCTACAATTGTCCCTACACAATTTGATTTAACAGCTCATGAAGCAATTGCGGGCTTAAAAAAACTATTTAAATGAAAAGAAAATTCACTTGGAATTCACGGATTACTGTGGGAATGATAATAGGACTGATTTCTCCATTCATTTTCGTCCCGCTTACGGTTGGACTTATTTCCTGGTCTCAGAGTTATCCTTATTCTTTTATGTGGGACAAACTAATGTCAAGTGTTCCTTTCCAAAGTAAGTTCCTTTCCCTTTCAATTATTCCCAACTTGCTTTGGTTCTATATCTTCCTGAATAAGGAACGTTACGACCTTGCTCGAGGAATTATCATCGGATCAGCATTGTTTCTTCCATTCATTCTATATGTCAATCTGATTCGTTAATGGGAAAGAAGATCTATATCATTTCCGGTGAAGCCTCCGGGGATTTGCATGGAGCGAATGTAATGAAAGAACTTTACGCGGACCAACCCGACCTCGATATCCGATTTTGGGGTGGAGACAAGATGCAAGCGGTCGGTGGAACGATGGCAAAACACATTCGCGACCTGGCATTCATGGGTTTTGTGGAAGTCCTGAAGAATTTGCCCACCATTCTAAGAAACATCCGTTTTTGCAAAGAAGATATTCTGAAATTTCAACCGGACGCTTTGTTGCTCATAGATTACCCCGGGTTCAATATGCGTATTGCAGAATGGGCAAAGAAAAACAATATCAAAGTGTACTTCTACATTTCCCCAACTGTTTGGGCGTGGAAGGAAAACCGGGTACATAAGATCAAAAGGGATGTCTACAAATTGTTCTGTATCCTTCCTTTCGAGGCCGAGTTCTATAAAAAATACGAGTACAACGTTGAATACGTTGGACATCCGTTATTGGATGAAATTGAGCAATACCAGGAACTTCCGAAACAGGAGCTGAAGATCTCAAATGCTGAGGGTAAACCGATCATCGCTATGCTTCCGGGATCCCGGAAACAGGAATTGCGGACAAAATTACCGGTCATGCTTCCTTTGGTAGACCTGTTTCCGCAATATCATTTTGATTGCC
>Ga0247691_1000114_pt1 | contig 20067 bp, 21 predicted proteins | sample CNK32_metaG_FD_182721 | JGI IMG/M metagenome (GOLD analysis project Ga0247691, IMG submission 182721) | Soil microbial communities from Purdue University Martell Research Forest, Indiana, United States - CNK32 | ecosystem: Environmental > Terrestrial > Soil > Temperate forest > Bulk soil...
CCATTTCTATCAACTTTAAATTTTCAGAGTCCATAGAAATGGTCTTACGAAGTAAAGTCTTAATGAATTCCTGTTCGTCTTCCTTGTCTTTATACAAGGGCATTGCGACAAACTTCTCACCTTCTTCCATTGCTTTGATAGATTTGACAGCCATTTGACAAGCCAAATCGATATCATCCAACCAATGAATGCTTTTCTCTTCAAAGAAGTGATAAATCAAAGGTGAATTTGCAATTTCCGCCTTGAACAGGTTGATCATGAAGTTCTTGTCTTCCTCAAAACCGGTTTCTTCCGTATTCATATGAGCAAACCAGGTTTCCCCTTCTTTCATTTGAAGGAAAATCTTGCGGAACATTTCATGGTGTTCATCACCGATCCAGTTTACAGAGCGATCTTCCGCAGCCTCACGAAGCGAGTAACTGTCCTGCAAAGTCTGAATGATTGCCGAATCCACAAATCTTCTGTTCGGATTCAGGTCCTCATCCGTCGGACGGATTTTCTTTTTATTTTCTTCAATACGATGTTCAGCAATATCTTTCAATTCACCGAAACTCAGCAACAGATACAAATACAAATCGTAAATACGATCCACAGCTTGTATCAATTCGTTTTCGGTTTTCTTGATGCTCTCCTCGTCTGCCTGGAAATAAGCATAAAGGGCTTGCAAAACTTTAATCCGTAAATGTCTTCTATTCAGCATTATAAACTACTCTCCTAACTTTTATAGTGGTAATTTCACTTTACCGATTGATTCGATGCGCTCTTCGGCGATCTTGTTTGCAATTTGATATGTTGGAACACCTTCAGCACTTGAACGGGAAACGATATTTCCAATTGTCGAATAGATCTCCTCTGCTTTCGCCATGGACCATTGTGCAGACAAACCTGCAACTTCCGAATAACAATTGATCACACCACCTGCATTCAATGCGAAATCCGGTGCGTAAATGATTCCTTTGTCTTTCACCAATTGACCGTGAATTTTTTCATTTGCCAATTGGTTGTTCGCTGCTCCTGCAATGATCGAACACTTCAGGCGATTGATCGTATCGTCATTCACTGTAGCACCCAAAGCACAAGGAGCGTAAATATCCATCGGCACGTCGTAAATCTCGTCCAAACCAACAACTTTCACTCCGTATTGATCCGAAACGCGTTTCAACGTATCCTGATGAATATCTGTGATCGTTACTTCAGCTCCTTCAGAAACCAGGTGTTTCACCAAGTACTCTCCAACGTGACCAACACCTTGAACAGCGACTTTTTTACCCGCCAAAGAATCAGAACCAAATTGCTGACTTGCACATGCTTTCATTCCCATGTAAACTCCATAAGCAGTTACAGGAGAAGGATCTCCGCTTTTTCCTGGCAAACCAACCACGTGATTTGTCTCCATGGAAACCCATACCATGTCTACCGGTGAAATTCCCACGTCCTCTGCAGTAATGTATTTTCCAGCCAATGAGTTAACGAACTTCCCGAAACGACGGAATAAAGCTTCTGATTTCATTGAGCGCGAATCTCCAATGATCACTGCTTTTCCACCTCCCAGATTCAATCCTGAAATCGAATTCTTGTAAGTCATCCCTCTTGAAAGACGCAATACATCATTCAAAGCTTCCATTTCATTGTTGTACATCCACATGCGGGTTCCTCCCAAAGCAGGCCCAAGAACGGTGTTATGTACAGCAATAATTGCTTTCAAACCAGTCGCAGTATCGTTACAGAATAACAATTGCTCGTGGTTATACATACTCATTTGAGAAATAACGGGGTTTTCAGCCAGATTTAAATCTTTGACTTCTTTTACTTCAAACATACGCGACTTTTAATCTTTATTTCAATGCGAATGGCTAATTTTGTAATTCGAACAAAATCGCATTAGCGCTCGCAAAAATAGGAAATTTATCGAATGAAGTCTCTAAGCTATTTAAACAAATATTTCTTCAAATACCGTTGGCGATTCCTCATTGGTATCGGCTGCATTATTATTGGCAACTACTTTGGCGCTCGGATTCCCGTAATTATAGGAGAATCCATGGATATTTTAAAAGGCGAGAAACCGATCAGTGCAGGTCAAACGCTTTTTTGGGCCGTTCTCGGACTTGCCGGACTTGCCATTCTTTTTAACATAATTAAGGGATTTTTCCTGTTCCTGACCCGTCAAACACTGATTGTCATGTCGCGCTACATTGAGTTCGACCTGAAAAATGAGATCTTTGAAAAATACCAGCAACTGGATTACAGTTTTTACAAGAGTCAATCGACAGGTGATCTGATGAACCGGATTTCGGAAGATGTTTCCCAGGTTCGCCAGTATCTTGGACCGGGAGTCATGTACACCATCAACCTAGTTGTTTTATTGCCATTCAGTCTATATCAAATGCTGAAGATCAATACAGAGCTTGCCCTTTACGCCCTTGCTCCTCTTCCAATTATGGCTGTTTTAATTTATTTGGTTTCCACCCGAATGAATAAACTGAGCAAAGAAGTCCAACAGGAACAATCCCGTTTAAGCACTTTAAGCCAGGAAACCTTCTCCGGAGTCCGTGTAATCAAAGCATACATCCAGGAAAAACACGCCAAACAGAAATTCGCATCCAGCTCGGGAACTTACCTAAAGAAAACCATGCGTTTGGTTCGGACAAATGCCCTGTTCATGCCAACTATCTCGCTTTTGATCGGAACCAGTACTTTATTGAGTATCTACATGGGCGGAATGCTGACTTTTGATACCAAAAGCGGTGTGAAACCCGGAGAAATTCTATCGATCATCTTGCTTATTTACAACCTGACCTGGCCATTTGCGAGTATTGGCTGGGTAACCAGTATCAATCAACGTGCAGCGGCATCCCAGGAACGCATCAATGAATTCCTGAAAACGGAACCGGCAATCAAAAATCAATCGGAAGCTGATTTGGAGCTATTCCAGGAAATCCGGTTCAAGGATATGTCTTTCCGCTACAAACCTGAATTGCCGGATGTGCTATCCAATATTAATTTTACATTGAAACGCGGTGAAACACTTGGAATTATTGGAAAAACGGGTGCAGGAAAATCAACTTTGCTACAATTGATCGTGCGTCAACTGGACCCAAGTGCCGGTGAAATAACCTACAACTCAAAAAAACTTTCGACAATCAATCTAAAAGAATACCGGAAACACATTTCAGTTGTCCCCCAGGATGTATTCCTTTTTTCCGATACGATCTACAACAACATCACTTTTGGAGCATTGAACCTGGAAGCGACTAGCAAGGAAGAAGTGATCGAAGCTGCCAAAAATGCGCATGTATTGCACAACATAGAAGCTTTTCCGGATAAATTCGAAACGATCTTGGGCGAACGAGGCGTGAATCTTTCCGGAGGACAGAAACAACGTGTCAGTATTGCCCGCGCATTGATCCGCAAACCGGATATTTTACTTCTGGACGATTGTTTATCAGCTGTTGACACGGAAACCGAAGAAATCATCTTGGGAAATCTGAAACGCCTGAACCAGGAACAGCAAACAACTTCCGTCATTGTGAGCCACCGTATTTCAAGCCTTAGAAACGCAGATTACATTCTGGTACTTGAAGATGGCCGGATTGTAGAAGAAGGAAAACCGGTAGACCTATTGCAAACAAGCGGACAGTATCGTGAATTGTACGACAAGCAATTGATGGAGGAACCGAAAATATTTGAAGACTAGGCCGGAATTATCAATTATCAATGAGGGAATTATCAAGAAGTTTATATACTCTGATCTTCTTGATAATTGATAATTAAAGAATTGATAATTATTCTATTCTTTCTCCGGGTGAAGCAGCATGTAATGCTCGAGTTTATCCTTAATGAATGTGATCAGCTCAATATCTGTTGCTGTTTTCAGGAAATTCTCATCCATTGACATAAAGCGGATGAAATCAATGAAATCATCGTTGCTTAATTTAATGATATCATAAGAAACATAGAGTTTCAACAATTCCTGAACCACTTCTTCTTTTGAATCTTCGTATTGTTTTTGTGCAACTAATGCCTTGGATTGCTCTCTTTTAGAAAAACGTTGATACAATGCTGTTATCGGACTTTGAAAAGCTTCTAATCCTGTGATCGTACGAGTTTCTCTCAAAGCCAAAGCGGCTCGCTCTTCCTTGATCTCCTGGAGGGATTTTAATGGTTTAACGACCACTTCATCGATCTGACGTGCTTTTCGTTCCACCACTGCATAGACATCATAATGACAGGAAGAATCGCCAATTACCCGAAATCCGTAACGCTCATACCCTTTGATTGACAAGATGATCGAATCATTGTTACTCACATAAACCCCGAATGTTCCGTCCGGCTGACCAAAAACGCCTTTACCGGTAGAAGTGTTCACCACCATCAAATTCAGGAATGTATGCTTATTCAAGGTATCTTCCACCTTTCCCTTTAACCAGACTTTTGTACACGGCTGAGCGAATGCACTACCCGACACTATAAATAAGATTAGAACAATCAGTTTCATGTGACGAAAATATGACTTTTTTTGAGGCTTTCATTTGCGTTAACGATTATTTAGAGTTTTAAATAGTTCAATAGTTCAATAGTTCAATAGTTCAATATAATCTAAATAATTAATCACTTCATTGAACACTTGAACATTTTTGAACTTTTTTGAACAAGTAGAAACATTGCTAGAATGCAAATTTAGCTTTCAAGACCACTTCAATAATGCTACAGATGTAACGCATGTTAATTCACTTTTGTAACTGTTAATTTTTCGAAAGAAATCCATTTTTCAAGAACGCTTTTCAAAAGTTCGTAAATTTGCACCATGAAAAGAGTGGTTGTTGGTTTATCCGGCGGTGTAGATTCCAGTGTTACGGCTTATTTGCTTCAACAGGAAGGATATGAAGTTATCGGACTATTCATGCGCAATTGGCACGATGAAACTGTAACCCTTTCCAACGATTGCCCGTGGATCGACGACAGCAACGACGCACTTTTAGTGGCCGAACATCTTGGAATCCCCTTCCAGGTATTGGATCTCAGCAAAGAATACAAGGAACGCATCGTAGATTACATGTTTGCAGAATACGAAGCCGGAAGAACCCCAAATCCGGATGTACTATGCAATCGGGAAATCAAGTTTGACGTGTTTTTAAAAGCCGCTATGGAACTCGGAGCAGATTACGTTGCCACCGGTCATTATTGCCGAAAAAGCACGACAGAAGACGGTATTCACCACTTATTAGCCGGATTAGACCCCAACAAGGATCAATCTTACTTCTTATGCCAATTATCACAGGAACAACTTTCAAAAGCACTCTTCCCTATTGGAAACCTTCAAAAATCAGAAGTGAGAGCAATTGCAAAAGAAATCGGCCTGGTTACTGCAGACAAGAAAGACTCTCAGGGATTGTGCTTTGTAGGAAAAATTTCATTGCCCGAATTTCTTCAACAAAAGCTTAAAGTTAAACATGGTAATATAATCGAAATAAACGAGTTAGATACTCAGTTTATGAATTATTCCCAGATTCCGGTTGACCTGGACCATGTGGTGGACCTAAGTAAGGAATTCATCTATTCCCCAACCATGGGAGTGGAAGTTGAAAAACACATTGGCGCACATTACTACACCATCGGTCAACGAAAAGGACTTCATATCGGAGGAAGACCCAACCCTTCATTCGTTATCGGCATAGATACAGAAACAAACACTGTTTACTCAGGTCAGAAAGACGATCACCCGGGATTAAACAAATGGGCTTTAAAAATTGAAACAGACGAAATGCATTGGATCAATCCTTTATTTCAATTGAATATTGGAGACATCAAAGAGTTTGATCTACGGATCAGATACCGGCAACAACTGCAAAAAGGAACATTAACGCGCTTAGAAGACGGTTTTTACATCCTATTTCATGAAAAACAACGAGGAATCACTCCGGGACAATTTGCTGCGTTTTACCAGGAAGACGAATTGATCGCTTCAGGAATCATTTCTCATTAGGAAGAAAAACATCAAAGGTAAAATCAGCATAAAAGACTAAGGTCTTTACAATCTTTTTTTCTGAAAAACCCTTCTCTTCCTGCGATTTTGGAGTTATTTTCAGACCATCATTCTTAGAAGCAACCGTATCAGAGCCTGCCAAAGGCATTTCATCCGTTTCTTTCTTGGACTGCTTGCCGGTAAAGAGCCATTCAGCCGAAACACGCGGAAACGCGATCAGTAATTTCTCTACAAAATCGAAGCTGGGCTTATTTCTTCCACTCAACACATGACTCACATTCGATCGTTGCACCCCGATCCTATCCGCAAAAGATCCGGCATTCAATTTATGCGAATCCATAATCATCCGTAAGCGATCTTTTACTTCCATGATACAAATGTATCATTTAATATTTACAATTCTATCTAAATGCATTTTCACATTTGTAACATGTAAACATAAAAAAAGTCCTTCGAAATTTCGAAGGACTTCCATTATTATCTTATATCAATCTAGTTTACGCTATAACCAAAGAAAAGCATGCTATTCGTAACTGACGGCATATTAGGTCCAAATGTTACCAAATCCATTAATCGGGCAACTTCTACAATACTCAAATTGCTATTCTTACCCATTGCTTTGTGGCGCTCCAATTTTGTTTTCGCCAAGCTTACTGCGTTATTAATCATCGTGCTTTCCATATTATATAAAACTTAAATGCGATTCCGTTTTGACCCATTTACGCCACACTCTCCCATTTGGTTACAAATCCAATCAAAAAAAATGAAAAAAAGTGGAAATTGTTTTAATAAGCAGTTCCAATGTCTTAGATTAAAAACTTATAAATCAATGATTTAAACTAGAAAGCACATTTGTGAAAATAAATTGAAAAATTAATTCGAGATCAACTCTTCATAAGCATCCTGAATCTCCAGGAACCGTTGAGCATGCACCTCCTGCTCCGCTTCACTCAAATCCCGATTTCGATCCGGATGATATTCTTTAACTAACCTACGGTAGCTTTTCTTGATATCTTCTTCAGTAGCACCGGTCCCCAAATCCAATATTGCCAGCGCCATCCTTCTTCGAATCCCAATATTCGCAATAGTATGCAACCGCTCGTTATTTGCAGAAGCCCCAAAAACACGTTTACGGTGTTCAATCACCTTTTTTTCAATATAAACCGACTGAACCCCAATCAGCTCTCCCAACCGAACCAAAGCGGTAAACTCCCGATCGATTAGTTCATCATCTACAAAAACCAGGTTAATCAGGAAATCAATCAGTTCTGCCCGCTCTTCCGCTCCATACATCTTCTGAATCACCCAATTCGCAACGCTGCGCACATGAATAGAAGTTTCGCCGACCAATTCCAATTCATTGGCAACAATCAAGGAATCTATATTAAATTTTTGGTTGATGTAAATAACGATAAAAGACTGTTTTTCAAAAGATTTAACTGCATTCTTCCGCATCATCCATGCAGCAAGTAAAACATAAATCTGGAAAACCATTTTTTCCGTCTTCTTTCCGGAAGGTGGCTGAAAACTGCGTTTCAACACAAGTTCAGAACTGACTTTTCGCTCTTTCACATCCCGTACTTGCCTTTTAGTTAAGATCACAACCAAAAGAACCAGACAAAATCCAAAAACGATTCCAATTACCAACATGTCATGAATTTACAATAGATTCATAAGCCAATTGAATTTCTCGGAACTTTTCGCTCATCTGTTTCTGAACCTCAAGAGATTCGTTCATAAAGCGATCCGGATGTGTCAATTTGACCAATCTTCGATAAGTTGCCTTCACTTCTTCCATGGAGGCATTCATTTCCAAACCTAAGATTGCATAAAAAGAGTCTTTCTTCGAAAAACTCGTCTCCGCACGATAGTTCCGTTCGTTCTTTTGTATCAGTTTCTCCTGGTAAATCGATTCAAAATCAGTGATCTCCAAATTAAATTTAGCCATTAATGCCAACAGGTAGCGTTGCTCATCATTGTTGATTCCACCATCATACAAGGCAATTCCCGCCAGAAAATTGATCAATCTGACCTTCCATTCTTTTTTCAGGTTCCGATTGGACCAATCGGCAAGAGAATCGATTCGCACCACATGCCTCATAGAATAAGCATACGACTCTTCAGCATAATAATACTGGTTCTTAAAATTTCGCTTCAGATAACTGTCGATGTAGGGAAATTTCATGTAGTAATTATCCAGATCTCTCACCACAATAGCACAAGCTGAAGCTATGAAAATCTCATAAATATTCTCCGGAGTCGGAAGAAAATTCCATGGAATGATTCCCTTATCCCAGTCAGAATCAATTTCTCCATCACCATCAGCATCGCCTTTGCTTATTAGACTCTTGTAGACCACATAACCAATCACACTTATAAACAATACTGCAACTATGATCCCCGTCCAGAAACGTTCCTCAGGCGGCATCGGTGGATAATAATAACGACTATAATAACCATAACCACCAATTAAAGAAAGTGAAGTGAGTTGAATCATTTCAATAATTAGATTTAGGCATTAGCGGATAAATCAAATGCTCCAAGCCATTCAACTTGATCTCATAGATCAGTTCGAGTTGCTGACCCAATTTACCTGCAGGAAAACCGTTTTGCTTGAACCAAACCAGGTAATTTTCAGGCAAATGGATCAAGTACCTGTCTTTGTACTTCCCAAAAGGCATTTTGGCTTTTGCCAAGGATACTAATTGATGTTCATCCATTCCGTGAATTTAGCTCAAATTAGGCAAATCGAAAACATATTTACACTCAAATCAGTTATCCAGTAACTTAAGCACCTGCTCATAATGCAGTTGAAGTTCCTGAAATTTAACCTCCAGACCATTTCGTTCTTCCGCTGTTGCATCCGGATGACGATCAGGATGGTATTCCTTCACCAGCTTACGGTACTTATCCCTTAATAATTGCTCATCAATTGCATCACGCTTTACACCAAAATAATCCAATGCCCTCACGATCAAATCGTCCCGATAAGTTACACTTTGAGAATTTTGAGTTTTGCGCCAACGATTCTGCTGTTCCATAAATACCTGATTGATACTATCCATCAGATCTGCCCATTCCTCACGCGCCAGGGAAAAAGTATCAATGATCCGGAAAAGCTCTGATTTTTCCCTTGGAGCCACCACACCGTCCTGAGCAGCCATGTGGATCAAAAAACGCACAACATCCCTTCGCTCCTCCTCCGCGTGAAAACGGTTCAGCCAATTCACTATCGACTCCGAGCGATACACATCGTTGTACGACATTTTTAACGACTCATGAAATGAATTACTTTTGGGATAGAGGTAAACAATGTATTCTTTCAGGTAAATGCATTTTTCCTGAAAACATTCCGGGTTGGTCCGCAGAACATTCATACTCAAGAGTACCAGCGCATCGATGTGGTTATACTGATTGAACTTTGTTTTGAAACGAAACTCCTTTTTAAACTTGAAATAGACATATCGAATCAAAAGATAAGCCGGAACAGACATAATAATCACCGTAAGTGACAAACCGATCGTTGTCTCAATCAATCTTTGCCTTTCAGCCTCCAAATCATTTTCCCTGATTTTTTGTAAATGACTCGCTGAAAGATCCAGTAACAAGGACCAATTCATGTTATTCTTTAAGTTTAGTTAGTTTTCATTCGTTTAAGAGGTCTCGAATTTAGCTCAAATTAGCCAGATCGAAAACATATTTGGTACCGAAATCGGTTGTTTCCAAAGTATATGTACCCTCCAATTGTTCCGACATGGCCTGGATGATCTCCGTCCCGAAAGAAGCAACAGAACCGTCGATCCACAAGCCATTATCACTATAAACCAAAATAAAGCGATTGGATTTATGGGACTCATTCTCACTCAGGCTAATTGAAATCTTTGGATCCTCCTGACTTTGAAAGGCGTGTTTCAGGGAATTCAGTAACAGTTCATTGATCAGAAGCGCCAAGGGAACAATGCTTTTCGACTTCATATCCTGTACTTCGACCTGGATTTCGAAAACCGGTTTTTTCGAGATGGAATAGCTCATCAGCAAACTATCCACCAGTGATTTCAGGTATTTATCCAGGTCAAACTTCGACAAGGAACCGGATTGGTACATTTTTTCGTGAATGATCGCCATTGCTGTAACACGGTCAATTGCCTCCTGGTAAGATCCACCGTGTTCCGAATCCATATTATTGGCCTGAAGACGCAATAAACTCGTGATAATCTGCAAGTTATTCTTTACCCGGTGATGGATTTCACGAAGCATCACCTCCATTTCTGAATTCTGCTTTGAAATGAGCTTGTTCTGATTCGAAAGCTTTTGATTGTTCTCTATCAGTTCAAGACGCGAATAATTGGTCGTCAAAACATACAGGTTCAAAATATAAGCAATAGCAAAACCAACAATGGAATACTCCAAAATAAAAGTCGTGATATCATTTCCGGAAAATGACTTTACAGAAACGATATTCCTTTCATGCAGATAGATCAGATAGTAGAACAGAATCAGGAAATGAGCAAGCAGGATGGAAATCCCCCATTTTTTTCCCAAAACGAAGAAGGTGAAGATAATATTCACCACCATCCACATCGGAGTGAGGTAATTTGTAGCATGCAGCCAAAGAAATGCTCCGGAAACAATACAAAAAGTCAAAATGGAACATATCGCACCTACTAAGCGGTAATTTTTCGTGACATGGATCACCACCAATCCGACAATACACATTCCCACAGCGAAGAAATTGGGTGTCGCACTAAAATGTTCATTGGAAAGATTAACCACGGCCACTAACGACATCAACCCCACGAAAAAGTAGAGTAAATGCAGTACAAGACGGAATTTCATTTTTTCATGAAACTCCAACCAATTAGTGTTCAGTTTATCCATCATTTAGATTTCAATAACAAATAAAGCATCTTTTTTTGGATATCTTTTCAAGTGAAAAGAATGGAACAAAAAAAAGGCACCTAAAGATGCCTCATTTATTTATTTCATAGGAATCTGTTTTAACACCTCCAATAAGTAATTCCAAAACTTCTGAACGGAAGAAATCTGGACACATTCATCCGGAGAATGCGCTCCACGAATATTCGGTCCAAAAGAAATCATATCCATTCCGGGAAAGTGCTTTCCAAGGATCCCGCATTCCAATCCGGCATGACATGCTTTGATATTTGGTTCTGAGTTGAATTGCTTACGATACAAGTCAGCCATCACCTTTAAAATAGCAGAATCAGCATTTGGCTCCCAACCCGGATATTCTCCGCCTTGAACAACTTCTATCCCGACACTTTCAAAAGCGGCACGAATGGTGTTTGCCACATCTTTCTTAGAAGATTCGACAGAACTGCGCTGTAATGACTGAGTGGTAAACTGATCATCTCCAACTGTCACTTTCGCTAAACTGGAAGATGCCTCCACTAAAGAAGCAATTGCCGGACTCATTCGGTAAACACCATTGTTAACTGCATAAATTGAATTTACAATGCGTTCAAAATCAGAATTTTTTACAACTCTATTTAAATCTCCACTTTCAAAAATCGTCCAGCTCGCATCTTTTTCGATTGACTGGTATTCCGCTTCAATCTGAGCGATTATCTGATCAACTGCCTGATGAAATTTTGTTTTTTCGTCTTCTGAAACAGCAACTACCGCCGTACTTTCCCGTGGAATAGCGTTTCTTAAACTTCCTCCATCCAGGCTACACAATTTCAAGTCCACTTCCGATTGGACATGTTTAAACAAACGGTTCATCCATTTATTTGCATTTCCTCTTCCCAGATGAATATCCATTCCGGAATGCCCACCAAGCAGACCTCTCAATTTAATCTCAAAACAGACATAATTGCTTGGAAGATCTTCGTAAGTGATTGCTGCTTTCGTGTTTGTATCAATACCACCTGCACAACCGATCGACAACTCATCGTCATCTTCCGTATCCAGGTTCAATAAGATTGTTCCGGTAATATTGGAAGCATCCACTTGCAAAGCTCCGGTCATTCCCGTTTCTTCGTCAATTGTGAAAAGCGCTTCTATTGCAGGATGAGCTATATCTGTAGATTTCAAAACCGCCATGATCGTAGCCACACCAATTCCATTATCTGCACCAAGCGTGGTTCCATTGGCCTTCACCCAATCACCATCCACCAGCATTTCAATTCCCTGCACATCAAAATCAAAGATCGTGTCGGAATTTTTTTGGTGAACCATGTCCAAATGCGACTGCATTACAATCGTTTGCCTGTTCTCCATCCCGGAAGTTGCCGGTTTTTTGATGATCACATTACCGATATGATCCTGAATCGTCTCCAATCCAAGTGACTTTCCAAAATTCATCATGAACGCAATCACACGCTCTTCTTTTTTCGAAGGACGAGGCACTCCATTCAAATCAGCAAAATGGTTCCACAATGCTTTCGGTTCTAAATCTCTTACTTCCATGCTTTTCTAATTACGAATTACGAATGCCTAATTACGAATTAGACACTCAAATTATTTTAACAATCAGAATTCCCATTCGTAACTCAGAATTAGGAATTCGGAATTATTCAACTATTTCGAATATTTACTATTCTGTTAATGTATAATTCTTCCACTTTCGTGCGTGCCCACGGGGTTTTACGCAAAAAAGTCAGACTTGATTTGATACTTGGATTACTTATAAAACAATTGATTGGAATGAGTTTTCCCAATCGTTCGAAACCAAACTCCTCTACCAGTTCGGTGACTATTGTTTCTAATTTTACTCCGTGAAGTGGATCCATATTTTTCAAATTATGAATTCAGAATGCAAAATTCAAAACAAGAACAGACTCTTATTTTTGCATTTTGCATTCTACATTTTGAATTAAACTAACTTACGGTATTTAATTCTCTTCGGAGCTGCATCTCCCAAACGTTTGCGTTTATTCTCTTCGTATTCCGAATAAGAACCTTCAAACCAAACAACCTGAGAATCTCCTTCAAAAGCCAGGATATGCGTACAGATCCGATCCAGGAACCAACGGTCGTGGGAAATCACTACTGCACATCCTGCAAAACTTTCGATTCCTTCTTCCAATGCACGCAAAGTATTTATGTCGATATCATTCGTAGGCTCATCCAGTAACAAGACATTCGCTTCCGTCATCAAGGTCATTGCCAAATGCAGACGGTTTCGCTCTCCACCGGAAAGTATCCCTACTTTTTTGCTTTGATCGGAACCTGCAAAATTGAATTTCGACAGGTAAGCACGTGCATTAAACTTTTGATTTCCAATTTCAATGAATTCATTTCCGCCACCAATTACTTCAAAAACTGTTTTTTCAGGCGAAATATCTTTGTGGGTCTGATCTACATAACCGATCTTCACCGTCTCACCAATGGCGAAAGTTCCTTTATCAGGAGCCAACTCATCCATGATCATTTTGAAGATAGTTGTCTTACCGGCACCATTCGGACCAATGATCCCAACGATTCCTGCCGGAGGTAATTGGAAATTCAAATCATCGTATAACAATTTATCTCCAAACGCCTTCATCACGTGCTCTGCATTGATCACATTATTTCCTAAACGAGGTCCATTTGGAATCGGAATCTCCAGATTCACTTCTTTGTCCTTCATTTCTTCGGACATCATCTTATCGTAATTCTGAATACGTGCCTTATTTTTCGCATGACGCCCTTTCGGGTTCATTCGCACCCACTCCAACTCACGGGCAAGCATTTTCTGACGTTTCGATTCCGTTTTTTCTTCATCTTTTAATCGGGCTCCTTTTTGCTCCAACCAGGAAGAATAATTTCCTTTCCATGGAATTCCTTCTCCGCGGTCCAATTCCAGTATCCAACCGGCTACGTTATCCAGGAAGTAACGGTCGTGAGTTACTGCAATGACAGTTCCCTGGTATTGTTGCAAATGTTGCTCTAACCAATCTATCGATTCTGCATCCAAGTGGTTGGTTGGCTCATCCAGCAACAAAATATCCGGATTCTGCAACAACAAACGACACAATGCAACACGGCGCTTCTCACCACCCGAAAGGGTTTCTATCAACTGGTCATCCGGTGGACAGCGCAATGCATCCATCGCACGCTCCAATTTATTGTCCAATTCCCATGCATCAACCGCATCGATCTTATCCTGTACAACTCCCTGACGTGCAATCAGTTTGTCCATTTTATCCGGATCATTCAACACGTCTTCATCCATGAAAGAAGCATTGATCTCTTCGTATTCCTTTAAAATATCTACGATTTCCTGCGCACCTTCCATCACCACTTCCTTCACGGTCTTTTTCAGGTCCAAATCCGGCTCCTGAGGTAAGTATCCAACTGTGTAACCCGGAGAAAAAACCACATCTCCCTGAAATGATTTATCCAGACCTGCAATAATTTTCATTACAGTGGATTTACCGGAACCGTTCAAACCAATGATACCAATCTTCGCACCGTAAAAAAACGAGAGGTAAATATTTTTAATAATTTGCTTTCCTTGAGGAGTCACTTTGGAAACTCCAACCATGGAAAATATGATTTTCTTATCGTCAGACATATTGAATTTTTAAGGAAAACAAAGATAACATTCTCTGCGAAAATGCGTGTATGAAGGAAGGGAGATAACAAAAAAAGAGTCCCGACGTTTACTGTCGGGACTCTTTCAATAATGCATTCAATTTGGTATTAGAACATTCTGCTGAATCCTGACCCTACACCAATAAATATTAATATAATATACAATCCAAGAAATACAATGGTAAAAATCCCGGAGAATTTAAAGTATGATTTCAAATTCTGAACCCCGTATTCAAACTCACTTTGTTTGCTTGAATTCAAGCCTTTAGTAATTGACATTGCAAAACGGATCATATAAAGAGCCGGAAAAATCATCACAACAGCCAAACCAACATATAGGAAAGCCATCCCGATTAAAGGTCCAAAACCTGTTGAAAGTGCTGCAAATAACATAACTAACGAACCAATTGCCGTAATTCCTGCAAAAATAAATCCGACAATAGCCAGGAACCTGGCCCATTTACCAGAAGTAATTAAATGTTCCTTGATTGAATTGCTAACCTTTAGCTTATCGCCATCCAATTCGATGTTTTGATCTAGTGTATCCATAATAGTTGTTTTTGTTTGTTTATTTATGTTTAATTAATCTAATAAATCCGTATTACTTGAAATCCGAATTCCATCAGACTTAGGCAATCTTTTCAACATGGTTTTATACTGGGCCATCTTTACCCAAAAAATAATACCGATAACCAGGAGTCCTAATGCTGCAACAATATTCAACACTGGAATGACAAAACAGCAAATCAAAATCGGAAGAACAATTCCAAGTGATCTTCCATAATCTCCTGGCTGTGGACTGTTTCGGTCTTCAAATTCACGTCTCAGGCTTTCTGCAATCCGGGGATACAACATAAAGGGATAAATGACAGCTCCGTAAAATGGAATATACAACATCCAGACAAATCCCGGGTGAACCAGTCGATTTTTAGGATCTACCTGTCTCATTAGGTCCATCAGGTTTTTAACATAAAAAACACTCGCTGTTATTACAGCTCCAACAAGGAGCAGATACAAAAGAAAAAGAAGGGCAAACAAACCTGCCATAAGTATAATAGTATTGAATTATTAAGGTCGCTAAAATAGAAATTAAAAATCAGTTGAAACCGGTTTCCGCGACAATTTGTTCATTTCCGTGGCGTAAATGATCACAAAGGCGATTGAGAAGCAATTCGCTAAAAAACCAAAGAAAATACCCGGCCCCAGGCTTTTGGTCAGTCCGATAGTTGTGTAGATGGAAAATGCAACCGGTGGAATCTGGCCCAAACAATAGATCCAGAATCCCCAACGCTTCAACTGGAACATAAAAACCGCACCAAGAGTACATACTATTGGAAAGCCGAACCATTCCAAGAAATACCAGGCACCGGAATAGCTGCTTACGTTTGTAAAAGCTTTGGTTAAATCCGAATTGAAAAGAGAGAGTGCTGCAAGCACCAATGGAAAACCACAACCTACCCACGTAAGAATGCAAACAACCGTGAGCATAACGGACCTCCTCCCTTTCAGCTCCACTCCTAAACTATCTACTGATTCTTCTGTTTGCCAACTTTCCATGGTCAATTCCGTTTTTTACTAAAATAAAAAAATCCCGGCAAAAACTACAGTGATTTTTTCGCATAAAAAAAGCCGACTCTTAAAAAAGAATCGGCTTTCAAAAATTCAATAAACTATTATTGAGCGTCTTTCAATGCTTTATTCCAATCATCTGCATCCATGTTCTCAATGTTGTTAACACCTTGATTACGTGCTTCAACTAAAAGAGTTGTAGCTGGAATTGCCAAAGCATACCAAACTGTAGCAACAAGACCGATAACTAATCCTGAGATGGCTAATCCTCTTTTACCACCTGTTTTTTTCAATTTCCCCATTGCCATAGCACATAGGATAACTGAAACAAGGCAAAGAACGATTGCGATGTAAGTTACTACCATACTACCAGCTGCGATAGCAATGAAATTTAAAGGAAGAACAATTCCTACTAAAGATAGAATAAATCCACCTACAGCTTGTCCTTTACCTTGTACTTGTGTTGTTGCGTCTAAATTTTCTGACATAATTATAAATTTTGAGTTACCCGGCGAAAATAATACCTTTATTCGTAGATTCAGCATGATTGTTAAAAAAAGTGAATATTTTTTTATCAAATGATTTAAGTTAACAACCCTTAAAAACTCCTTATTTATCAGGGTTACAAGACTTAAAACAGCGTGAAAAAATAAAGTATTCGCCCACACATAAAAAGGTTGTTAACAATCGGACTTGTTGAAATAACGTTAGATATTATTGTTTTATTTGTATTTCTGTTAAAAAATTGACTATGAAGAGATTTATCTTGTTTTTTGGAGCCATCCTTCTCATTGCCGGCTTCGCTTGTAAAAAGAAAAATTTAAAATACACCATCAACGGGAACATTCATGATTCTTCATTCAACACTCCACTTTCCGGGGCCAAAGTTTCCATAGCCATTTCAACGACATCCAATCCAACGGCTGTTGAAAAAGTAGCTCTTACAACGGATGCAAGCGGGAATTACTCGTATGAATTAGATAGGGAAAAGATCCAAAATGTAACGATCACAGTCAGTAAAGACAATTACTTCAGTGAAAGTACCACAACGACCCTGGACAATTTGTCTTTGGACGACGACAATACGTTCAATTATAATGTTTATGCAAAATCCTGGGCAAGGCTTCATTTTGTAAGTGATGGTACAAAAATCATCAAATACTACAAGACATCCGGAAAAAACGGATGTGCAGAATGCTGTCCGACCGGCGAAATCCAATTGAACAACATTACGGAAACAAGTGTTTACTGCATTAATAACGGGAATACGGCGTACCAGATACTCTATGATGTTCAGGGAACAACCAATAATGGAACATTGAGTGTGAACACCGTTCCTTTTGATACAACAGAGATCCTGATCAGCTATTAGAAATAGTTCAATAGTTCAATAGTTCAATAGTTCAATAGTTCAATAGTTCAAATACTATTTCATTTTAAACTTTTTGAACCTCTTTGAACATTGTTTGAACCCTTTGAACTCTTTAATTAGTCAACTTCCGCCTCGATCTCGTCGAATTTCATGCGGATTTCCTGACGTAACTGACGGTTGTAAGTCTCCATCAGGTACTTGAAGTAATTCGGGGTACTCTTGGCGATACACTTGGTATACAATTTCAAACGGTGTTCAATATGGTCCTGAAGCGAGTCAACAATCATGATTGCATCATCCAGGTCTTTTGTTTTTCTTACGATTCCCTCGCAATGATTGCTTAAGGACAAGTCAACGGCCTGTTTCCCCTTTTCTCCTTTATCCAGGCATTCGTAATACACATCACGAATACTGAACTCTTCCAAAAAGTTGGTATCTACCAATTGCTCCATGTGACGTGGAAATTCGAATTCAACTTCAAATTCCAAATCATCATCTTCACTCAAACGTGATTCCAGGAACCTGTCCGGAAATTTGAATGCATCCTGCCAATTGATATAATCCTGCCATAAACCGAAGCGACGAACGTTATTTCCAAGGTCAATCAACTTAAAGTTTGACTTATTCGGCAAGCGACGGGATCCACGACCAATCATCTGGTGATACAAGGTCAACGAACGTGTTGCACGATTCAGTATAATGGTTTCAACAGTCGGTTCATCAAAACCGGTTGTCAAAATCCCGACGGAAGTCAAAATGGCATCTTTCGTTGTTTTAAACCAATGCAAGACATCTTTCCGGTCCTTATCTGAAAAAGTGGAATCCAGGTGACGGATCTTATACCCTCTTTTCTTGAATGTTTCTTCGACACGCAAGGAAGTCTCGATTCCGGAGTTGAAAATCAATGTTTTATCGCCAACAGCCACTTCTTCGTATGCAAACAAGAGTTTTTCCTGCATGAAGTAGTTTCCGTAAACAGTTTCAGAAGAACTTACTGTAAAATCCCCATTCGTACCGATTTTCAAACCATGAAGGTTCACATCGTAGGTGAATGTTTCTGCATCTGACAAATATCCGCCCTGAATTAAGGAAGCAATACTTTCACCGACCAACAACTTGTTGTAGTGATCATTCAAAGGTAAGGCCTTATTTGAGCTCAAAGGCGTTGCGGTAACCCCTAAGATATTCGCTCCCGAATAGTATTGAAAAATCTTTCTAAAGCTGTTATAATGCGCCTCATCGACAATCACAAGTCCCACTCCATCCACAAAATTCTCATCTTCCTGCAAACGATTATTCAAGGTCTCAACCATCGCGATGTAACACGGGTGGTGTTCTTCATCGATCAGGTTCTTCACATCACTGGAAATAACCTTATTGGAAATCCCAATTGCATTCAGTTGCTTGGATGTCTGAACGGATAATTCGATGCGGTGAGTTAGGATCAATACCTTTTTTTGGTAACGTTCAATATAACTCTTTGCTACTTCAGAAAAAATAACGGTTTTCCCTCCTCCGGTAGGGAGTTGGAATAGTAGATTGTAATCAGAACCATTCTTATCCAGTTCATCTATAATTGCATTTACAGTCTTTTCCTGAAATGGATATAATTTCTTTGCTTGAAACAGCTCTTCGTCGATCATTTGTTAAAAAAAGGGGTTACAAAAGTACGGTTCTTTTAAGGATTTCCCAACAAGCAAACCAATTATTCTCATAATTTTATTTAAATGGTTCATTTTTCGTCTTCCTAATGAAAATCCAATTGGTATTCTAACACGTTTTTTAATCAAATATTATCTCCTACATTAAAATCAGTAATTAAGACATTTTAATAAATGGAGGAAACTATTGGCATATTAATTGTCTAAGTTTATTAAAATGAGAAGTCATGAAAACAAAAACACTTAAAGAAAAGAAACAAAGTAGTTCAAAGAGTTTTGACAGAGCTTTGATGCACCTGGGAATACATTATCCTGTACAACCGACCGTGATCAAAAAAGCTTAGAAGTCAAATCCTCCGCCTCCACCATTTTCGTTGGAGCGCTTGTCCTCTTTAAAGTCGGTTTTCCCGAATCTGTAGCGAATACTGACAATAATCCTTCTTGTTTCCCACTTGAATTGAGAAGATTGAAAAACTGTTGGCTGATCCACCTCAAAGTTAAAGCCTTGCGTATTGAAAATATCCGTCACCCGTAATCCTATTCCCCATTTGCCATCCCATAATGATTTATCGGCAGAAAAATCGATTGAGCCTCTCGGATTCATTTTTCCCTGAGCTGTTACTGACGGTGCACTGTATCTTCCGTTGATCTGAAGGGTCAATGTCTTCTTCATTAAGTCCAAAGTTGAACTGAATTTCATACCAAACACAAAACCTTGCCGGTTCCAATTCACACTGGGATTATCATCCTTAAACGTTATGTAGTTCCCATTGAATGAGAGCATGTTCCTCCAGATTGGAAAAGGTTTTATCTGCATCACGATCTCACCGCCGGAACTCACTGAATTGTCAATATTCGCAAAGGTCCCGTTTGAAGTTCCATTTTCATAAAACACTTTCACCCGTTGGATTACATGGCTTGTGTATCGCTGATATAAAGCA
>Ga0247691_1000115_pt1 | contig 20013 bp, 17 predicted proteins | sample CNK32_metaG_FD_182721 | JGI IMG/M metagenome (GOLD analysis project Ga0247691, IMG submission 182721) | Soil microbial communities from Purdue University Martell Research Forest, Indiana, United States - CNK32 | ecosystem: Environmental > Terrestrial > Soil > Temperate forest > Bulk soil...
CAGGAAGCCGCGAGAAAAAGCAACTACACCATTCAGTTGGATCCGGATACCTTTCAATACAGTGAAGCGAAAGAAAACTGGGAATCTTTTGTTCTTCAGAAGTCCAGACACTACACCACATCGCCGAAATACAAGGTTTTCAAGAAAGTGATGTTAGGAATATATCCGTTCACCCTGATTTTGATGCTGATATCTTTCGTTCTTTTGGTCCTACAAAGTGGATGGTGGATACACGCCTTGGCCGGATTTGGTTTTGTAACAGTGATAAAATGGTGGCTTTTGGGGCTTTGCTTCAAAAAATTAAAGTCGCCGGGGTTCATTGCTTTATTACCTATTACTGACTTGGTATATGTTTTGATACTTCCGTTTTTTTATTATTCAGCATTGCAAAAAAATTCTTCGAAATGGAGGTAGTTGGAGATCATTTATCGGACAAAGCACGCATAGATCTGGTGCTGGTAGACCAGGCCAAAAATGGCGACCAGGCAGCTTATGCGCAATTGATGGACCGATACCGTGAATCTATCTATTTCATGATGATGAAGATGGTCCGCAATTCGGACGACGCAGATGACCTAACGATTGAAGCATTTGGAAAAGCCTTCAGTCGACTGGAACAGTATTCGCCGAGCTTTGCTTTTTCAACCTGGCTTTTCAAAATTGCATCCAATAACTGTATCGACTTTATCCGGAAGAAAAGGATTAAACTCACATCCATGGATACGGGCTATACCAATGAAGACGGAGAAGCAGTTGGAATTGATGCCCGATCAGACACACGCGATCCGGAAGAACACATCATTCACAACCAAAAGGTGAAACACATGCGGAACCTGGTCAGCAAACTGAAACCCCGTTACCGCGAACTGATTGAAAAAAGGTATTTTGAAGAATTGAGCTACGAAGAAATTGCCGAGGAATTGAACCTTCCTTTGGGAACTGTAAAGGCCCAATTATTCAGAGCAAGGGATTTCCTGGCTCAAATGATGGAACAGACAAAAGATTCTATTTAATAGATATATAAACCAGACATAAAAAGGGTTCGCTTAGCGAACCCTTTTTATTTAACAATACTTTTTGACTCCCACAGACGAGCACAGATGTACACGGAAGATCAAAGCACAACTTCCGTGTTCGTTTCGCAATGGCGAACGAATCCGTGTTCCTCCGTGGGATTTTTTAAAAACCCCAGTTATTCAAAGCACAGAATTCCTTGTCTCAAATAATGGAAATGACAAAAGACTCTATTAAAATCATAAAACACCTAAAAATTCTTAAATCACATAATTGTGTAATAGCTGATTAAAAACCAATGGATAAATTGAGTTATGATCATAGCAGAAATTTTCGATTTGGATGCCTTTCCTGAAATGGCTGGCTCAGTTCTGAAGAAAAGGCTATTATTAAAGACCCTTAAAAAAAACACGTCCTAAAAAAAGAAAAGATTCAATTTAATTATTCTATAAAACAGTAGGAGCGCGATTAATCGCGCTCCTACTGTTTTTTTGTGTTTTATTATTCGTGATGATCTTCCTTATAGAACCCATCCACCATATCTTTATATTTCTCTAAAATTATTTTGCGTTTCAACTTCAAGGTCGGAGTCAACTCACCAGTTGCAATTCCGAACTCCTGAGGTAACAGACCAAACTTCTTGATCTTCTCCCAGCTTCCGTATCCTGCGTTGATGCGATCCACTTCTTCCTGGATTCGCGCAATCACATCCGGATTTTTAGCGATCTCTTCGTTGGTTGTTCCTAATTGAATATTCTTACGGTTCGCCCACTCTTTCACAAACGGAAATGCCGGAACAATCAATGCGGCAGGGAATTTTTGTCCTTCACCCAAAACCATGATCTGCTCAATGAACCGGGATTCTTTGAAGGTGTTTTCCATTGCCTGCGGAATGATATACTTCCCACCGGATGTCTTGAATATTTCTTTCTTGCGATCGGTGATCTTCAAAAAGATCGTATCTACAAATGTCCCGATGTCTCCTGTATGGAACCACCCTTGCGCATCGATTGCTTCAGCTGTTTTATCCGGCAAATTGAAATACCCCATCATAACATTCGGACCTTTCACCAAAATCTCTCCGTCTTCGGCAATTTTCACCTTCACACCATCGATCAATGGTCCTACAGTTCCAATCTTAACTCCTTTTTTCAAGCAGTTCACTGAGATAACGGGCGAAGTTTCTGTTAAGCCATATCCTTCCAATACCGGAATCCCTGCTGCCATAAATATTTGGGCTAACCGTGGTTGCAAAGCTGCAGAACCAGATGCTACTGCTTTCACTTCACCACCCAATGCTGCCTGCCATTTTGAAAAAACCAGTTTCCTGGCAATCCACAATTTAATTTTATACCAAAATCCTAATTTCCCTGTATGATATTGTTCGGCAATCTTAACCGACCAGAAAAATATTCTTCTCTTGAAGCCGGTCAACGCTTCACCTGTCAGCATGATCTTGTCGAACACTTTTTCCAACAAGCGCGGAACTGCAGTGAACACATGTGGTTTTACCTCTTTCAGGTTCTCACCGATCGTATCCATCGATTCTGCAAAGTAAATAGATGAACCACAATACATATACAGATAATGCAACATGCGCTCGTAAACGTGACAAACCGGTAAAAATGTCAATACACGGGAATTCTCATCCGCCGGAATACTGAATTTACAGGAAAGCACATTGGAAAGCAGATTATTATGCGATAACATGACCCCTTTCGGATTTCCGGTCGTACCCGAAGTGTAAATGATCGTCGCCAAATCTTCGTTGCGAACATTTGCCTTCAAGTCCGTGATCTTGCTTTGAGGAACATTTGCTCCCATAGAAATCAACTCCTTGTAATTGGGAAAATCTTCCAACTGGTCGAATGTAAAGATCTTTTCCAGAGAGGAAATTTGCGGTGCCACGCCCTTGATCTTGTGTGCCAGCTCTTCGCCTCCCACAAACGCGTGGCGAATCCCGGCATCATTAAAAATGTACACGTAATCGTGTTCCGAAATATTGGGATAGACAGGAACCACAACAGCTCCTACCTGCTGGATAGCAATATCCATCATATTCCATTCCACACGGTTTGGTGAAACCAATGCCACACGGTCTCCAACTGAAATACCCAGTTCCACAAGTCCCTTGGAAATCTGATTTGTATGTGCTACAAATTCTTCGGTCGTCATAGGTATCCAAACTCCCTCAGTTTTGGTAACAAACATCGAGGTGCTTGGAAAGTTTTTCAATTGATAAGTAGGCACGTCAAACAGTCGTCTTACTTCATTCATATCAGTTGTAATAGCACTCACAATATATGTATTAAAAATTAAGCAATAGTGCAAAAATGTTCATCCAAAAGCAGTGTTTGTTTTTTCACAGCCCCCTGTTAAGAAACAAGTTCTTACATTTATACTGTGGGAATATAGTTTCTAACTTCGATCAAGTGCAATTCATGAACTAGTTGGAAAGTTACAAAGAATTACTGACTTGTGTTTGATCGTTTTTGGTTTTTTGGTTTGTAGGGTTCGTTTGCCGGCGGGCCCTTTTTTTATTCCATAGAGAAGACCAACTTACCCTTGACAAACGTGCGATTTGAGAAGTTTGGACTGTATGCTCCCTTCGAACTAAACGGACTTTCAAGGATCACCAGGCTCGCCTCTTTCCCTTTCTCCAAGCTCCCTTTGTTTCCTTCCTGAAAACTGGCAAATGCTGCCCAAATAGTCATTCCTCTCAGACAAGCTTCTTCTGTAAGCGCTTCCCCAGGTAAAAAACCATCAATCGGATTGTTTTCTGCATTCTTCCGGTTGACTGCTGCATGAATAGTTAAAAAGGGATTGGTACTTTCAACCGGGAAATCGGTTCCGATAGCAAGCATTCCCGCCTTTTGTAACAAGGTATTGTAAGCATACGCACCTTTCAAACGCGCCTTACCCAAACGGGATTCCGCCCAACGTTGATCGCTCACGGCATGAGTTGGTTGAACAGAAGGAAATGCACCGGAACTTTCCAACAAGTCAAAATCCATCGGATCCAAAACCTGTGCATGCTCAATTCTCCAGCGATGATCGGGATTCTTTTTGGAATACGCCTGAATCAGATCAAGCACCAATCGATTGGTCGAGTCTCCGATGGCGTGAATATTTAACTGGTAACCTGTCAATTCCGCCAGGGAAGAATAACGTTTCATATCTGCAATGGAAGTTGTCAATAACCCATGATTGTGCGGATCATCGGAATAAGGTTGCTTCAAGAGCGCGCCACGTGAACCCAAAGCTCCATCCCCGATTACCTTGAAGGAACGGACCAACAAATTTTTCTCCTTCAGGAAGCCATGTTTCTTCGCAAAATCCGCATTTTCGGTTTCAGGATACAACATCCCATAAATCCCTATCGTCAAGCGATTGTTTTTTACCAAGTTGCGGATCAGTTTAAAATCATGCGCAGTCAAACCTGCTTCATGCACATCCGTGATCCCGTATCCGTATAACTCCTGTTGGATTTCCATTAAGGCTTGGGCCAGTTCATGATCTGAAAAATCGGGCAGTTTATTACTGATCAGTGAAATAGCATTGTCCAATAGGATCCCGGAAAGACTTCCATCCGAATTTTTCAAAATAGCACCTCCGTCAACATTGGAAGATCCGGTAACTCCATATTTTTTAAGCGCTGCATTGTTTGCCAAAACTGCATGGCCATCAATCCGGTATAAAACAACCGGTTTATCAGGGAATTTTTCATTCAGCAGTTCATTTGTCGGTAACTCAGCCGAATTCCACAAACTTTGGTCCCAGCCCCCGCCAACAATGACCGGGCGCTCTTTCCGCTGTGCATACTTCTCCACACGAACAATCAATTCATCCATGGAGGCCGTTCCAACCAGGTTAACTGATAATTTTTGGCGCGCCAGGCTCATCAGGTGTCCGTGAGCATCTGCAAAACCAGGAAAAATATCTTTTCCTTCCGCATCGATGTACTCATCAGCACTGTACTTATTCATGATTTGTCTATCTGGACCAACTTCCACCACTTTTCCATCACGGATCGCGATAGCTTGAACAACAGAGTTTCCTTCATCCATCGTGTGGATTTTTGCATTGTGGATCACCAAATCAACGGATTTCCCCTTCATGCAGGAAACACCAGTCAAAACAACTAAAAAGAATAAAAAATAACGCATTACGAATGGGTTTTATGAAATACTGTAGAACTTGCCTGGGCACTTGGCATAATCACCAAATCATTGATGCAAACATGTTTTGGCCTCGAACAGACATAATAAACCGCATCTGCAATATCTTCCGCTAGTAATGGATCAAATCCGTCGTATACGTTCTTAGCTGTTTGTTCATCTCCTTTGAAACGAACCAATGAAAATTCCGTTTCTGCAGCTCCGGGAGCAATGTTGCTTACCTTGATGTTATCATGAACCAAGTCAATGCGAATAGCCCTGGACAAAGCGTCGACCGCATGTTTCGTAGCACAATAGACATTTCCACCGGCATACACTTCCTTCCCTGCAATACTTGCGATATTTACAATGTGTCCACCGCCATTTTTCTTCAAGATGGGAGAAATCGCCCGTGTGACATATAAAAGTCCTTTCACGTTGGTATCAATCATCCGGTCCCAATCATCCGTTTCTCCTGAATCTATCGGTCCGCGGCCAACTGCCAGACCTGCATTGTTAATCAAAACGGACAGGCTCCCCCTTACTTCTTCCGATAAGCTCCGAACTGCCTGATTGACCTCATCTTCACTTCGTACATCAAAGTTCAGAAGCTGGATATCGACTCCTTTACCTGAAAGCTCTTGTTTCAATGATTCCAAACGCTCAATCCTTCTTCCGGTCAAAACCAAATTCCACCCATTATCAGCAAATATGCGTGCTGTCGCCTCTCCAAAACCGGCTGTTGCCCCGGTAATAAAAACGGTTTTTTTCATAATTTAAATTTGAACGGTCTTGAACCGATAAAGGCAACTAAAAATAGTGCTAAATATGCAGGTACCCTATAGCGGACAATCGCTCCCAAAACCGGGGTTGTCCAGCCAATTAGGATTAGCAAAATAACAGAAAAACTGAGTAAAAACAAGATCACATTCTTTTCTTCCGGCGTTCGGTATTTACGATTGTACCAAAACCCAAAACCAAGCAATCCGAATAAACCTAGCGTCTCCAAAAAGTTGACTATTTTCAGTTTACCTCCCGGATCCCAAAAAGTGGGCCTGAAAGCAGCATTCGTTATCGCTTCCGGAACGTTTTTGACCATTTGACCAAAATCATTATTAATGGCGGTCAATTCAATATAACTTCCACATTCAGAACCTATAAAATCAATTCTCCAAGGTCCGTCTGATGGCTTTAACACAATATCGTCAAAAGGATAGCTCATTCCGAAGGTCACTTTCTTTGCCACGATTTTCTTTTTAACCTGAAGACTCCCATTTTCATAGAAATCCAGATCCGCGTATTGATCAGTTCTGAAATAATAGTAACAGGAATCCGCATTCGCATGGATCCCACCTCTCCCAACGTTCATGAAATCAAATTGCATCCGGGTAAGCCGATAAGTTACATCCGTCCTGAAATTGGAAAACACCGCAAAGCCTATTAAAAGGACTGCCAAAACACTCAAAGGAGCCAATATTACACGTTTTTTAAAGACAAATTTTCCAAGTAATAAAATGGGAATGCTCAAAAGCAGGCATCCCAACACATAAGGTTTGAAGGACAGCATCAGTGCAAATCCAAGGACCATCCTCCATAAACGGGATTTCCATCCAAGCTTGCCGAATAGTGCATTCAGGATAAATGCAAGTCCTAAGATCATCAAGGGCTCTTTCAATACCGTACTTGTCCAAAAACTTAATGTCGGGAAAAGGAATAGCGCGAACCAAAACCAGCGTTTATCATAGAAAATGCGGTCCTTGAATGCAAGGAAAATTTCACGCAATGCAATCCATGAGAAAAAAGAGAAGAATAAGATATGGATATACACATTCCCTTTGGAAAGGAATACGATCAGGCTGTTTATGCGCAATACATTGCGCGAATCATTCATCAGGTCCATGTCACCGGCCGACCAATGATTGGTATGGGCCAGGTAATGTTGGACATCCATTTCCGAATTCAATCCGAAAAAAAATTTCAGGTAATCTCCAAAAGACTGGTAAGCCACCCCATTGAGTGCAATGCTATCATCCATGTATTCTTCCCAATCCACTGTGATCTCACCTATTCCGTAAATCTTGGTATGAATGATCATGAACAGAATCCCAAAGAGCACTTTAATGCCCCAGCCAGCCAATAAATTCGTACGTGATAAGCCGTCTGTTTTGAACTTCCAAACAAACCAAGTTAAACCAAGCAGAATTAGAGTGAATACCATCAGGGCTCTAAGTTAATTCATAATTACGAATGCCGAATTACGAATTACGAATTTTTCAAATTTACATTGGGATTTAACATGAGGATCCTGGCAATCCGATGCTCCTGTCCCTACCTTCTATGAAAAACCGAATCAATTGGAATTCTACACTCGGAATTCGTAATTCGGCATTCGGAATTAGAGAGGAATGATTACTTTTGCATCAAAGTTATAACAAAATGAGTACTTCCATCAAACAAGAAGCTACCCTTGAGCAAGCAGTTGAACTAGGTTTGCGGGCAGATGAATTTGAAATGATCAAAGGAATCCTGGGTCGCACGCCAAATTTCACTGAAACTGCAGTTTATTCTGTCATGTGGTCTGAGCACTGTTCTTATAAAAACTCCATTTACTGGTTAAAACAATTGCCAAAAGATGGTCCGCACATGTTAGTTAAAGCAGGTGAAGAAAATGCTGGTTTGGTGGATTTAGGTGATGGGATCGGTTGTGTTTTCAAAATCGAATCTCACAATCACCCCTCCGCATTGGAGCCTTATCAAGGAGCTGCGACAGGAGTTGGTGGGATCAACCGTGATATTTTCACGATGGGAGCCCGTCCGGTTGCACAATTGAACTCATTGCGTTTTGGAGACATCGCAGAAGCCCGCACAAAGTGGTTGGTGAAAGGTGTCGTAAAAGGAATCGGCGATTATGGAAATGCTTTCGGTATTCCAATCGTTGGCGGTGAAGTATTCTTCGACAAATCTTACAATCAGAATCCACTGGTAAACGCATTTTCAGCTGGAATTATCGATACGAAAAAAGTAATCTCTGCAAAAGCAAAAGGACCAGGCAATCCGGTTTATATCGTAGGTTCTTCCACTGGTAAAGACGGAATCGCAGGTGCTGCTTTTGCTTCAAAAGATATCACGGAAGAATCTGCACAAGATTTACCATCTGTACAAGTTGGTGATCCGTTCATGGAGAAATTGCTTTTGGAAGCAACCATGGAACTGGCAAATACCGATGCAATTGTCGGAATGCAGGATATGGGTGCTGCCGGAATCACTTGCTCTACATGTGAAATGAGTGCAGGCGGAGGTGTTGGAATGGAAATCCATCTGGACCGCGTTCCTACCCGCCAGGACAACATGTTGCCTTATGAAATCCTTCTTTCTGAATCACAGGAACGTATGTTGGTGGTAATCCAAAAAGGAAAAGAGGATGTGGTAAAACGCATTTTCGATAAATGGGATTTACATGCGGAAGAAATTGGTACAGTGACTGATGACGGTCGTGTTCGCTATTACATGAACGGTGAATTGGTTGGAGATGTTCCTGCCGAATCATTGGTACTTGGAGGTGGCGCGCCGGTTTATCAACGCGAATACTCAGAGCCTGCTTATTACCAGGAATACAAGAAATTCTCTATCGACTCGGTTGAACAACCGGATAACTTGAAAGAAATCGGGTTCTTCTTATTGGGTCAACCGAATATCGCTTCGAAACGTTGGGTCTACGAACAGTATGACTCCATGGTCGGGACAAAAACAATGACTACAAACCGTCCGACGGATGCCGGAATTGTAAACCTGAAAGGAACGGAGAAAGCATTGGCAATGACAGTGGATTGTAATTCACGTTATGTGAACGCCGATCCTGAGATCGGAACTGCAATTGCTGTTTCCGAGGCTGCTCGTAATATCGTTGTATCGGGAGGAATCCCAAGTGCGATCACTAACTGTTTGAACTTTGGAAACCCGTACAATCCGGAATCTTACTGGCAATTTGTCGGTGCGATCAAAGGAATGTCAAAAGCATGTTTGAAATTTGGAACGCCGGTAACAGGTGGAAACGTTTCTTTCTACAACCAAAGTAATATCGGAGGAAAAGAGATTCCCGTTTTCCCAACTCCAACAATCGGAATGATTGGTGTGGTAGAGGATAAATCAAAGATCATGTCTTTGGATTTCAAACAAAAAGGTGATTTGATCTTCATCCTTGGAGATTGTGTCAATGACATTTCATCTTCGGAATATTTGGCTAAGTACCACCAAATAGAAGCTTCTCCGGCTCCACATTTCGATCTGGAAAAAGAGTATGCTTTGCAGGAAGCTGTCAAAGGATTGATCAGCCAGGAATTGATTAACTCCGCTCACGATTGTGCAGATGGAGGTTTATTTGTTTCATTGGTTGAAATGTCCATGCCTCGCGGACTTGGTTTCGATATCGTAACTGATTCGGAGGTTCGTGAAGATGCTTTCTTGTTCGGAGAAGCTCAAAGTCGTGTAGTTATTACTGTTTCAGAAGAAACGGAAGAAGACTTCATTGAGTTCATGATGGGAAGTGGCGTAAGCTATACACTTCTTGGTCATGTTACAAAAGGAAAAATGATGGTTGACGACGAGCATTTCGGATTTATCTCTGAAGCAAAGGAGATTTTTGATAATGCATTAGGAAAACTAATTGAAGGATAAAAAAGACTATAGACAAAAGACCATAGACTCAAGACGGAATCCAATTTCCAGTCTTGGGTCTTTCGTCTTAAGTCTTTTATCTATATCGAAATGAGCGCAGAGCTAATAGAAAAATACTTTCCAAATTTAACAACCGTTCAAAAAGATCAATTCGAGCAGTTGCAGGAATTGTATTTGTTTTGGAATGCACAGATCAACGTCATTTCCAGGAAAGATACCGAAGAGTTCTACGAACGTCACGTGCTTCATTCATTGGGAATTGCAAAAATCATGGAGTTCGCACCAGGCTCATCTGTTTTGGATATTGGCACCGGTGGAGGTTTTCCGGGAATTCCATTGGCAATCTTATTTCCTGAGGTGCAATTTCACCCGGTGGATTCCATTGGAAAGAAAATCAAGGTGGTAAATGAAGTTGCACAGGCCCTCGACCTGAAAAATGTTCGTGGTACACATGCACGTGCGGAAGAGATCAAGGAGCAATTCGATTTCATCGTGAGCAGAGCTGTAACAGCAATGCCTGCTTTTCTTCCCTGGACAAAAGGGAAGTTTCTCAAAGAAAGCAGGAATCCGCTTCCAAACGGGATCTTATACCTCAAAGGTGGCGATCTGAAAGAAGAAATGGCCCCAGTGAAACAAGCTTATCACATCCATTCATTGCAAAAGATCTTTTCCGGTGAATTCTTTGAGACAAAGGCTGTTGTTTATGTAAATATGACCAAATAAACCACGCTCTTCATAACCGCTTATTATTCAACTCATTAAAATTGAATGATTTCTTAAATATTCGATGAAACCGGTTTTATAATCGACAAATGCTGTTCTTTACACATTTAAACAACTTGTTGCATTCTTAACTATTTGTTATTAGTATATTGTTCCAAATCTTTTTGATTATGAAGACTTTATACTTACTACTCTGCGTATTTTTAGGTTTATCCAACATTACTTTTGCTCAAACCAGCTACGCTACCATCGGATCCAACAGAATGATCCAAAAACACCACAAACCGGAGCGGATTTCAAAAATTGCCCAAATTGATCCGGTAAGACTTCAGGTTTTATGGAACTATTTCACCACGAGTTTTACCTTCTCAAGCTCCGAAACAGGAATTTCAGTGGAAGAACTTCTGAATATCCAGCATTTCGATGTGACCGAACACGAGCATTTGAGACAAGCCAATACCTCGGTCCAATTTGTTTACAGAGGAATTTCAATTACGTTAAAATCAACAGCGGAACTAAACAATTTACTACAAGGATATAATTTAAGCGAATTAGTAAATGAACTTCCTCCCAGACCATTTCCCGAATGGACGAGCAGCAATTTTACGAATTCGGACTTTGAAAACTACAAAGAACAAGTTTGGGATTGGGCAAGGGATTATCCTTCCGCTTATCTTCAACTGACATCAGATACCAGCCGCATGCATATCCGTTTTGACGAATGGAAGAACCTCGAAGATGCAAGACGCACTCAGATCCTGAATCAACTAACGTATTTAATTATCGATTAAACTGATGTATATGAGAATCTCTTACTTATTACTACTCGTTTCGATGATCACTTTGGGATCGAAAAACACTTGGGCACAATGCTCTGGCGGTTCTGCTTTCTTAACAGCTGTAGCGCCAACAGGAACTGGTGCCACAACTATCAGTTCTTGCAATTTTGCCGGCGATTACAATACCATTACTGGCGTTGTGGCTGGAAGCAGCTACTCAATCAGTGTTTCACCGGCCGCTTGTATTACAATTCATAGTGGATCGCCAACCGGACCCGTCGTAGCATTTGGATCGTCATCAGTTCCTTTCACAGCTGCTACATCAGGAACATACTATATGACTTTGAATACAAATTGCACGGGTTGCGGTACCGCTTCAACTTGTTTAACAACAACCATCACATGTACATCTTGTGGAACGGGTCCATGTGCAAGCTCATCACCTATTTCGGGATGTGGGCAAGCTTTCACCCTGACAACAACGGGAGCTTCTTCTTTCATCTCCACATTATGTGCAACAGCAACTCCGGGATTGGAACAAATCTACAGTTATACAGCAACATCAACAGGAAATTATTCCTTTAATGTCACATCTGTTACAGGAGGTGGATATGCCATCGGATGGAAAACAGGAGGCTGTTCGGCGACAGGCTGGAACTGCGCAGGAACAGCTACTGTACCTGGTTCTGTCGGATCAATTGCATTGACTGCAGGAACAACTTATTATTTTGTGATGGACGCTACCTCAACTGCAGCCTCCGGAATCACTTTCTCATTGACCTGTCCGGCTGGTGGACCAACAACAGCCAGTGATTGTGCCGTCGCAGCCAATGTCTGTTCCAGCGCTTCTTTCTCAATTGATCCAAACGGTTACGGAGCTATCGATGAGATTTGTATTGCAGGAACTTGTGCTGCAAATCCGGACATCAATGTTTCAGGAACAAATCCGGGTTGTTTACTTTCTGAAGAACTAAACAGCACCTGGATGATTGTAAATGTGTTTTCGGGAGGAAGTCTTACATTCAGTCTCGGAACCCCGAGTTCAGGAACGTTTAATTGCCTGGATTGGGCAATGTGGGCATATACTCCGACGACTTGTGCAGCTATCCAGGCAGGAACCCAGGCTCCTGTCCGTTGCAATTACAATGGATCCTGCGAACAATTTACGGGTATTGCAAGTACACTTCCAGCCGGTGCCACTTCCATGACCAATTGGGAAGCACCCATTACTGTCGGATCAATGACTAAATATCTGATCTGTTTATCCAATTATTCATCAGCGATTACAACAGTTCCCTTATCTTTTGGAGGTACGGCAGTAGTAAGTTGTTCTCCATTAGGTGTGGAAACCATCCAGTTGACAGGTAAAAACGAATCCGGTTACAACACATTGGCATGGACAAGCTCCGCTGAATACAACGCAGTCAAATACATCATAGAGCGAAGTGAAAACGGGATTGACTTTTCCGAGATCGGTTCAATAAACGCGCAAGGAATGAGTCTGGAAGCACTCAACTATCGGTTTGATGACCTGCAACCGCTTTTTCAAGACATGGGTTACTATCGCGTGAAACTCGTTAGGGATAATGGGACCTCAACAACATCCAGTGCCATCGCAATTGAGCAACAATTTATGCATGATCTGGAAATTGTGAAAGCTTTTCCAAATCCTGCTACCAATGATCTCAACATCCTACTTTCTTCAAAAACGGAGACTTCTTATCAAATGACGCTTTCCAGCCTAAACGGAACAAAGGTGTTTGATTGGAATCAATCTGTTCAAAAAGGGTTGACCTACACTTCCATTGATGTAAGTCAGGTCCAAAACGGCTTCTACTTACTGGAGATCACTTTGGATGGAAAGAACATTTCGACCTATAAGATCATGATTGAATAAAAGCGTTTGTGTTTTATCTTGTTCACTCATAGATTCGGAATCTAAAATCTTGGTATATTCGAAATTAGATGAGAACAGAAGGAACAACACCGGAACAACTCATTGCAAACTGTCCGGAAGAAAGACGAGAAGCAATGGAAAAACTAAGGCAAACAATCCTGGACAATCTCCCTGTGGGATTTAAGGAAGGAATCGGTTATGGAATGATCGGATATGCCGTTCCTCATTCGTTGTACCCGGCTGGATATCATTGCGACCCCAAGTTGCCACTTCCCTTTATGAGTTTTGCCTCTCAAAAAAACTTCATAGCATTTTACCACATGGGGCTGTATGCCGATAAGGAATTACTCGATTGGTTCATCCATGAATTTCAGCAGGTTAGTAAAACCAAACTGGATATGGGGAAAAGTTGTGTGCGATTTAAAAAGCCGGATCAGATTCCTTTCGAATTAATCGGTAAATTAGTAAGCAAGATGAGTCCGGAAGAGTGGATCTCCATTTATGAAAAAGCACTAAAAAAGAAATAACATGAGTGAAATATTAGACAATATGAGCTTTTTTGCTCAAAAGAACGTTGATCTTGGAAACCTGAATTACCCGTTGAAATTCAGCTTCAAGATCGGGACGATGTCAAATGACTTTGTGATCGAAGACTCCAGTTCAGCAACCTTGGCTTATGTGCGCCAAAAAATGTTCAAGTTTATTGATGAAATCCAGGTTTTTACAGACACCAGTAAGAAGAACCTGGAGTTCACAATCAAAGCGAACAAATGGATCGATTTCTCTGCAACTTATGTTTTCACTGATAAGAATGGTGTGGAGAGAGGGCGTGTTGCGCGCAAAGGATGGGCTTCCATCTGGAAAGCACGTTACGACGTATTCGATCAAAATGAGCACCTGGCATTCCACATCATGGAGGAAAATGCATGGACCAAAGTATTTGACACCTTATTTAGTGAAATCCCGGTTTTGGGAATGTTTACCGGATATGTATTCAATCCGAAATACATTGTCGGAAGACCGGACGGATCCAAAGTGATGCGCTTAAAGAAAAATGCATCCATGTTCGGAAGAAAATTCTCTCTTGAAAAGATCGGACCGACACACAATGCTGCCGAAGACGAATGCATCGTGCTTTCGTTGATGATGATGATTTTATTGGAAAGAAGAAGAGGATAAAATTAAGTAGGGGCGAATCCCGCACGTGCGGGACGCCCCTACTTTTTTATTTTATATCGCATTCTCCACAATCTCATCTACCACAAACGGATCAAGCAGTGTGGAAGTATCCCCTAAGTTTCTCACATCACCTTCCGCAATCTTTCGCAAGATGCGACGCATGATCTTTCCTGAACGCGTTTTCGGTAAACCCGAAACGAATTGGATCTTTTCGGGAATTGCTATCTTGCCTATTTCGGCAACTACCGATTCGATAATCTCAGCTCTTGCCAGATCCTGATCTTCCAAAGGAACTTCGTGCTCACAAACCACGAATGCATAGATAGACTGACCTTTCACCGGATGCGGATAACCGACAACAGCAGATTCAATGACCCGTTTGCTCATATTAACTGCATTCTCGATTTCAGCAGTCCCAAAACGATGGCCTGAAACGTTGATTACATCGTCAATCCGTCCTATGATCCGGTACATTCCGTCTTCATCGCGTTTTGCCCCGTCTCCGGTAAAATAATAACCGTCGTAATGCGAAAAGTAATTGATACGGCAGCGTTCGTGATCTCCGTAAGTCGTCCTTAAAATAGATGGCCATGGGAACTTGATACATAAATAGCCTTCTTCATTCGCCCCTTCAATCTCTTTTCCCTCCTGGTTTAACAAGACCGGTTGAATTCCAGGCAAAGGATAACCTGCAAATGTTGGTTTCTGAGGTGAAATGTTTCCGATCCCGGAAATCATGATTCCACCCGTTTCGGTTTGCCACCAGTTATCAACCACTGGGCAACGTCCTTTACCAACGTGCAACTGATACCAATTCCAGGCTTCTTCATTGATTGGCTCCCCAACCGTCCCGATTATTTTCAACGAATCCAAACTGTACGAAAGCACGTGGTCATCTCCACAAGCCATCAAAGCCCGAATGGCAGTTGGGGCCGTCAGGAATTGGTTCACTCCATATTTATCAATTACCTGCCAAAAGCGACCGGCATCCGGATAAGTCGGGACACCTTCAAACATTACTGTTGTTGCACCACTCAATAGCGGACCGTACACAATGTAAGAATGCCCTGTGATCCATCCAATATCCGCAGTACACCAAAACACATCGGTTTCCTCGTATTGATAAACATTCTCGAAAGAGTAAGCGGTATATACCATATAACCACCGCAAGTATGTACCACACCTTTCGGTTTTCCGGTGGACCCTGAAGTATATAGAATAAATAAGGGATCTTCCGAATCCATTGGTTCAGGAGCGCATTGCTTCTCTTGTCCGGCAATTGCATCTTTCCACCAGATATCTCTCCCCTCTTCCATGTGCGGTAACCAGCCCAGGCAATCAAATACGATCACTTTTTCAACACATTTTACATTTTCCAAAGCTTCATCTACGACCCGCTTCAACGGAATTTGTTTTGAACCACGATTCAGTCCGTCTGCCGTGATAACCAATTTTGCCTGGGCATCATCAATTCTATCTGCCAGGGCATTCGCTGAGAATCCGGCAAAAACAACAGAGTGGATCGCGCCTATTCGGGCACAAGCCATTACTGCAATTGCCAACTCCGGAACCATGGGCATATAAATACAAACGCGGTCTCCTTTTTTAACGTCTTGCGCTTTCAATGCATTGGAAAACAAACAAACCTGCTCGTATAATTCCTGATAGGTATAGCGAATAGATCGTTGTTGCGGATCATTCGGTTCCCAGATAAGGGCCGGTTTATTTCCGCGACTCTTCAAATGGCGGTCCAACATATTTTCAGTAATGTTGAGCTTTGCGCCTTTAAACCATTTGATATCGGGTTCGGTAAAGTTCCATTCCAGAACTTTATCCCACTTTTTCATCCATTGGAATTCGTTTGCGATCTCTTCCCAAAACCCTTCAGGATTTGAAATACTTTGAGCATACTTTTCGTGATACTCTTCCAGGGTTCTAATCTGCATCTTATTCATCGCTTCAATTTATCAGAGATTTTATAGCTAGCAAGGTAATAAATTAGACATAAAAAAATCCCGGATGTCCGGGATTTCTATCTATTTATACTGAAAGTTTATTCGTCAATTTTGTATTTCTTAAAGAACGAGTCCCAGTCCCAAAGGAAGTTGACCATGACTTGGTCCATCCGTTTCAGGAATAAAGGATTTGGTGATTGCAGGCGCTTGAAATATTCATCCTGAAAATCATTCAGATCGTATTTTTGGAACACTGCTTTAGACATCGCATAAACCATATTCTTGGAAGGATGGTTGATCCGTTGCATAAATTTCTGGTATTCCCTTACTTTTATTTCTGCATCAGCAGCTGATACTCCCATCAATGAACCCATTTGTTCAAAAATGATTTTCTCAATTCTATTTGCCTGAACCGTTTCAAAAGTTGTTTCCAAGGATGAAATATTCGCAACCACCACAATCATCGTGAATTGCCCGTTACGCTCAACCGGAATAGAAGGAGAAGAAACAAAAGCTAAATCCTCATTGATTAGATCCACAACCTCAACGAAGCCATTGTCGACAATCTCGAAAATCCCGTTCAGGAAAACATTCGCTAATTGTGTGTCTGACAATCTTTTTTTTAATAGTGTCCCTAGCATAGGCCTGCATTATATCGTTCTTACAAATTTAGGTGGGAACTGACCGTTATTTTTAGGTCATGTTATTTAAATGTTAACTAAGTTATTAACATTATTTGTCCAACTTTTCACAATCTTTCAACGTTTTCCTTTTTTGGTTGTACATTTATGAAAAGCGCACTATGAAAGTAACCCGATTTGTTGTCTTTTTACCAATCCTATTCGTTCTCTTCTCTTGTTCCGGAGAAGATGAAGCAAATCCCGATGACAATTCCAACAACATCATCCAATTAACCGGAAAGCAGCAGCGCGATACCGTGTTTTTAGATTTCATCATCCCCGAAAAAGTAATCCGCGCTCAACGTACAGGAAAATTGGAACGCCTGGTTGAAAATCCGGAATTCAAGAAAAACAGCTTGTTGGTCCAATTTGATGATTATGATGCATTTGTTGAATTGAGTGGCGAAAAAGAAGCTTTAAAAGAAGACATGACAAACCAGATCAATAACCTTCCGAAATCCATGAGTCCCGTCGAAAAAAAATGGCGCGATTTTGCAAATAAATTGGTTCCCGATAGAATGATGCCACCGTTTCCAACAATCGAATACAAGGAGGAAGCCGGATTTATTGAAGAAGCAAAAATTGAAGAGAAATACAAAGCGATTCAAAAGAAAGAATTGGCTGTCCAGAATTATTTCCAATTGAGCAAAGAAGATGGATTCATCACGAAGGTTTATGCACATACGGATGAGTACGTCAAGAAAAACAATCGGTTGATCGCGTATCATCCCAAAAAGGTTAAAGTTACAGCAGAAGCTTCATTTCCCTTGTCCCGACCAATTCTCGAACAAATAAGAACCGATCTGTTGGTCCGTATTCCAGTTGATAAGGTAGTCCGAACAAAACTTTATCCTACAAAAATTACCTACTCATTGACCCTGAACCAAAAACTTGACCCGAAGATCTGTCCGAAATACGTCATTGTCAACCAGGAACAAAATGTATTTCACGTTCCCAAGGATTTTGTGGGGAAAGATAAAAAGGTAAAAGTAGTTGGAGAAGAAAGGCCTTACCAGGCTTACTTTAAAAATGGCGACTTCCTGATTTACAGCGATGCATCTTCTCTGAAAGTTCAGCGTCCTTAATCGGGTCAACAGATCACTTCTTTTTAATGAAGTAATTATCCTGGTATTCAATCGGGTAACTTTGTGTTATGATCGTGTCTCCCCTGTAAAAAAGCGGTTCATAGCTATTTTTCGCGCCAAAAAGCACATGATTTTCATCATCCAAAAAAGGCATTTTGGTTTCAATAAAACTCATCTTGCGCTCCTTTTTCCCATTCTTGTAAAATAAGATCTGATCTTTTCGATTGATTGTAATCGTAAATACCTCTTTTCCATTTTTCGCATACGAAACAGATTTGTCTGCAACCGATTTGTAATATTCGTAGTCTCCTAATAATTCGGGGTAGACGCGCTCAATCAAACCGTCACCTTTAAATGAACAAACGAGTAAAGCAACTCCAACGAATAAAAAAAACTTTTGCACCATAAAACGAAATTACCCAATTTATTTGATGTTCCGGTCCTGCTTGACTGAAGTACATCTATGATTGATTTTATTGTATATTTGATTCAATGAGAAAAGGGAATAGTTACCTACTTACTGGACTTTTGGTAATGGCATGTACTTTTAGGTTAGTTGCTCAGGATATTCATTTTTCCCATCTCAACAGACAACCCATTTACCAAAACCCTGCAAATACAGGACTTTTTGCCGGTGATATCCGACTTACAGGAAACTACAAGGATCAATGGAGAAGTGTAACAGTTCCGTTTCAGACTTTTGCAGTTGCCGGAGACATGAAATGGAAGCAAAAAGGAATCAACTTCGGAGCTATTCTCTTTCATGACAATGTGGGCGATGGATTCTATCAGACCCTGGAGTTTTTAGGAAGTGTTTCCAAAAACCTGAAATTAACCAGCGATTCTACACATACATTGAGCGTTGGTATTCAGGTCGGTTTGAACTACCGCAAGGTGAACATGGACAAATTCTATTTTGACAATCAATTCAACGGACTCATTTTTGATGCCAGTCTGCCAACCAATGAAGCATATCAAAACGATAGTAGGGCAAACCTCACCAGTGGGGCCGGAATTGTTCATTGCTATTACTACGGGAAAGGAAATTCATTGAAAACAGGAATCAGCGGTCACAATTTGAACCGTCCGAACCAAGGTTTTTATGGAGCAAAAGTCCCACGGGATATCCGGATCAGTTTCTTTTCACAACTGGACCATGCAATCAATAAGGAATTGGCTATCATTCCGGGAATCGGGTTCAATCTTCAAGGGAAATACCGTGAATTATTGATCGGGTCCCAGGTAAGATACACCCTGATCAATAAACTGGGAACTTACCGTGCTGTTGATGGTGGATTGTGGTTCCGGTCAAGGGATGCCGTTGTGGTCCGGTTAGGATTAGCAATGCAAAATTGGTCGGTCGCTGCAAGTTATGACACCAATATCTCCAAACTGATCCCGGCAAGTACTGCTCGTGGAGGACTGGAAATTTCCGTTGAATACATCATTACGCGCTTCAAACCCAAAAAAGTCATTCACCGCATATGTCCAGATTATATTTAATCCTTTTTGCCCTTCTTTCATTTACCGCTTACGGACAAAACATGCTCGGTAAATACCTGGATTTTGCGGATGAGCAATATGCAAAAGGCGATTACATCTATGCCCTTCAATACTATGAAAAAGCCATGGAAATCGATTCCAATACGGTGAGTATCATCTGGAAATATGCCGAATCACTGAGAGCGTATAAAGATTATCGCAGAGCCAGTTATTATTATCAAAAGGTTTACGAAAAAGAAGAAACCGCCATTTACCCTTCCAGTTTGTTGCAATGGGCATTGATGGAGAAACAAAATGGAAATTATGAAGAGGCGATCGAATTGTTCAAGCGGGCAAAAAAGAAATACTCCAAAGACAAACGGACAT
>Ga0247691_1000116_pt1 | contig 20010 bp, 19 predicted proteins | sample CNK32_metaG_FD_182721 | JGI IMG/M metagenome (GOLD analysis project Ga0247691, IMG submission 182721) | Soil microbial communities from Purdue University Martell Research Forest, Indiana, United States - CNK32 | ecosystem: Environmental > Terrestrial > Soil > Temperate forest > Bulk soil...
TTTCCTACTCCGAAGGAAAACTGACTGGGGCCTGGTAGGTGCTTGATGGGTAAATTTTAACTCAACTGAATTCGATTTAAATCATGTTCAATTCACATCGCTGGAATTTCAACTGCTTGTAGAAAGAAGGTGAAAATCCGGTAATCTTTTTAAACTGATTGGATAAATGCGCTACACTGCTGTAATTCATTTTGTAGGAAATCTCCGTTAGATTCAATTCATCGTACAATAGGAATTCTTTTACTCTTTCAACTTTATTCATGATGATGAATTGTTGAATGGTCATTCCTTTTTCCTTGGAGAACACATTGGACAGATACGTATAATCATAATTCAGTTTTTCACTGATATAATCCGAATAGTTCATTTTAGGCGCCTCATCCGAATAATGAACCATTTCAATTACAGCACCAACAATCTGTTCTATCAGAATGCTGGTTCTATCCTCCAATAGCTCCAATCCGCAGTCGGACAAATTGTTTTTCAACTTTTCCCGGACATCTTCAGAAATATTTTCACGGATCTCCACCACACCCAACTCTATTTTAGTTGGCCGCAAGCCTAAGCTTGCCAGTACCTCTTTCACAACCATCTTACAACGAAGACTTACCATGTGCTTTACAAATAACTTCAAAACTCTAAATTTTAATTAAACAATCTACTACCTAGCTATCGTTAAATCATATTCCGGTTTCAAACAGTTTTTGGTAATTTATTTTTCTAAAAATGTATTTGCTATAAACTTTGTACGCTAAATGAATTACTTCTAATGTAACTCGATTTTCTGGCCCGGCAAAACACTTTAGTTATATTTTATAATTATTTCACACTTTCTTAAAAAGAGTGTTAACATACCATTCAAACATAAAAAAGACCATTCGACAGTAAAAACCGCCAAATGGTCCCGATGTAACTCGCTATTTATTTCAGAGAATTGTTTATTCTCCGTTTCATTTAATCCCTTCTACCGGGAATTAATTGAAGGACAATTGCTATTAATGCGATCACTAATATCAAGTGAAACAAACCTCCTGTGTGGTAACCAAAGTATCCGATGGCCCAACCTATAACAACAATAATTGCTATCGTGCTTAATATTGCTCTCATGATTTCTCTTTTTTTGTTAACGGTTAATACTAATTGATGATGTGTGTTAGTTGATCGGGTGCTAAGTTTATCCTGTCTCGTAAAAAAGGAGTCCACCGAGGCGAACTCCTCCAAACCAATTTTTAGAATAATCTATCCCAATCAATTGTCTATTTGTATTATTTCACATTGTCTTTTCCGATATCCCGGAATGCGTCTCCGAGCTCATTCATATCGTTCTTGAATTCGCGTTTGAATTCCTGCCAATTTTCCTTATTCGTATTTCTCATCTCCGCCATACGGGCTTCCATTTCATTGTTGCGTTTTTCAAGCGCTGCGATCCGTTCGTTCCGTTCGCGAATAGCATCTGCCCGTGCATTTATTTTTTCAGCCCGCATTTCTGCAATTCGCGCTCTATTGGCGTCGATAGTTTCCTGCATCGACTCGCGATAAACTTTCAATTCTTCCTGATATTCCCGCTCTGCCTGGTCCAGGTCTTCCTGTGCATCCCGGACATCTTCTTTGGCATTGTCCACTTTTTCTGATTTTGTTTCAGTACAGCTGGCAAGGGCTACCACTAAAACTGACAAAATCAATCGGACTATTCTCTTTTTCATAATTATCTGGATTAACGTAGTGGAATCGTTTCCACTTATCACAAATATGCATGAAGAGAGGGTAAAACAACTTACACTATCTGCTGAAATTGTTACACAAATCACTCAAAAAAAACCTTAAAAAACGTTGGTGATGTACTAAAAAAGCGTCAGTCAAAAGGCTGACGCTTTTCTCCAGATAGAATCTGAAATAAACTACAAAGTGAACTTATCCGAGTCCTCTGAATCATCATCGAACTGACCGGATGAATTCGATTGTCCATATTGGTTCGACTGGCCAGATTGATTTTGATTTGATTGACCATACTGACCGGAATTTGACTGATTAAGGATATTCATCACCTCATCACGCGATTTGTTGAGTCTTGTACACAACTGGTCTACCAACTGATTCTCTTGTCCGGGTTGGAAATCCAAATCAGAATCTGTCAACTGGCTATATTTTTCCTTTAGTTGAGAAGATTGTTGTCCCCAATTACCTTTGATCTGAAAAGGCGTTGTATTATCACTTGTGCCTGAATTCGATCTTGAATCCTGATCAGAATACGGGTTTTGATTCTGATTGGTGTTCTGATTCGGTCTTTGGCTTGAACCCGGGTTCTGATCCTGATTTTGGGGTTGCCCCTGATTCTGATTTTGTTCTCTGTTTGGATTCTGATCCTGGTCCGGATCCTGATTCCAATTGTTTCCTGCTACTGACATGACTTTATGTTTTTTAAGATTAACCTTTTGTTCTTTTACAAAGATCTTTCTTCAGCAGGGGTCTGCCATTACACAAAGTCAGTGGATTTTTACAAAAATCTCACTTTAAGCAACCGGTCACTTTGTAAACTGTCCTTTCACATATTCCAGGTAATCCGCCTGTGATGGTAAATCCGGAACATTGCATTTTTGAAGGTAAGGGAATATCTCCACAACCATTTTCTCCATGATCTCAAAATCATTTGCACTTTTTGCTTCCTGGTAAGTTGTCATGAAATAATCATTGATTTTCTCCAAGTAGGCATCCTGATTTTTGACATTTTCTTCATCACTGAGGAATTGTTTGCTCAAGGGTGATTTGTAATCGTGAACTGCGCTTTTAAACACTTCCAATTCTACCGGATCTTTTAAATTGAGGTTGGGATATTTCTGATAATACTCAGAGGCGTATTTCCCCAATGAATCGTGTTCGTTTTCCTGTAAAACTTTCACATAGGCTTTCAAATCCTGCTGCTTCTTTTTAGACTTCTGATAGGTCTTGTTTGCAGAAAAAACCGGGTTTGATTCCGGATTCACAATATCTTTTCCTTTGGAAAGCAATTGGTTGGCTTGTTGACCACCCACAACTTTTGCTACCAGCTTTCCATTCGCATTGAAATACAAGAGGGTCGGATATGCGCTGATTCCATATTTCTGCATCACTCCCGGCCCATCGTTTTTCTCGCCATCCAATTTCAGTGAAATGAAGTTTGCGTTGTAGTAAGAAGTCACTTCCGGATCTACAAAAGCAGTTGCAGCCATTTGTTTACACGGTCCGCACCAAGTTGCATATACGTCTACGAACAAGGGCTTTTTAGCTTGTTTAGCCTTTGCCAAAGCCTCTTCCAGGGTTCCGTGCTCAAAAGTGATTTGCCCGAATGAATAAGTACTGATCAGTGCTATTAGGGTAAGAAACGTGAATTTCATCTTTTATTTTTTTGTTGAAGTTACGAAAAGACAAATATCAAGCCAAACAAATTGAAAAATGAAAAGTGGAAAGCTAAAGAAAGACCTAAGATGAAAGACAAGAGACTTTAGACTAAATCCAGTCTGATGTCTTTTGTCTCTGGTCTTTAAGTCTTTTTACCCCAACAAATGGATTTCCAGTTCGACCAAACGCGGTAAAAGCACATCATCTTCCAGAACGGCATGAATCGCCAGATCTTTTTCAAAGTGTTCCAATTGGGTCATGAAAATGCGAAAAGCCAATGGTGTTTTCAATCCTCCACTATTCTTTGTGATCTTGTTCCGGACTTCGTTCAGGTCTTCTTCCAGATTTGAATGGTTCTCGAAAAACTGTTTCAGGGTAAAATTCCCGAAACGTTCCCGATCGATCGGTTTTCCTGTTTTTTGAAACTCAAGCAAGGATTCGATATAAGGAAACAGGAATACTTCCTCGTACTGGATATGTGCAACCAATTTCTTTTGGTAGGAAATGAAAAAACCACACAACATCAACAATACATTATCCGAATTGGTCTGTTTGCTGTATAGGTTATAAATGGATTGTTCGATTTCAGGAAGTTTGCTATTCAGATAAACACTGTGTGAGGTTTTGAGTGCTTGCAGCAAATCTTGGATTGCTACCTGTTGCAACAGTTTTTTTGGAAAATCGGTCAATCCTTCTTTTGCCAAATCGATCAAACCGGTCAACACCTCTTCTGAAGAGTCGAAAACAGGCATGTTATTCAGACGTTCTTCCAATAAACGGTCTGCCAAACTAGCTCTTAATTTCGTGTTTTGCTCTTCCTTCATAATCGGTGTGAATTGTGATAACCAACTAAGCAAAAATACGAAGATGAATTCGCTGTATCAATACCTTAAATGTGGTAAAGCTCCTTTCGAATGTTAATTTTTCAGTATGCCAGACGTAATATTGCGGAATTACGCCACATACGATTTCCGCACAGATATTTATCCTAATCCAGTCTTCAAAAACTTTGCTTTTTCTTATCTTAGTACACAGTTTCTTCATCAATGAAAATTATTATCCTTATTCTTTTCCTCCTCCATGCTCACTGGTTGTTTTCTCAGGGAAGAAATCAGGCGGTACGTGAAATGAATCACCTAGTGGAATTGATGAACACATTCAGCCGTTGTAACCAAACCTGGTATTTTGATGCGGTGCAATTACAAAAAGCACTTCATATGAGTTCTGAAAAGATCAATGAAAACTACTTTTATTGCAGTAAAACCCAACAGAACGGTTACAGCTATTATTCGGGAATTGAAGTGGCTTTCCGGTTTAAGGAAATTACACCCGATAAACAGAATCATATTCCCAGCTATCAATCCGATTACATTCCCTGGCTGGAAGCAAAAGAGTTGGTCCTAACGAAACTACATCAATCAAAAAGCAGTTACACCCCACTTGCATCGGTTTTAACTAAATACATTGCTTCTACAGACAGCTTATTCGCCATTCATACGGAGTTGAACAATTACGTTTCCGACAAAACATTCCGTTCCGATACTCAGTTCCGGGAGGCAAAACGCATTTTAAAGGGTCATGACTATTGGTTCAAAGAGTGTTATCTCAGTTCACAGCAACTGGACAGTGCTTTGGTGGATTATTGTAATTTCCATTATCCTCCTTTTCAAACACACAAGGAATTGCAGCAAGGATTGCAGGAGTTGAATCTCACCATGAACCTATTAACCAACTGGGAAAAGGAAATCTACAGGGAGAATCTTTCAAACAACCTGAAATACGATGCCAAGCTGCGTATTTTAAATACCGAAGGATTAAAGAATGATTCACTTTACCTGTACAAAACGCGCGGATACGGAAGACCAAATAGCGGATTTTGGCTGCATACGCGCTACCGGACATTTTACACTTCCATGCAAAGTACCATTTACTGGTTCGCATCGTCCAAACATGCATCCGAATCATTTTTGAAGAAGTCCCAGCAAGCTTATAATGATTTTGTCCGAAGTTACAATTCGGTCGTGGAGGATTACAATGATTACATTGAACTTGCCGATGGATTGACTTTTACAAAAACTTCCGCCTGTTGCCTTTCTCCTTCTGAAATTGACACCAATCAGAATGTGTTGCTGATGGCCCCGAAACTACTCTACAAATTTGAGTATGCGGAATCGGTCATTGAAATAATTCCTCAGGATTCGGTTGTTTCCGAACTGAGTTCCGACGTGTTGTTGATCCGCAAGGCAGAACCTCATCATTTGGTTTATTTACTGGATGCTTCCTCTTCCATGAACGAATCGGGGAAATTGGCACATTTAAAGAAAAATGCCACCAACCTGGTAAAGATCCAACGGGAAGCGGACCGCATTTCCATTGTCACTTTTTCGGGTAAATCAGATGTCTTATTGCAGTCTGTTCCGTGTAATCAGAAAAAGCACATCGAAGAAAAGATTGAGCGCATTCATGCTTTCGGACAGACCAATATTCAAAGCGGATTTGAAACGGTAAAAACACTTTTAGCTTCCAATAAATTGGTAAAAGGAGTGAATTCGGTTTTGCTATTGACAGATGGTGAATTCCCATTGAGCGAGGAAACAAAGTCCATTATCCGGGAATTGAAAGCGAATGAAATCGGGATTTATTTTGTTTACCTGGGAAAAGCATTGAATAAGAAGAATACGAAATCCATGGAACGCGTGTATTCCGAACTGGGAATCAGGTTCTATGATACGAACCGGATCGATCTGAAAGAAGCGTTGTTGAAGATTGCAACGGAGTAAACCCACATCTCATTTTTTTTTTACCGCAAAGAATGAAAGAGCGCAAAGAACTAAGTGAAACTTAGCGCTCTCCGCGCCTCTGCGGTTAAAAATATAAGCAGTGATTACTTTGTATGCATTTCCGTTAAAGCATTGATGATGCTTGCATCTGTGACGACTATGACTTCGAAGGTTTTATTTTCGTTGGATTTGATCACTTCGGGAAAAGGATTTCCGGGATAGATTCCTGTAAAGATGTCGATGTGATTCTTTTTGATTGCCTCACCGGTATCTCCGGCAAAGAAATAACCGTCGTGAACGACCTGTTCGCCATTTGGCAAATTGACCAACTGACCTTTCACTTTCGGAATAAAAATCACTGATCCGTAAGGAATGATATTCTTGTCGACCGCAATTGTCCGAAAAGGAACCAAGCGGTAGTTCTTCACCCCGTCTCCAAATCCTTCCGATTTCGTCCAAAGTGTCTTCCCCCAACTCTCCACTTTCAGTTTGCTGGAGGCGTATTTTTCACATGCCCTGCAATCCACAAATGAACTGTCACCGGATTTTGCAAAGTTAATGACGGTAACATTTCCCAAAGAATCTTTCACGTATGCAGTTCCTTCCAAAGAAGCGGAACAAAAATCACAGGTATCGGCAAACAGCCCGGACGATTCTCCGTTTGCATAGACAATAGGGATTGCTCCTCCCGACTGAAATTCGTGAATGTAGTATTGGGTAGCCCAAAGAGCTATCGATTTTAATGATTGTCTATTTTCGGGTTCAGAAAGAGAAAAATCGCTTTGCGAAAACTGTGCGTAAAGGCACGAACTTATGAAGATTAAAACTCCGGTTACTCTTGTTCTTAAATGCATATTCTTTCTAGTCAAAACCCTAATTACTCTTTTGGTTACCTTTTATCTTAGGAGTAATTCACTCTAATTCATTAAAAAGTTTCCGATCCAAAATTCCAGTAAATTTTATAATTTATTGTATTTCTTTCATATTTTGTTCAGCTTAAAAAAATTATCTTTACTCCTGTCAACTTTTATTAATCCTCAGATCCGAACAAGATCTGTAAAACCATCAAATCATGATCAAAAAAAATTTTTTTTGTCTGTGTAGCGGTATTGTTATTGCTTCGACAGCCCATGGTCAAATTGAGAAAGTAAAATCTCTCAATGAGTACCAATTAATCACCTCTTTTTCCGATGAATTCAACGGAACAACACTTAACACAGCCAGGTGGGAAGATTATGATAGGGCCTCCGGACGAACCAATGGTGAATATGTCTATGCAAACCCTACCTGCAATCAAGTAGGAGCTGGAAGCAACGGAGCAAATGTTCTGAAGCTCATTGCAAAGAAGGAATTTATTAATGCCACTGACTGGTATGGTGTCCCTCATGATCATTTTTACCAAGCAGGAGCAGCAGTATCCAAAACATTCTTTTATCATGGATACTATGAAATCCGTGCTAAGATGCCAAATGTGCGTAATACCAACGGAATGGCATTTTGGTTTTGGGATCGCGATACAAATGGCGTGTATAGTGAGGTAGATGTTTTTGAAACCCAACCCATCTTCAAGTACAATTATCCAACAGCAACCCATCACAGTAATAATGCCAATGAAACCTATCAGTATAGTTTGCAAAATTGTACACAAATCCCCAAGGATATTACGGATGACTGGCACACTTACGGTGTGGAATGGACCCCACAAGCCATTACATTTTATGTAGACGGGGTGATCGTGGACAAGAACACCATTATTCAGTCTTCATCTAGTACCGATAACACGTCTATTACCCCTATTGCTATAAAAAGGATGCGTTTAGTTCTAGCAAACGCTGCAAATTTTGGTATAGAAGCTTCAACAAGCGGAGATGTAATGGAGATTGATTATTTCAGGTATTATAAACGCAAACCATTGCTTTACTTCGTTAGTTATGATACCAATACCGGGCATTATATTTATGCTGCTAATACAAATACACCCGGAGATCTGGTTACCTGGTCTTATAATTCCGCTTACCTTACAGATGTAAGTACATACAATACCAATGGAATTCAATATCTTAAATTCAAACGTGTGTCGCCTACAGGAAATATCGCATTAACTGCAACTGCAACACAAACACTTCAACTACAGGATGCCATTACTCAAAACGTCACTGCAAGCAGTACCATTTATGTTGGAAATAATACGCCACGTTTTTTTGTGGATGAACCTTTCTTTTCAGGAACCGGACATAAAATAACTGCCTACTCAGTAACCTTAAATCCAAATGGTTTATGGAGTCTTGGAATAAAGAATGTAAGTGGGACAGTTGACTGGATTCCATTTCCACCAATAACCGGAGCAAGTACAAACTTTTCCGGCTTACTTTCCGGAAAAACTTACGTACTTAAACACCAGGAACCAGCTGTAGGAAGTCACCTTGTCATGAGTGAAACAACCATGGAAATACCTATTTCATATAATTCTGAATTCTTTGTTGATAAAATTCAAACTGATGTACCAACAAGCAATGTGGTTAAAATGACAGTACATCAGGTATCTACTAATCCTGATAGTGAATGGCACTTGTGGCTAATTAATCCAGATCTATCAGTAAATATGACTGTAGATCAACCGCAATGGGGCCAAACTGCAACCTTTAACAACCTTATCCCGGGAAGCACATATCAGGTCACTCACGGGAACTATGGACCCAACCAGGCTTGGGTAGCAAGTTCAAAACGTATTCGGGTAGACCTTCCATCCAATTTTGAATTTTACAATCCGGTTTTGTACGGCTGCATGGGTCCCAGACCAAGAATATGTAGTTCTAATGGAGTGTATAAACTCCAAGTCTTCTCAAGAGATTATAGTCCAGATGCTCCTTTAGTCAATGCCCATCCAAGTGAGTTTCGCATTTATGAACTGGACCAATATGGAAATCATTCGGAAACGGCACCTCTTGCGGCACCGGTACTTTATGGACACAGTGGTCTGTTAACTGTTCAATTGAACAAAAGTTATCTTATCAAACATGGAGTATATTCTCCCAATGGTTATTGGACAGAGACCAGAAAAACAATGCACACCTTTCCAAGTTATGGTTGCGGAATGTATATAGATGCAAATTCTGGCGAAGAAATAGAAGAAGTTAGCGACGAGGTTTCAAATGAACTTGTGATGTCCTTTCAGGAAAATGAAGATAGCGGACTAGAGGTTTTCCCAAATCCTACAAGCGGAGAATTGTACATCAAGCAATTGAATAAAACGTATCAGAAAGCCTCTATTCTTGATCCTCTCGGAAGAATTGTACTGAACAGTTTTACCCTTGAAAGAGAATCTGTTGATATTTCTAAACTGCCGGTAGGAACTTACATCCTGCAATTGGAATCTGCCGAGAAAGGAATGAAACAGATCAAAATAGTAAAACAATAAAAAATCAAAATTAAAAAAGAGCGGGGTGAATCCCGCTCTTTTCATATTCTGTATCCCTTAGTTATTATTTATTTCTTCTTATCCTTGAAAATACTGTCGCTTAGTCCTGTATTCACCGCGTAATCGGTTAAAGTAATAGTGATCGTCCCTTTCGATTTCGGTTTGGATTTGGTCTTCTTCTTGTCGGTTGAGGTCTTATTAATATCCGCTGCAACGCTTTTGGGCATTTTGAACTTCTTTACATCAATCTCAAATTTCAATTCGCTCGGCAAACCATAACTCAATTGATTTCCATACTTGAAATCCGTTTTAACCGTTCCATTGCTTTGTGTTGTGACCTGGGAACGCATGATGACCGAATTCTTCTGGTCCACCCATATTTTAGCCAGAATAATTTCTCCTGAACTGGAATTGGGAATGATGTTGATCAATCGCGTATCCACATCCCGGATCTTCAAGGAATCCCCGAAAACTGCCGTGTACTTGGATTTATCCGATAGAAAAACATTCAATTCGGTAAAACCCTGCTTAGGCAAAATACTGATGCCTTTGGATTCGATCTTGAATTTATCTTTTTGCTTGAAATAAATCTTCGCCTTGGAAGGCATGATCTGGATCATGGGAATATCCGCATCAATGTGTGCATTGACCGTATAGTCTTTTGCACCGGCTATTTTCGTATTGATTTTATCAATGATGTCTTCCGGCTTTTGTCCAAAAGCAGAAAAACTCAAAGAAAACAAACTGAAGAGAAGGATCTTTTTCATTAGGATGTGATGTCTTTCTTGTTAAACTTGAAAATTGTAATCCCTACTAAAAGCACAATGTGAGTAAGCAGGATCACAACCGAATTCATAATCTCGTCAAAAGGGACAGGCTGTTCGAAGAAACTTCGCCAGGAAGCCATGTGGGTCGTAAATAAATACGGTTTAATGGAATCAAAAACCGATACGTCCAAACTTCCGATAATGGTGAAGATGATAATGATAGCCATTGTTGCAACGATCGGTCCGATGGAGTTTTCAGCAAAGGCCGACAAACAGATGGAAAGTGTGGCAACGGTCAGTAAGGATAGATAAGCAACACAAAAAGCCAATCCGAATCGCCATAAAATATCCGATTCAGGCAAAATGACCAATCCGTCACTATTCAGTACCATCAGATCTCCTGTTCCAAAGACCCAATGCGAAACAAATACGGCCAAAATTCCCAGCCAGATCGTAATGACGAACGTATAAATTGCTCCGGCAAAGAATTTCGAAAGTACAATACTGGTCCTTGAAATCGGTTTACTTGCCAGCATGCGAATGGTTCCCATAGCCGCTTCTCCCGAAATCAGATCGCCTGTTACCAGCGCAATCAAAAGCGGAATATGCACTACCAGCATTTGAAGGATAATGAAGGCTATCAGGTTTCCGTTGACCAGTTTCCCGTTGAAGGAAAGTGTCTGTTCAAAAGAGGAAGTCACAAAGGAAACCATGGATTCACCATCTGCTTTCATGGCAAATATGATGATCCCGATCAAAATTGTTAATGCTCCCAATCCCAGGTAACTCCTCGGTTTTGAAAGAATTTTGATCAATTCGTTGTACGTATTTTTTAAGAGCATCAGGACTGAATGGTTTTAATGAAATAATCTTCCAACTTGCGTTTCGGTTCGATCGAATGGAGTGCAAATCCTGCCAACACCAGTTCTTTGGTAAGTTCGGGAACTCGGCTTTTCGAAATGAATACTTCCAATTCCTTAGAAGAGATTTGGGTTATTTCCTGTGGATTGAATTTGGCCTGAATCAATTGAACTGCTGATCCGGCTTCATCGACCTCTATCCGGACAAGGGTTTCCTCGCTGTTTAACAATTCAGTTACGGTTCCTTCCACAATTGCCTTCCCTTGATTGATGATCACCATGCGGTTGGCAATCAGTTCGATTTCGGACAATTGATGCGAAGACAAGAGGATCGTCTTGTTCTGTTCGTTCTTCAAGCGAAGGATCAGGTTCCGTATTTCAATGATCCCTTGCGGGTCCAACCCGGTTGTCGGTTCATCCAGGATGATCAGTTCGGGCTTGTGCAAAAGTGTCTGTGCAATCCCCAACCGTTGTTTCATTCCATGGGAGAACCCTTTTACCTTGTGTTTTGCCCGATCGCCCAGTCCTACGAAATCGAGCATTTCCAGAATCTCTTTTCTAGACACATTCGCTCCTGAGATCCGCGCAAATATCTCCAGGTTCTTTTGTGCGGAAAGGTATTTGTAGAAATCGGGTTTTTCAATGATACTTCCGACGTTTGAAAGAATCTCCGACCTGTTCTTATTCAGTGATTTCCCGAAAAGCTCAATTTCTCCGCTATCCGGACTGATCAATGATAATAAGCAGCGGATGGTTGTACTTTTTCCTGCACCATTCGGCCCTAAGAATCCGAATACATCTCCTTTATTGACAGTGAAAGAGACATTTTTGACTGCTTCGAAGGAACCAAATTTCTTGGATAAATTCCGAACTTTGATAATGGTTTGTTGTTCCATAAACCTTAACACATTAGCTGTCTTTTTCATTTAAAAAAGACACTTTAAAATTACGGATTATCCCCGCTCCATCTGTTTTAAATTTCAAAAAATCGGTGAACGGTGCTATTTCGTCGGTAATGATCTCATTTCGTTTTTTCAGTGACAAAAACGGCCTTGATTGCCCTTTTAATGGTATGAATTATCAATACAGGGGGAAACCCTTGTCACCCTTGGATTTCGGCAGATTACAAATACACCACAACATTAATTCATTGATATTCAAATACCTTAGCCAGACTAGCAAAAAATCCGAACCTGAAATTCACCATTTATGACTCTTCAGGACACACAGGGTTACCCCCTGATCTACTTACCCGGACATATTTCAGACCGCAGAAGGTCTAGCTTTACAAAAAAAATATACACTATGAAAAAAAGTTACTTGATCTTTAGCATGCTCGCAGGCATGTTTGCCGCATTCACCGGTTATTCCCAAACCTATTCCAGTTATGGAAGTACACCAACAAATGATAACTATAACTATATCAACTCCCCCGACACCCTGTATTTTACCTTCAACGGTGTTTCTACCGGTGCCTACGAAGATGCCATCTTAACGGTTAAGGTTGATGCCTATTTTAACGCAGGAAGCTCTTACAACATCTATGGTCCGGGATTGGCGCTTGTAGGGAACTTTACAGCACCCAATTTTTATGATTGTACTGAATTTACAACTGCAATTACCATTCCCATGGCAACGATTAATACTTATGGGACAACTGTAGTCTATAAATTCGTAAAACAAGGATCTGTAAATCCTTATTGCAATAACAACAGAATGAGCGCCAAGCTTCATTACAGATACTGTACAACAGGTATTCCTGTACAACAAGCCAATTTTGCTTTTGCCACAGACAGTATTTTTTGTCAATCGGAAGGTCCTTTTAACTTAACGGGGGGATCGCCTGCTGGAGGTGATTTTTTAGGAAGCGGGATTTCAAATAATGTATTGGATGTGTCCAATTTATCTTCCGGTGTACACACTGTTACATACCAATTCACTGAAGCGAACGGATGTTATACAGAACATGCTACTACATTCATGATTCTGGAAAGCCCATCTGATGAGTCCATTACAACTTGTGAAAACAACTCTCCGATCTTACATACCGGGAATATTTCAACAGTATATGCAACAAACCTCAATTTATCCAATGTGATAACAAGCGGTACGGATGTTACTTTGAATCCTATTACCACCAGCCCAACGGATGTTTATAGTGCTGTGGTATCCAGTCCATTTTCCTATGCAATTGACTCTCTTGACACGACAGGTTTCCAAGTAATTGATCATGATGCGATTACCGGAGATGACCGCGGGGGAATTGCAGTAACAGCAAACTATGTTTACATCGTAGGTGATGACGCTACCGGGCGATTTGACCTGGATCTTCAAAATGGAGTTGATCTTCCGAAACGCGATGGAATCTTTACAGACCTGGCACAATTGAAACTTTATACACTTTATAATACAACAGCTCCTTCTACACCGAACAGTGATAATTTCGATTATTTCACAATGAATGCCTTGCGCTCATTGAATGAAGATTTAACTTTCGGGAATGAAATCATCCTCTTGTCTCAACCCATTACTGTTGGTACCAATGATCAAGCTGTTATCCTTGCCGGGTACAATGAAGTGATCGTTGGAACGGCTTACGGAAATTATGATTTTTACCACATCTCCATTTTGAACGGATTGGTGACGCCAATGGGACAACATAATTTGGATGTTCAAGGTTCTGAGAACTGGGCTGATTGGGGTATGTCCGGATTTGACGGTACGAATCGTCATGGATACTTTAGAGATGCTAATGGTTATATTGTGGATTATAATTTCACTGTTGACACAACAATAAACATCTTGTCAATTACAGATTTCTCCGATATGGCGAGTTTTATTGCTCACCCGGTAAACAATCGCTTTTACGGACATTATGAAGGTAGTACTTCTACCTTCGGAGGTGATGATGAAACGTTGTTTTACTTCCAGATTTCAGATAGTGCTTCCCGATTAGCTGCAACAGCTGCAAACTATACTTGTCCGAATAAGATCACGTTTACATTCAATTCAATTGATTTAGGAGTTGATACAACTGTTTGTTCTGAAGATGGATTATATATCATACCTGGAGGTTTTGGCTTTAGTTCTTATACGTGGAATGGTGTAAACAACAATTTCAATTCTTATGCGGTTCAAACTTCAGGTGAAGTTGTATTATCCGTAGTGGACAATGCGAATTGTACAATTACGGATAGTGTAAACGTGACTATCACGGAATGTACGGCTGGAATTAGTGAATTGGTTGAAGGAGCTATGCAGATCTTCCCTGTTCCGAATAACGGAACATTCCAGATTTCGTTTGAAGCTTTACCTTCAGAAGCTCAGATCATCATTATTGATGCTCAAGGAAAACAGATTGCAGACAAAACAGTAGCACAAGGAGAAACAGCAGTCGATATGAGCTTGCAGGTTCAATCCGGAATCTACTTTGTACGATTGGTTTCTGAAAATGGGACTACACAAACTGCGATAAGTATTCAATAAAATTATATTTCCAAAAAAAGGGCTGGTTTGAATCTTCAAACCAGCCCTTTTTTTTTATCCTTTTATCACAATTACTTCGTTATATAGATTGTTTCGCGCTTTGTTCCACACAGGAAAAAATAGGTTCCTGAAGGCCACGATTCCGTATCGATCAGTTGGGTACCGAGGATTGATCCCGAATAGACTTCCTCACCTTGTGAATTGACCAATTGGAAAGGCATCACTTTTGAAGCGCCCAATACTTCCACCATCAAATAATTCGAATTTGCATTATTATAAATATGCATCGTAACAGCAGTTGCCCGATCCGTTTCCACTGCTCTAAGAAGCCCATCATCTTCGTAAACGAACGGAGTAACCAATCCTGTTTCCTGAACCAACATCCGCATCGGAACAAGTCCGTATTTTTGAGCAAAAATAAACGTGTTACTGATTATTAAGATCAAACCGATTGAAATAAGACGTGCCATACTATTTGATTTTAAAGTGAAACTATTCCTGCTTTGGTATATCGGATTGACAACAACTATACCATGCCAAAAGAAGTTTCATTTTCTGAATTCAAAATCACGGATGAAATCACTTTTGAGCATCTAAACACCTTACAAGAAATAAGTAAAACTCCTGTATTCGTTACAAATACGGATTTTAAAATCGGGAATTTTAAAAAAATCGATTTAGGTAAAAGGAATTCTTGCGGATCTTTCAAAGGTTGATTAATTAAAAAAATCCATTCAAAATGAAATCCTTTTTTTTCAATTTGAAAATACCGGCAACCAAAAAAGTCCAATCGAACAATTGGACTTCTATTTTTAATGACTGAATAAATCAGATTAAATGATAATCTCCAAATCTTGTGAGATTGCGATGCTTTCTATCGCCCGTTCAAGGGCTGTTTCTTTCAAATGGGGAATTGCAGTTCCTTCCGCCCAATAGACTGTAAGATCCGTCATTCCAAGGAAACCAAGTATAACCTTTAGATAAGGTACCATGTTGTCGTAATCTTTCATCATCCCTTCCGAATAAACAGATCCTCCCGACAAGGCCAAAAATACTTTTTTGCCTCTTACCAAACCTTCAGGGCCTGCTTCCGAATAGCGGAAAGTCTGTCCTGATCTGGTGATGTGATCGATCCAGGATTTTAACTGTGCAGGAATGGACAGATTGATCAAAGGTGCGCTGATAACCAGAATATCCGATTCCAATAGTTCATTAACTGCTGTTTTTGAATAGGATGCGGATTCAATCATTTCCATTGTATGCAGATCTTCGGGAGTGAAAAATGCAGCCACATGTTCAGCTGATACATACGGCGCGGGATCTGCAATTAAGTCTCGTTTTGTTATCTCACTATCCGGATACTGCGTTTGAATCTTTTCAATGATTGCTTTACCTAATTGAGTACTGAATGAATTTTCCCCGTTGGTGCTTGAAATAATGTGAATTATTTTTTTCATGATTTGTGTTTTCAGCAAAATTACGTAGCTTTACTTACCAAAAGTTAGTAGTATACCTTAAGTTAGTAGTTACATTTAAGTTAGTCCTTACTTAAAAGAGTCATGGAAAAAGAAGCAAAAAAAACACCCACATTAGCAGAAGCACCCAGCTCAGCAGAATGTACTTCCAGGCTAGGCGCATTAGAAGATGCACTGTATGTAATCGGAGGAAAATGGAAACTCAAAGTGATCATTGCACTTCGTGAAGGAGATGTGAAACGTTTTAATGAGCTTCAACGCAGAATCCCTGGAATTTCTGCAAAAATGCTCTCAAGTGAATTGAGGGATCTGGAAATCAATGGTTTTGTCTCCAGGACTGTACACAATCAAGTACCTGTTATAGTGGAATATGAACTGACCGAATACAGTGCATCCCTAAGTAGAGTCTTATATGAACTGGTCGAATGGGGAAAAACTCACCGGGAAAAAATCCGTGAAATGAGATCATAATTGGTATTTTGAAAACACCATTAACTCTTACTCCACTCCGTTCATCATCGCCCATTTGAGCAAAATATTCTTTTCCTTGGGCAATCCCAGTTTTTCGATGATATTGGTGCGGTGACCTTCAATGGTTTTTTCGGATAGGAAGAGCATTTCTGCAATCTGCTTGCTTGTTTTTTGTTGAGCGATCAGTTCAATGATCTTTCGCTCGGAAAAAGTCAATTTATCCAGCTCACTGGTTCCTGTTTCCCGGACACTGATCAAATCGTTCAACAAGGAGTCACTTACATATTGATTTCCTTTCGCTACTTCAGCCAGGCAGTTCTTCAGTTCAACCTGTGCATGTTCCTTCAAAATATAACCATATACTCCGTATTCCTTGGATTTGTTGTAGATGGTCATTTCATTGTGCATGGTCAGGAGAATGACTTTCGTTTTCAACTTCAGTTCCTGTACTTTTTTAGCCACATCCAACCCGTCCAATGCCGGCATATTGATATCCAAAACTGCGATATCCGGTGAGCGAAGCTGGATTATATTCAGGGCAGAAACGCCATTCGCGCAGGTTGCTATTACCTTATATCCATAAGACTCAACGAAACTCTGGGTTCCCTGAAGCGTAAACGGATGATCGTCTGCAATTACAATAGTCATTTTATTTTGTTTTCTTTAAGTCAATAGTGATGATAGTCCCATTCTTATCGGAATGGATTTTTGCCTCCCCACCGATAGCTTTGCTCCTTTCGATGATATTGTATAAACCGAAGGCATCTTTTCCGGATAGTGTTTCACTCACATTAAATCCCTTTCCATTGTCTTTGATCTGAATGGTCAAACCTTCGGAATTTTCCTGAATAAGGATTTTTGCAGCTACGGCTTTTGCATATTTTATAATGTTTGAAAGAGCTTCCTGGATGATCCGGTAAACCTGCAATTCATCTGAAACAGAAAGTGATCCGTTGTAAACAATATCGGAAGTGACCATCAATTGATTCACCGATTGTGCCCGGTCAAGGAGTTGATTGATGCTCGCAGACAGCCCCACCTTTTCAAACATCACCGGGTGCAGGTTTCTGCTGATGCTGCGGATATCCTTGATGATCGAATCGATCTTCTCTCCTGCGGAAACCGGATTTCCGCTCATCGAATGCTTCAAATTCAACAATTCATGGCTCACACTATCGTGCAAATCACTGGCAATACGTCGGCGCTCTTCTTCGGTCTTGTCGAGTAATTGCTTGGTATACCTGCGTGCGCGCCTGTTTTCTGATTTCACTTTTTTCTGTTTCCGTCTTAAAAAAACGATAAACAATACCAGTATCAGTCCCATCAGTGCAGACATCAACAACGTAATCATTATCTTTCCATTTGAAATAGTTTCCTTTTGAAGAGCGATCTGCTGTTCTTTGTGTTTTGTTTCATAAAGCTTATTCAACTCCATGTTTTTTGCGATCATCCTCTGATTACTGATCTTATTTTCAGCCCGCTTCAGTTTTTCCGAGTAGATGTATGCTTTTTGATAATCCTTAGTCAATACCGCATTTTCTTTCAACACTTGGGCAAATGCCATTTGGTTCTGATAATCTTCCTGGTCTTCTACTGCGTGAAGTGCCCTTTCAATCACTCCGATATCCCTGATCCCTTCTCCGGCTTTGATCTCATAGTTTGCCAAAGCGATATTATAGTCGGCATCGGAGGCAGCAGAATTCAAGGTATCCACATTCTCCTTCATATCGAAAAGGACTGCTTTTGCTTCCGAATTACGACCTTCATGCAACAACACATCAATGTAAAAAGAGGAAAGTGCCACTTCGAGCGATTCATCCCGGATCTTGCTTTTAATAAACAAATGATAAGTCGAATCAATCAGATCATATTGTTTGGGATCATTCATTTCCTGGTACAAAATGATTTTATTGTGCAATGAGACCAGTACATTTCCAGTATCGTTTGTACGTTTATAATCCGCCATTGCCTTGTCAAAATACACCTCAGCTTTTGTGTAATTTTTGGTATACAGGCTCACCAGGGCCATGTTATCGTAAATTCCGCCTCTCCCGGTATAATTATCTGTTTGATTGAACAATGCTAGGGCTTTCGAATTGTATTGAAGTGCCTGTTCATGCTTTCCCATCGCAAAATAACAAAAAGCCATATCACCATATCCATGGGCAACTTCCACACAAGTATTGTAATCAAATGGCTTGTGGGCAACCAATTTCAGAAAGGATCGAATCGCTTTCCGGTAGTTTGCCTGATTGACATAGTAATTCCCAATGTAGGATTCAACAAACAAGGTTTTATCCCAAGGCAGTTTTCCTGCATAGCGCGTTTGAAAGGAACGAACGGTATCCAATGTGCTTTTCTGGAAAAACGAAAAATACATTTCAAGTTCCGTCAATTCTCCAAGAGCAATTGCCACTTTATCAGGACGTTTGTGCTTTAATTGTTCTGCATAATAATTCCGGAAAGTGGAATAATACTTTTTGTGGTGGAAATTGGAATTTTCCGAAAGCCATTTACAAGTGCTGTCTAATTTTTCTGTCGGATCCTTATGATAAATAACCTTAGAGGGTGTTTCCCTGCAAGCGCCAAACAAAAACGCAAACAGAAACAATCCACTAAAAAGCCTTATCAACCGATTCTTCATCCAATGAGCATTTGAAACATAAAAATACCTGTTTGAAATGGATCATTAACTGTTTTCCTTAAAATTCAAGGGTTTCCCCCTATGGATTAAAATCTTCGAATGACAGACATTTACAGCACCATTCGGACATCAAAAAACAATCAGGGATAATCCTGATCCGCTTTATAAAGAAATAAACCGATAACCCATATACTACTCTACTACTTATAGCGTAAGGGGAAATCCTCTGTCGGCCCAGGCTGATGGAGGATTTTTTTATTGATAAAAATTTGAATTATAGAAAAATCCCTGTCAACCTTAAATCGACAGGGTTCTTACTTATATACATCCGTAGTATAACATGAATTTTGCCGGAGGATGTACTCTTACGCTATAGAGGTAGCAAAATTTCTTTTTCTGGTGCTTTAAAAAAGCAGAGGCCACTACTGCCTCTGCTTTTTGTGCAAGTTACGATTAGGTGCTTTTTCAGCTTTTGCTTCAGTGAATAGAGCTGTTTGTGATAGTGGGTAATCTTTTTATAATGCGGCTTTTTCAGTATTCATTTCCTGTTGTAGCATGACAATGGCGCTTTTCAACTGGTGGATATACGTTCTGCTCGGAAACAGATCCAGGATAGATTCCGGAAAATCCGAAGGCATGTCCATTCCATTTGCGTAATGCAGATACAAAGCATAATAGTTCTTTAAATATTCAGTTTGAATCGCCAGATACGTATTTACCGTATTCATCTGATT
>Ga0247691_1000117_pt1 | contig 19685 bp, 11 predicted proteins | sample CNK32_metaG_FD_182721 | JGI IMG/M metagenome (GOLD analysis project Ga0247691, IMG submission 182721) | Soil microbial communities from Purdue University Martell Research Forest, Indiana, United States - CNK32 | ecosystem: Environmental > Terrestrial > Soil > Temperate forest > Bulk soil...
TCGACCGAAGGGCAGAATTAAAAGGCGGCAAACTTAAGTCCGTGACGCTGTTTCTCGCAAAAACTTTTGCTAATAGCCGCCACGCTGCCGCCGGTGCAAATAGGATGGCATTCAGATGACTCAATAACTCGAGGCGAAGATAGGGTTGGTCAAATAGCGTTCGAAACTGTCTTCTAGAATAGCGCCGAAAATGATGATGATACTCATCGCGTTTCGTCCATAACCACATATGGGCGGGCACGGTGCAGATTAAGATTCCGCCCGGCTTTAGCAGACTTGCTCCCACCTCGACAGAAGCCTTGTCATCTTTTAGATGCTCCAAAACGTCGAGGAGTAAAACCGCATCATAAGTCTCTCGAGACAAGGGCACATCCTCCGGAAGTGCTCCCAGTTTTGCTTTTACTCCACGATGGAGCGCAAATTCAATCGCATGGCGGGAACCATCCAACCCCACGGGGTTATATTTTTCGGACAGCCGCTGAAGCATCATTCCGCAGCCACAGCCTAAGTCAGCAATCTTTTGCCGATTCGCGCTCTCAGGCGGTAGGTACTGCTGAAGCAAATGAAGAACGATTTGATGCCTCGCGGCAAACCACCAGTGTTCTTGCTCCATCGCGAAGATTTCAGCGTAGAGTTCCTCGCGCATTACTTGGCTCCGATCATGTCGGTGTATGAGATAAAGAGCGTATGTCTACCTCTGTCTGTAAGCCGACGGTCGCTGTGGGATGAGTGCGAGGACGATTTGGAGTGATGAGCCACTTTGATTTCCGGAAACACTTAATCTTTCAACGGGGCTGCATTTGTCGGACCCGTCTCAGGGAATGTCGGCGTGGTCGGAAACGCGAGCATGTTGATCTGATCATCGATCTTCCCGATTTCGGCGCGCGACGCTCTCCACTGCAAATACGAGGCGACAACTCTTTCGAGATGACCGTATCCGAGCGATATCTTATTCGGAAATAATTTAGCTTTGATCGCGGTAACTGGATTTGCCAGTTTCCAGCGTCGCGAAGATCGAAGACGCGCAGCGGCGCTCTCTACCTGATCGAGCAGATGTAATAGTTTTCTTGTGTTCCATAGCTGCTCGCGTAATCTGTTTGTTAGCTCTGTGGTGTGCTCCTGTAGTCTTTGGAGTTCCGCGTGATATGATCTTTCCCGCTCAGCATGTTCCGCGTGTAGCCTTTGGAGATCCGCGTGATATGACCTTTCCCGCTCAGCATGTTCCACCTGTAGCCTTTGGAGATCCGCGTGATACGACTTTTCTCGCTCAGCATTTTCTTTTTCCAGTGCCGTAATTATTTGCTGCGCCCTGCAATATCGGCTGTCCACACTGGCCACATATTGGACCCGGTCGGCAAACGCAGCCTCCAATTCTTTAACTGCGGCAGCCGATGCCTCCGACGGCTGCGGAGCTTCGAAAAGTTCGGCGCAAAGTCGCGTCGCACTCTCGACGACTGCTGCATCGGTCGCCGGGTCGCCTATTTTGAAATCAGCGGGGACGTTGGAGCTGTTGATCCGTTTTGTGAGCGGTGCCAGACACTCGGCAAAGTATGGCTCGTCGAGGAAGTTCAGTAATGATCGTAGGGCGGACTCCGGCATATCCACCAAGTCGGAATACCGTAGCCGGAAGACAACGCGCGGACCATAGGCTCGTTCGGCTAAAAGACAGCTGCTCACAGCGCGGAACCAATAATTATAGGCCTCCTGCTCACTGGCGACCAAGGTCCCTCCGCCGACGCGATGAAAGTTCAACATCGAACGAACGACGGAAGTGACGTCGCGGACAATGTGGATGAACAGCGCCTTCGGAAAAAGTTTACGCAACCCGCAAATATGGAATGAATACTCGGGGGTGCCGTCCACCCATCGCGTTTTTGGATTCTTTATCGGCGACACAAGATCTTCGGATGGAGCGTTTGGGCTGACGGAGCGTTCCCACCACTTTCTCCAAAGATCAATGCGGTGGCGTAATATCAATGCGTTAATGTTCTGGCCAAACACATCAAAAAATTCTTCGCACTGGATGTCCATTGCGCTTAAGACCGAGCGATCGCCGCGTGCTGATCCGATTTGGTAGCGCATTGCGAGATCAATCGCGAAATCTCCCATCCACCCTGACTCCGGGAGTGGCATAATGTTCGGATGCTGTCCGAGACACCACGCCAGAACGCTTGTCCCCGAGCGTGGTGATCCCACGACAAAAATTGGTTTATTTATTTGATCCTGCATTTCAGTTGCATACTGATCCAAGGATGGAGTCGAGGAAGACGAATAGCCTTCTCCCTCAGACAATTCATCCTACATCATCAGTCAAGCGTAGTGGCAATCGGGTAGTGGCATAGCCCCAGCCAATTCGACTCTTCCTGAGGCATGATGTTGGGATGCTGACCAAGACACCATGTGAGAATCGTGGATCCTGATCGCCCCGAGCTAACGGTAAAAACCGGTTTGGCTATTGCTTCAACTCTAGGAGCCATTTTCTTTTCGAGAAGGTTAAGACATTCCGTGGCGCCGCCGATTGCTCCCCGGCCCTAGCTTGGAAGTCAGCATTTTCAGTTTTGATGTCCGAAATCGCTCAAAGTGCGAGTCGCTAAACAACTTCCGCAAGCGTTTCCGGGCCGCGGAGACTGAATACATCGCCTTGGTTTTTTCGATACCGTTCTTCGACAACCGATTCCAAAGTTCGTCGGATTCATAAAGCTGGATCAGAGCGCGGGCGAAATCCTCCGGCTCATCTGCTACGAGAACGTCCTCATGGTCAGTAAGAGCCATTCCCTCCACGGCCAATGACGTAGCCACAACCGGCACACCGAACCCCATACTTTGGTTAATTTTGCCTTTTACACCTGCTCCAAATCGCAACGGCGCTACGGAAAGTTTTACGCTCTCAAAGAACGGCCGGACATCTCTTTGTAATCCAGTCACAACAATTCTCTCGCTCTCCAACGCAACCACTTCGGGCGGGGCTTTATCGCCGATGACATAAAATTTGGCATCGCCGAGCCGCTGGCTTACCAGAGGATAAATTTTCTCCACGAAAAAGAGAACGGCATCGATGTTCGGCGGGTGTTGGAAGCCGCCGATGAAAAGCCAGTCCCGCCGCAAGGCAAAGGGTGTGCTCGACCCGGGAATATCCACGATGTTTGAAACCACTTGGATAGATTTGTCTGGTCGCTCATCCTGGAGCAACTGCTGCTCGGCGCGACTTACCACCCAGGTCTCATCGGCTTGATCGATTAATTGATACTCCAGTTGCTGCCTCTCCTGCGCCTTTCGTCGAACCTCCGAGTCCCGGGTTAGCTGTGCCTCGCTGTGTTCACGCAGGAAATGAAGATCAACAGTGTCAAAAATAATGCGGCTTCCCGGTGCGTACAGCCGAACATCTGCGATATGCTTGCGCGCAAAATCACACCGGCTTAGCACTACGGCATCAAAGTCAGAGCCATGGGAAATGAGGTAGTCGCGTACTTTTTTGATGTAAGGATGATAGACAACTTCGATCCCGCGTTTTTGCAACTCGCCGGTGTAAGGAGGAATGTCTGCCAGATTATCGGGAATAAAGGTGACCCGATGACCAAGCTGGTGAAGGAGCTTAAGCATTTGGAACATCCGCAACGACCCTGAATCGCGATCCGGCATCGGAAGGTGATGATCGATCACGAGGATGTTTTTTCGTCCGGACGATGGCTGCCGCAGGAAGGTCAAGTCGCCATTGGCTGGCTTCGTCATCAACTCAACGGCCCACGTTTCGGCGAACGTCGAACGGTTGATATCCTGAAATTTTTTTGTGCCGGTTGATAGATCGGTTCCGCCAGTGGCCCCTTCGTAATGAATAATCTCGCTGAGCGGCTGATAACACACTCTGTAACCGGCCTTCCGAACTTTGAACGATAAGTCCGTATCCTCGTAATATGCAGGCGCATATTTTTGATCAAAGCCTCCAAGCTTTTGGAAGAGGGATTTGCGAATCATCAGCGCCGCTCCTGAGCAATAATCGACTTCCCGAAGAAAATTGTACTCGGGCTTTTTGGGATCATCGAATTTGCCGTAATTCCATCCGGAAGCGTCACGCCATATGATCCCACCCGCTTCCTGCAAACGACCGTCTGGATAAACAAGTTTTGAACCAACGATGCCTGTTTTCGGTTCCTCGGCGAATGTACCGAGCAGGGCGCTTAGCCAGCCTGGCTTAACGATGGTGTCATTGTTCAGGAAAAACAGATATTCGCCGCGCGCTTTTTCCGCGCCACGATTGCAGGACGCGATGAAACCAGAGTTCGTCTTGTTGCGCAGATATACTACGCCATTCATGGTCGGAACAAGGTCAGTCGTCTCATCCGTAGAGCAGTCATCCACGACGATTACTTCAAACAGCACTGGTTCCTCGATGACCTGTAGCGAAGCCACACAGGCGTGCGTGTACTGAAATTGATTGAACACCGGAATGATGATCGAAACCTCCACTTCCTTGTGTATGGGGAAGCAGATCGATTCAATACTCAACACCGGAACGGGAGGGCCGGGAGCTTCCAACTTCTGAGGGCTTGTTTCTAGACCATGTTCGGCCTCTCTTGCTGCAACTGGCCGGCGAAGCGCGCGAATTTCGTCTTCAATTTTCGCAATTTCAGGATGTGCATCTCGCCATTCCGAATAGGCAGCCACAATCTTTTCCAGATGCCCGTAACCGATCGAGCTCTGCCCAGGCGACAGCTTTGCCCTGATTGCGCTTAGCGGATTTGCGAGCTTCCATCGCCGTGAAGAACGCAACCGGGCGGCGGCGTTTTCCACATCATCAAGCAGGCGCGTAAGCTTCCTAACAGCCCAAAGCTCTTTACGCAACCGCTCGCTCAATGCAATGACAAGATGCTCGTCCTCCGCCAGACTAATGCTTTTGCTACGGAGAAGGGCGCTGATTTTCAGAGAATGAGCGTGTAGTTGGGCCAGTTCTGTCTTAATGGGTTCCAGTTCCGCATTCAGCCGTTTGATTTCCGCCTTGTAACCCACATGGATCTGCTCGATTTCAACTTTCAAACGCTGCTGTTCTGCCTCATAACCCTTCCGCATCCGTATCTGCTCCGTGGTCAGCCGATGCAGTTCCGCCTCGTAACGCTTGCGCCTGTGCTCTTGCTCAGCCGTCAGCCCTTTCAGTTCCGCCTCATAGCCTTCACGGACCTGCTCGGTTTCGGTCTTGTGCCGAGCTTCTGTTTCCGCGAGGCGCTCACGCAGTTGCTGAATTTCAGCGCTCTGTTCCGGGACGAAAGCCTTAAGCCGGCTGACCGACCCCGAAAGCAAATCCGATTCCCGCGATTTCGTAATTTGCGAAGTCTTCCTTATCTTCCCTTTGCGCCCTTTTCTCGTTGATACCTTGACGCCTTGACCAGCTTCAGCACTTAAAGCGCGATAAAGTTCAATGACTTCCGCGGAGACGCGGGCATCCTTCAGTTGCTCCATCGTGAAATGGATATGGCGTCTTCGAGTTGCCACCAGCGCCGCGGCGTTAGCTATCTTCGCCCCTGGGAGACCAACAAAGCGCGCAATTCGCCGCAATTCCAATTCCGCGTCTTCGAAGAAGGAATCGTAATGAGTAACAAACCGATCTTGCTTGGCTGCTGTCTGGATCAAGCGCCGGTTGTAGATTTCCCAAAGCCGCAGACCGAATGAACAAGATGTTCCATTCCGCTCGCGCATGGAGTAAGCGACTTCAAGCGGGTTACGCACCATGATAAGTGTTTTCAGACTGGGTAGGAGACGCTGCCAGAACGGCAGTGTCAGGCAGTTACGGGGATCCTTCCAGCCCCACATGTCTGCCGAATTGAATCCTTCGATTAGGAGTTGCGCTTTCATACGCAAAGGAGCAAACCGGGCATGCTTGAAATGCTCCCCAACTTTGGGCGGCAGATCCCAAGCGCCGCCGAGCTCATTCAACAATTCCTCGTTGAGTGCCACGAACCCCAGATGTTCCCAGAAACCATCGGGGTTATCAGCCTGCGCGGGCATCAACTGGTTTTCTGGGCCCAGGTAAAGGCCGAAAGTATGCAATAACCTTGCGAGCATCGACGTGCCTGAGCGATGCGCGCCAGCGATGCACACGGTGGCGTTGGCGATCGATGGATGCTTCAGGTGTTTTCGTTTCAAGAAACCAGCAGATACTTAAAATCGAATACAATGCGTATCACGGATATTTCGCATCGTAAAATCGATTCTGAACACACCTCTCCTTTCGGCGGGTGTGCAGATTACTTGTTCTCAAGTTTCCATCGATCCGGCCCAGCGCAGCATAGTGGCGATATTGCCAATCGCCAGCCACGGGATGCGTGCGCCAGCTTCAAATGCAAAGCGATTGGGCATGCGCAAATTCGACCACAACCGTATCCCGATAGCTCGCAACGATCCGCATGCTTTTCACTCCGCAGCGCGCCAATGTGCGTGTGATTGCCTCATGATAGGCAGTTATTTCCGAGCGATATTGCGGCCGCGGAGGCGTCTGGAAAGCTCCGACAAGCGCTATACCTCCGCAGCTCGCAACAATGGCCCTGACAAACGCCTCATAAGTAGCGAACTCGTGCTGATGAATTAGCACATCGAAGCAGAGCACTAGGTCTGCACGAAAACGGTGCTGGTCGCGGAGCTTTAGGAAATCGCCAGCCAGGAATTTCCAGCTGGGACGGCGGACAGTATTGGCCTCGATCACGGTCTCGGCAATGTCGATGCCAGTGTAATCGGCGAGAGGCAGCTCCGCCACGCTGGCCAAGTCGCCGCATCCGATGTCGAGGACGGAACCGCTGTGTTCCCGCTCGAGAGTGTGCTGAATGAGCGCAGTCTTGAGCGCGCGCGACGCGGCGCGTGAACCGAGTCCCGACCCGAGTCCGGGGTTGGCCAAATACCGCTCGTTCCAGAACGATGCATTGTCGAAGTCTGAGTTGAAGTGGCGGGAGGTCTGAACGAGGTCCACGGCGTTCTCGGATGTGATTTCTGCCTCCGCGCACACTAACGGGCCGTCCCCCGGGAGCTCCCGAATCTCAATCCGAAGTCTCGAAAGTGCGATGCCAAGGGCCACGGATTCCGCAGCCGCTACTGACAGGCTCTTTTCTTGCACGAGCACATGCCCAACGTCCCTTAGCGCCGCGGTCCACTCAATGCCGAGCGCGCGAGCGATATCCCGGCGCACGAAGAGCGCACGGGTATCATAAAGCGCGAAACCAGTGCCGAATGCCTCCCTGGCCGCCTTTAAGGCCTCGAGACCGAATCGGCCGCGCGGCGCACGTTGTGCCACAAAGGGCGTGTCGCCGATCCATTCGGAAAAATCAGCTTTCACCATCATTTCCGGGGCAAGCGCGACGAGAAACTTCGTTTCTTCTGGGTCAAGCAGGGCTGGAATGAGGCTATCGGGAGTATCGCAGCTCTCCCCATTAATGACTTTCAGCACGACACCAAGGGCGGCGAGCGTTTCCGCCGGCTCCGACGCAATTTCGCCGCGGAAATAAGCCGCGCGCTCGCACGCCGCCATTGTTCCACCGCGGCGCAGTAGCGACCTGAAGAGGGCGACTGCGTGGTTCCATTTGGAACCGTCACTCTCGACGACGGTGCACACCAACGGTAGAGTGGTCACCGCCGGGGAATGGGCGTTCGCGATCACCCTCGTTATTGCTGAAAGGCAAACTCCTGGTCGCGCAGTGGCACCCCGATCAATGAGAGGAACCGCTGCAATTCATCGGCATTGAGGTGTTGAGCGTAGAAATGGCTGCGCTCGAAATCGATAGGCCGTGAGCGCCCGTAGGGTATCCGAAGAAAGCCAATGGGTGCCAACCGGTCGTGCATAATCTTTTCCGGAGAAAGCTCCCCATCGGTATACGGCGCGTTCACGATTCCCTCGATGAAGCGAGGCAATCCCACGTTGCGTACGATGACAAGGCTCTGTTGCGGCATGGGCGCCGCGGGGGTGCCTGCCAACCCGCGCCCCTTTTCGGTGACTCGGCCCATCAGAATATCCTCAGTCGCCTCCCCGACCGCTTGGCTGAGGAAATCTTCTCCCTTAAGTAAACAGTCTTGCTCGACGAAAACGTAGAAATCCGCATCGCAACAGAGCGCATACATAGCGCCGTTGATGACCGCGCGCGTAAAGCCGCTATACTTGGTACGAATGCGACCAGTGCGCAGATCGTTCGGGTGACCATAGTTGCGGTCCAGCTCGATCCAACGAACGGCTGGATACGAGCGATAGTCGGGTTTTACCGGCGAGGCACTATCGGTAATCACGATGCACTCGGGCTTGAGACAGCGTACCACCTGCCGGTACCAGACGTCGAAGAACGCGACCGATCGCGTGGACGGAGAGCCGATCGTCCAGTCGTGCGGCGAATCGGCGCACCACCAGCCGCTACCCACCACTACCTTTGGACCTTCTTTGTGCGGTACGGCCGTGGGTTGTGAGGATGCGAGTGAAATCGAGCGCCGCGGAGTCACTTCGGCCCGCAGTCGCGCGTTAAAGCTTTCGATCCGCCGCGTGCACTGCCCCAGCGCACATGGCTTGAGAAAACCGTCGGGATAGGAAAGCCGGTGGTAGTGAATGATGACGGGATCCAGCTCTTGCCATGCCGGGGGATAAGCCTCAGCACTAAAATGCGCCGGCGTGTTCATTTCCGCGGGTAACGGTGCAAATGGAACTTCAGAATTCTCGAGCGCGAGCGCGAGACTTACCTGGTCTGTGTGCAACCGATTGAAACGCAACGTCTCTGGAGCTGTCAGGACCTGTCGATTCCAGTAATCCCATTGGCCGGCGAGTCGCTGCCGGTATTTCTCTGGAACGATCATGACGCCGCTGTTGCAATAAGCGAGACACGCATCGCCAGTCAATTCGTGGTGGTAACGCGGTGAAGGAACTGGACATTCAAAGTGACGGAAAATTGCCTGGAGTTCAACAAGAGACACTGTTGGCAAATCGGCAAGTTTGATGGCAACCACCTCTCGATTTAGCCAACGAGCAGGATCTTGCACCAGCACTGTGTCGCAATCCAACAACACCACGATGTCGTGTCCTGCGAATATTGGCGAACCGAGAAGGGCAATCTTGTTCGAATGCCCATGAGTCGGATCGTATCGTTCAATGGTTGTCGTCTCCGCTTGATAATGATCGAGCAATTCTAGCGCTTGTTGGGGAATCGGACCCGTACAGCCGAGGACGAATCGCGCCTGTGCAAGTGAGCCACCAAACCAGCGCAATGACATCAACAATCGAGCGCTTTGCTCTAATAATTGGTTCGTCGGCTCCGCAATGCAGGTAAATACGGCGTTAGGCGTCATGCTGGTCAATTTTGATTTCGAAAGACAACCCAAGGGGAGCTGGTTGTAAACAGGACGTAGCTGAGGAAACAATCTCCGTCGATGAAACATCAATTATTTCGCCCGCCATGGATGTATGCACCTCTTCAATTTACAGTATATCTATCTTTCACATACGTCACTTCTCGACCATTTGTTATTACTACCTTCCGTCGATAGATGCGTTCTTCGTTAAAAGCTCGTGATTTTCCCAACCTGGTTCGCCCGGCACCGAGTCAGCGATCTCCTGAATCGCAAAGAGCTTTGCCAAATCAATGCCATAAAGATGGGTTTGGTTGTCTGGATTCGCTCGCTATGTAATCTTGCCATCGGTTCTGCGCGTGCATATCCTGGAATCCAGTGTTCAAGGGCAACGGCGCGGCTTTTCATTTTTTTCAAAAGCCACGCACTAGGGAATCTGTAGCTAGAGCCATGCTGCCGCTCAATGAAAGGCTTGCTTTCAGCAGCCTGAATCATCATCGTGCGCAGTAGAATTTGTGAATTGAACGATACAAGCGCCGACAGTTCGTTTGAGCATAAGACAATGGAGACCGGCAAGAGACATTTGGCCTCGCTCGATAGCCTCCGCGGCATCGGCGTGATATTGATTTTTGCTGATCACTTCATTTTACCCAATTACTATATCTTTTTTGGTTGGATTGGGCTGTGGATATTCTTCTCACTCTCAGGTTATCTCATTACTGACGGTCTTTTGAAGATGAAGACGCTGCCACTAGGCCAGTACTTCGGCCGATTCTATGCGAAACGAGCTTTCCGAATCCTGCCCGCCTTTCTGGTCTTCTTCAGCATAGGGGTCGCACTTTATTTTGCACTTCCGCGATGGCTTGCCGGCCGCTATGACCTGAGCCGTTACTGGATCTATATTGTGACATTCACTTTCAATCACTTTCCAGCGACACAGGGCTACTGGTTTGGCCATCTTTGGTCACTCTCGTTGGAAGAACAGTTCTATGTGGTCTGGCCCTGGCTCGTTTTCTTTCTGCCAAAGAGCTGGTTCAAAGGGATTGTAATATGCTGGAGTCTGGTCGCCCCGATTCTACGGCTAATTTTCCCTTGGATTTACGGTAGCTTGGAAGCGGACATGATGGATGGTTCTTTACTATGTCAGGCGGATGCGTTCGCCATCGGTGGTTGTGTAGCAATATTTCGCGACGAATTGCCCGGGCCGCGACAATCCAAAAAGCTAATGTGGATAATGACGGCGGCAGTTGTCCTGATCGGACTCGTAAACTATTTCACTATTGAGCGAAGAATCACGCATTGGCTGCATGTTTCCGCCTTTGAAGGATACTTTCGAACGCTGGGTTGGTTGCGTCTACTTAATCACCAGTATGTATGGGGCGATACCGTCATTAACCTTTGGGCCGCCACGCTAATTTTAGCCTGTTTACGGGGAAGTGCTCCATCCTTTCTGAATTTTGCGCCGCTCGTTTTTCTTGGACGCATTTCCTACGGGGCATATCTCAGCCATATGCCAATCCTCGGCATCTACCTTTATTATCTCCACCACAATATCCATCCGATAAATCCATTTTCCATTCGCGGCTTCCTGATTTTCCTAATTTGGTTTGCGACCGTGATACTCGTTTCTTGGCTTAGCTTCCGATTTATTGAGCTTCCGTTCTTGCGCATTAAAAACAGGCTCGGAGAAAGAAAGCGCGTCTCAACTCAGCCACCTTCGGAATTTCCGCCAGTTAAACCAGCGGCGAACCAGTAACATGGCTCGATCGCTGATCGAATATAATTGTTTCAACTGGCACAAGTCGTGCCGCATTACAGGAGTGTCAATTGAGCGTATATAGCGCTACCAGTTCAATTGAGCAAGTAGAGATGGACACTGGCAAGAGACATTTGGCCGCGCTCGACAGTCTGCGCGGCGTCGGTGTGATCGTTATTTTCGCGAACCACTTCATTGGTGGAAAGCCCTATATTCTATTTGGCTGGATCGGCCTCTGGATATTTTTTGCACTGTCGGGTTTTCTCATTACCGACGGCCTTTTAAAGATGAAAGCCCTGCCGATCGGCCAGTACATCGGTCGGTTCTACCTGAAGCGGGCTTTCCGCATTCTCCCAGCCTTTGTCATTTTCTTCAGCATTTCCGTCGCATTGTATTTTATTTTTCCTCGCCAGGGTTTCGCCGGCAATTCGGACCTTAGTCACTATTGGATTTACCTTGTAACATTCACCTTTAACCATTACCCGCCGATCGGCGGTGTATGGTTCCCTCATCTTTGGTCCCTGTCTCTGGAAGAACAGTTCTACGTGATATGGCCGTGGCTAGTTTTCTTTCTGCCGATGAACTGGCTCAAAAAAGTCGCACTGTGCTGGATTGTTGTAGCGCCCGTTCTGCGCCTCATTCTCCCTTGGTTTTTCGAAGACTTGCCGGTGCAAACTTGGCTGGTGTGCCAGGCAGATGCGTTGGCCATTGGGGGGTGTGTTGCGATGTTTCGCAATAAACTTCCAGGACCACGTCAATCAAAGAGGCTCCTGTGGATCATGACGGCGATCGTCATTGTGGTTGGGCTCGCAAATTATTTCGCTGGTGCTTCCGCAGGAGGGTCGTATTGGCGGACACTGGGCTTTCCGCACGACGGCGAGTTTAATTACCAGTACGTATGGCAATACAGTGTCATCAATATTTGGGCCGCCATCTTAATTTTATCGTGTTTGCAAGGAACTGCTCCCGCCCTTCTCAATTTTCCATCGCTCGTGTTCCTCGGCAGGATCTCCTACGGCGCATATCTTTCCCATCTGCCGCTCCTTGGCGTGTATCTTTATTTCCTTCGCCCCATTAAGCCATTTACGCTCCGCGGATTTATAATCTTCATTGTCTGGTTCAGCAGCGTGATACTCGTCTCTTGGCTCAGCTTTCGATTCATCGAACAGCCGTTCTTGCGTATCAAAAACAGGCTTGGAACAAAAAGAGTGCGAGCCCCGGCCCCGACCCAGCTACTTCCCCAGCGCTAACGGGGGCGATAATCACTCTCCCAACCTAGTCACGATACCGCGCACAGTTAGCTGTGATCAGCGACGCTTCGTAGTCCCCCCTCTGAAGCCACGCGGTCACGCGTGGCCTGTGATACGTCGTACTCCTCCGCCTGATGAAAACGGGTAGACTTCCAGGGATGCGCTTCGTAAAGACATGAACAAAAACGACACGTCTCAACCGGCGTCTTGAGCAGCTGCAAGATCCGATGTCCGTCAAGCGCGGGGTCGAAAATGTCGATACCCGGATCGTCCGGAATTGTTCGGTTGAACTTGTCGTTAAAGTAATGGACGGTCGCCGGTAATCCGCACACATAGAGCCGTGAGTTACTCAAAAACGGGCAGTAGAACTGTTTTCGGCAGTACGCCATGGATTTAACGGGATCCGAGTCACCGTGCGGATTTATTCCCGCCAGAAACGCCGTATAACGGTTTACGTTTATTTTGACGTGCTCCCGAGCGCAGAGTTCTTCGAGCTGCGTTCTCCCTTTCTCCATGATCGGGTACATTGAGAAATCCAACGTCACATCGGCCCGCCGACACGCTTCCCAGAAGCTGTCACGCATCGATTTGAGAAGTGTCCCATTGGTGACGATTCGCAGGTCGGAATTTGGGAAGACCACATGTGCTATGTCAACAAACGCTTCCGGCGTTGGATGTAGAAGCGGTTCACCACCGAGAAGGCGGATTTCCTTAATTGTCGAGAAGTGTGTAGCGAGTTGTCTGAGGTCGCGGGCGAAGGCCTCAGGGTCGGAGAACCCCGGTTTGGCGAGCGGGCTAAAGTGTCCGCAGCGCTGGCAGCTCAGATTGCAATGTTCGACCAGGTGGTACTCGACATACCGAAGCGTTGGGAGGACCTCCGAGGCGGTTGGAAAACTCTCCACGAGCTCAGAATTAAGCATCAATCGAAAGTAAAGATCGGGAGTATCGGTTGTCAAGTCGAATGAGATAATCGGCACCGGAATCTGTGACGTGCGCGACGCGCCAGCTAGCTAGTACCAACCGCTTGTCACTAATTCTTTTTGTTTTCGGGAAGGATAGAGTAGATGACCCATTTCGGATCGCGCCGATAAAGCCGAGAGCTCCGTTCAAAATGGGCCAGTAAGAAGGGATGCTCTCGCTGAAGGAAACCTTGCTGGGCAGCGACGATTCCCAACCAGGTCGCCCCCTGGATTCGGAGTTGTTCAAACATCTGAATCGACTCGTTATCGTCTGGAGGGAGTTCGATAATATCTCTAACGGGTGTTGGCGGAGGGAACGGCCAACCTCGCCGTCGGCTATAATATATGGCGATCGGGTTACCGAGATTATTCGGTATCGTTACTACGAGGTCTCGCGGGTGGCTCGCCGCGCGCAGGGCCAAACCAAGTTCATAACTTTGTTTTGAGTAGGGACGATACAATCGTTCTAGCAGCCTCCCTCCGAAAACAGCAATAGTAGCTAAAGAAACCGCGACGATCGTTGCTTTTAGAAACGATCTGATAAAAGAAGGTGTGATCTTCGTGATAAACAACGCGATCGTAATAATCGCGTGGCTGGCTAATGCCGCGGCCGCGGGGTTGATGATCTCAAAATTCCACACGTTTGAAACCAGCTCCTTGGCCGCTATCAAATAGCAAGGAACGCCCCCCAAAAGCCACCAATGGAAGAGCCATGGAGCCTTTGGCGAGATGTTCCCGCGAGACTCAAACGCTCCGCTATTTTCCCCTGAGCGAAGACCCAAAAACGGAAAGATTATTCCAAGCGTGACGAGAACGATCACCGGCTGAGTCCATAACCAGTGATTGAAGATTGGACTCAGCCGAGGCAAAAAGTACCTTTGATCCAGCCATCGCCTCAATCCCTGGTTCCAAAGCCAGTTTCCATCACCAGCCACGTGATATGGAGGATATGCACGGCCAAGGTGTAGAGCCCAAACATAGTATGCGATCACCGGCAGGAGGCTAAGTATCGCAACAACGCTCATGACAGCTAACTTCCGTTGGTTCAGCTTTTCCCGCGCTTGCAAGATCGTCAACGTTGCATAGATCATCGCTAAGCTAACGATGAGGCCCGGAAGTTTTGTTAATAAACCCCAAGTACCGGTGATGCCGGCTAGTACAAGGAAGCTCAAGCGATCTGTCTGCAGGTAAGCTACTAGCATCCAGACGCTGGTTGTCATCAGTGCGACCATAGCGGGGTCGGGAAGAAATGAGCGGTCGATGAAAATACTGCTGGGGAGCAAAGCCAGCACAGCAGTGCTCAAAAGGGCGCGTTCTTCATCCCAAACCCTCCGAACGAGCTGGTAAAGCGCAAAAATGCCCCAAACTCCAAACAAGGCAGGTACTGCACGTCCCACCCAATCATGCTCCCCCGCAATCATATAGAGCAATGCCGCGATATAACTCACAGTTTGGAATTCGCGGCCTTGATAACCAGGACCAGGTCCGGTCCAGCTTACTTCGGGATAAAAAATGTTCCAACTCCGATGGTAAAAATTGCTGGCCATCATAGCAGTGCTGGCTTGTCGCCAACTGAAGGCATCCGTGAAGGGCTGCGTGATGTTATTGAACCGTAATAGAGCCCCGACTACCAGGATACCTCCCAACAGGAATATGTTTCCCGGAGTATAACAGAGGCGATGACCTCTGACGCAAAAGTTCATTCTATGATTTGGATATGTAATGACTGGTGAACTCCGTCAGTATGGAGTCGTTACGGTACGCTCAGTCGTCGCAAGTCCATCACAATAAGCGGACCATCTGAGAATACTTTTCCAGCCTCAATTTGGCGCGGAATTTCGAAGCCCTTGCTCTTGCCATCGCTGAACGCTTTTTGAATCCACTCGGAAAAAGGCTTGAAATATTCTGGCGGTTTCTCAAGGATGTTTTGCTGAAAAATCAGATGCGTCACACCGAAATCGTCGCGTAGCCGTTCGAGCGCTGATGGGTCGGTTGCAAAGTACGCTTCGATGAGCGCATGCATTCTGCGTCGCATTTCGTCTGCGTAACCTTTCTGAAACGCGCCGTTCAACTCTTGGGTTACGAACGCTTGGCGACGGCTCACGTACGGCACATTATCAAGATCGGTAGGCCAGCCGGCGATAAGGACGTCTTTCGGCAACTGTTGGAGGAAACCGTAAAGCCGCCGTTGAGATGTGACTTCTACATCGAGTCCGGCGTCCGCGCTGCCGCGCCCTGCGAATGGCAGTAGGACCGTCGCACCGATCGCGATCACACCCGCCGCTCGTCCGAACGCGATGAAGCGACGCCCAGAGAGCCGCTCCCCGATGGCCGTGCCAGCCGCGGGGATGAGCACGACGAGCAGAATCGGTACTGCGTACAGAGCGTAACGCTCAGGCCCGTACAATGAGGGCGTCAGCGCTCGCGCGAGAAGATGGCTAAGCCACGCAGCGACGCCTAAAAGGAGGAAGCGGCGCCCTGTGGCATCTCGCGCCGCTACGAAGATGCCGCCGATAAGGAGTGCGCCGGTCAGGAGCTCAATGACTACATCGCCATTTGAGTTCGCGCCAGGATAGGTGCGAACTTTCGCCCATTCCTGCATCTTTTTCGACCATGGCTTCCCGACCGGCCAGAAGAGGGCGCGTGCCGGCTCGAGCGCGGCTTCGGGAAACATTTTGAAAGGAGGGCGATCAACGGATCCATGGCGTCCTTCTGGTCCAATTTCGGGATAATCAATCCCGTCCTTAGGGCCAAGGAACGGCCCGTAAGCTCGCGATCCAAGCACTTCGGGCAACAAAACCAGTGCGGAGATAGTGGCGGTGAAGACGATGAGGCGCACCCGGCGGGAGAAGCCCCAGTCGGCTGCATCGCCGCGGTCTTGGGCGGGTAGCGCGAAGAGCCATATCGTAAGGACGATTCCAGCTTGGATCGCGACAGGAGGGTAGAAAGCTGCGCTCACGCAGACGATGCCCGCGAGCAGCCGCGGTTTCCCATATACCAGGGCTGCGGAAACCAAAGCGAGCGTCGGAAATCCGAAGGCGCGCGGCAGGCCGCCAGCCATGACAATGAGGAACAGGCTACTCGACAGGACGAGCGCTGCTGCAAGGAACGCGCCGAAGTAGCCCGCAAGTCGACGGGCGGCTGCCGCTACAGCAACGACAGTCACGGCAAGAAGAATGTATGGCAAAACCTTGCTGATCGCGGCCGGGTCCCAGAGACCGGCTCCCATTCTATACAGAGCGCGGTAGCCCACCGGCAAGCAAGCGCAAAAGTATTTGGTGAAATAATCGTGGGGGAAGAGCCCTCGCTCGTGATACCGGAAGAAGGGAAAGATCAGCGCGCGTGCATCATCGTTAAAGATAAGTGGGTTCATCGAGCGCTCGATATGCGCCTTGAGCGCAGGTGCGTAGATGATCGCCAGTGGGATAATCAGGCCGACGGTGAAGATGCCGTTGCGCCGAATCCACGCACGGAGGTAGGCAACAGTCGACGAAACCATGCGGTTCATATCAGTACGGAGCTGTCGCGGACGTTCCCGTTCTAGACTTCGTGTTGCATCGTCTGCTGCGGGTTTGCCGTTCATCAACCAACTGCTTGGGTTGTTTGCCTGCGCCGTGGCTCTGATACACAAGATCGTAGGTCTTGTCAGGTAAGATTTTCGTTTCGTTAAAACAGATTTTTTGTTTTGGAGCTGACTGTCACCGGAGAGGCGCAAGCGGAGATCGAGGTGCTCTTGCGCCGCAGAACTGATCTTGAGCCTGTTTCACAACCGCATGTCTACATTCTGCGTTCGGGGAAAAATTTGATCCCTCTCGCTAGCTATCCTGGATGGGCGCTCGCTAGTCATGTCAAGAGTTTCTGCGCGAGCTGCGACAACTTGACGGCCAGCCAAACCGTGCATTGGCACAATATTAAGTTTTTAAAACTTCGGCGGGAAGTTAGTGTGGAGAGCGGATTTTCATGGAGTCGTATCGATATGTTATTTTGGGGGCCGGCCCATCGGGCCTTGCTTTCGCCCATAGCCTGCGTTTGGCAGATGAAAATTCCTTTGTCATTTTGGAGAAAGAAGCTGAAGTAGGCGGCCTCTGTCGAAGTAGAGAGGTAGATGGTAAGCCACTTGACATAGGTGGGGGGCATTTTCTCGATCTGAAACGCAAGGATGTGCTCGATCTTTTATTTCGTTTCATGCCGCGCGAGGAATGGGAGGAACATCGTCGCGTATCCAAGATTCGCATCCGCGGCAAGGAAGTCGATCATCCTCTCGAAGCGAACCTCTGGCAGCTACCCACGTTGGATCAGATCGATTTTCTCGACTCAATTGCCCGGGCCGGATGCACGCGTGGTGAGCCGATGCCGGAGTCTTTCGCTGACTGGATTCGGTGGAAACTGGGCGACTGCATCGCGAATGAGTATATGCTACCGTATAACCGCAAAATCTGGTCGACTGAGCTCGACAGACTAGGGACTTACTGGCTTCACAAACTGCCGGCGGTTTCGTTCCGCGATACCCTCCAAAGTTGCCTTGAACATCGGCCCTACGGGTCGCTCCCGGCGCACGAGACATTCTTATACCCCAAAGAATTTGGCTATGGCGAAGTATGGCGTCGCATGGGTGAGGCACTGGGAGATCAGCTGATTCTGAACGAATCGTTCAACCGCCTGGACCTGAGCGAACGAGTTGTGAATCGACGGTTTCGTGGTGAGCATATCATTACGACGATTCCATGGACGCTCTGGCCCGCCGCCACCAGGCTTCCGCCGGCAATAGCAACAAACATCACAAAACTTGTGCACATCCCTATTGACGTCGACTACCATGCTGAAACACTTCCTGGGGATGCTCACTGGATCTACGATTCAGACGAAAAGAAGGAATACCATCGCATTGTGTGTCGATCGAACTTCTGCCTGGGCTCGCGCGGTTACTGGACGGAGACCAACTCTACGCGATCAGCAGCAAAGGCGGGCTGGTTCCATCGCAACGAGTTTGCTTACCCTCTGAATACGCTCGATAAACCCGCAGCAGTTACTTCAATCATCAAATGGGCTCGGGAACGGTCGATTTATCCCCTGGGTCGTTGGGGAACGTGGGAACACATGAACTCTGACGTTGCGGTCTCCCAGGCGATTACTGCGGCCTCTGAATTGACGCGATGAGGGGGACATTCTTGACGGCTAGATGAGGGTTTCGCTCTGCTTGCTTGTTTGGAATGAACTTGAAGGTTGCAAGTTCGATGTTCCCCAACTCCCATCTGTCGCCTTTGAGGAAGTCTACGCCGTAGACGGGGGTAGCACAGACGGGACCGTAGAATATCTGGGAGCAAATGGCATTGCGGTATATCCGCAACCGACGAGAGGCCTGAACGCGGCCTATTGGCATGGGATCAATGTCTCGAGTTGTGAGGCGGTGGTTTTTTTCTTCCCGAAAGGCACGATACCGGTGGCAGACCTAGTTAAATTTCGTCCTTTGCTTGAATCAGGTTGTCATCTCGTGATTGCAAGCCGGAACATAGCAGGCGCAAAAAATGAGGAGGATGATCGCGTGCTCAAACCCAGAAAATGGCTCGTCTTGTCGCTGGCGATTTTTGCAGCGTTGATTTGGCGCCGGGAAGGGTATTGGGTGCGAGATGTTCTTCACGGAGTGCGCGCCATCACGGTAGATGGCTTTAGAAGAATGGCTCCTTCGGATGTCGGTCTTTCAATTGATATTGAGACAGTAATCGGCTCCTATCGCTTACGTTTGAAACGAGCTGAATTTCCCACGTGTGAAACTCCACGGCCATTCGGCAGAACGCACTTCAAGATATTTCCGACTAGCATCAAACTCGGAAAATATCTTTGGCGCGAATTCTGGAGAGCCGGTCCGAGCGGCGAAGCTTGAGGTGCACTTCGCTCGTTAGGCTCGCAAGAATCGTCATGAAGCGCTTCTTCTCCAAATCGCAAATGGTACTGCCAGTTGCCTTCGCCGCCAAGCAGCCCGATTGCCTCGGCATTTTGCGACCAAACTGCTCCTTTTCGGCATTCTCTTTGCGGTCAGCGCGCGGCCAGTTCTCTCGCTCGCGGACTCGATTAAATAGCTGGACCGTAGACCGTAGGATCGACATCTTCCAGGAAGAATTTTGCGGCACCGCATAGGCGCCGACCAACTTCCGGCATTAGATGTTGGGATGATCGCTGTCCGAAAATCTAGACTTGCAAATCTTGTCGTCGGTAGCGTGGCAGAAGTGAAATTCCCGAACTGAACTGCATGCCGCAAATTTAAGGCACCGGCGTGGTTTAGCCGGGAAGTCACTGGCAACAAGCGTTACCGCAACGTCCGGCTGGCCACCGTTAACTAAGTTCCGTTCAGAAAACGCGCGCGAGGAGCCGCCTCGTACGATGTCTGATCGACATAAGCCTCAACGGACAACGTCTTCCGAG
>Ga0247691_1000118_pt1 | contig 19587 bp, 16 predicted proteins | sample CNK32_metaG_FD_182721 | JGI IMG/M metagenome (GOLD analysis project Ga0247691, IMG submission 182721) | Soil microbial communities from Purdue University Martell Research Forest, Indiana, United States - CNK32 | ecosystem: Environmental > Terrestrial > Soil > Temperate forest > Bulk soil...
CACGTCCGCATGAGCGTCGATCGCCGAGCGCCAACTTTCCACACCGGTCGCATGCACCACCAGAATTAAATTGTCCGCCTTAGCCGCCGACCGGATTTGTCGCAGCGTCGCGGTGTGCAAATACGGCCAGTTGAACATACCAAACCCAGGTTCCACGAACGCCTTCACGCAGACCGCTCCCGCATCCGCCGCCCGTTTCACAGCGCGTTCAGCAGTGTACTCAGCGGGGTTCAGAGAACCAGGCCAATGCCCGCTTTCCTCAGCCTCATAAACCAGATTCGGAAAATTCGCCGCGGATACTGCTGGCACCTCAAAGGCCCCATACCCGCCGGCCACTTTTATCCCACGACTGCAGTGATAGAAATGCGGATGCAATGGCGTATTTTCAAACCACCCCTGGCTATTCGGCGCCAGGTCAAGATCCACAATCGACGTAAACCCGAACGCTAGATACGCCCGCGGAACCTGTGACCGATAAGAATTCCAAAGCTCCGGATGAGCCTCGATTGCGTCGTCATCCAGCGCCGCCGAGTGGTCCACGTGAACATGTGAATCGATTAGCCCTGGAATCAGAAATCGCCCGGTCCCGTCTATCCGCCGTACATGCGGACCGGCTTCCAAATGTGATCCGATCTTCGTGATCCTGCCATCGCGGATAACCACGGTTGCATGCACCAACGGTGCCGCGCGCTCCGGCGAGATCAGCGTGACATTCTCAATTACCGTCCCCTCATCGACGAGCCCCTTCCCTGCCCGTGTCGCGGGCCCCGCCGCTGATTGCAGCGAATCCGCAACCGTTACCTTGGCCGACGACTGGGCTCCGCCCTGCGTACTCACCAAAGCGAAAACCACCGCCCCGGCAAGCACCTTCACTCTGGCTTTCGCGATCATCTCCTTCTCCACTCCGCTTTAATCCAGAAACCTACCTCTGTGAAGGGCATACGCACTTTTCATCCTGCAAGTTCCACCTATGGCCGTGAACAGGCGGGATTTCTTCGGCGTGTGGTATGCCAAGTCTTGCCTTTTATCCGGCTGGGCGAACAAGCGAATGCGCTGAAGGCTTCGTCATCTCCTGTTCGGGGTTCAGAGCTGCCCTCTCATGGACACTCATTGACGCCCCTCCGCCCTCAAACGGGCGTGCTATTCTCCTTTCGGGAGCGACGCTCATGGAAGGAAATTTCCAGCTGGGCGAATGGCTGATCTGTCCGCAGCTCAATACCGTCCAGAATGGCGCTAACACCGTTCGCCTGGAGCACAAATTCATGCAGGTGCTCCTTTGCCTGGCGAGCCGGCCCGGCGAAGTCATTTCCAAGGATGAGTTGATTCGAACGGTTTGGCCAGACACTTTTGTAACCGACGACGTCCTGACGCGTGCAGTTTCCGAATTGCGCCGGATTTTGAAGGACGACGCGAAGCATCCCCGCTTCATCGAAACCATATCCAAAAATGGTTATCGCCTGATCCCACCAATTCAGCCTTTGGCACTCGCACCAACGACTCAAGATTCGCGTCGCTGGCCCCGCGCAGCTCTTTTGAGTCTGGTAGTTGCTCTTCTGGTGTCGGCTGCATTAGTAGTATTCCCCGCACGCCACCGGCAGAACCAGGTGCTCCAATTCTTCAGCCGCGACCACCAGCGAAGCGGAACCGCCGCCGCGCGTTCCATCGCCGTTTTGCCATTGGAAAATCTTTCTGGCGATCCTTCGCAGGAGTATTTTGCCGACGGCATGACCGACGAGTTGATCACCAATCTGGCAAAAATCGAATCCTTGCGCGTCATCTCCCGCACATCGGTAATGCAATATAAGCAAGCTCGCAAACCTCTCCCCGAAATCGCTCGTGCCTTGAACGTCGAACTGATTGTCACTGGCACTGTCTCCCGATCCGGCGATCAGGTGCGGATTACCGCCCAGTTGGTTGACGGCAAGCGCGATATCCACCTTTGGGCCCAGGATTTTGAGCGAGACCTGCGAAATGTCTTGAATCTGGAGTCTGAAATTGCCCAGGCAATCGCTCGTGAGATCCGCGTGGAGCTAACCAGGGAAGACGCATCTAGGCTTGTGGCCTCCCCTTCCGTAAATATGAAAGCCCACGACGCGTATCTAAGGGGCCGTTATCAATGGAACATGAGAACGGGGGAAAGTCTCCGGGAAAGCATCAAGCTGTACGAACAAGCCATCGCCTCCGATCCCGAATATGCGCTTGCCTACGCGGGTAAGGCGGATTCTTATATCCTCTTGGAAGAACTCGACCAGTTGTCCCCTGCGGAAGCGAATCCTCTTATTAGCACAGCAGCTAGGAAGGCTGTGGAAGCGGACCCCAACCTCGCGGATGCTCATATGGTCCTGGCAGGTTCCAAAGAGACTGACTGGGATTGGGCGGGCGCGGAACTAGAGTACAAACGGGCAATCGAACTCAATCCTGGCTTGGCCCGCGCACACCACTGGTATTCCCTTTTGCTTGTCAACACGAGCCGGCCAGACGAAGCTATTGCTGAAATCCAACGCGCTGTGGACCTGGACCCCTTGACCGATCGGCTTTACGCCATCGAAGCGGAGACTTATTACTATGCCCGCCGCTACGATCGCGCTGAACAAGCACTCGGGATGATTGAGGGGCCAGCTACGAATCGAATCCATGTCCACTCTTTATCGGGCCAAATCGGAGTCGCAAGGAAGGACTACCCGGCGGCAATAACCGAATTTTTGACCACAACTAAGTTGGAGCCCGATGATCCTCAAAACTGGGCCCTGCTCGTCTACGCTTACGCGCAAGGGGGCAAACTCAAGGAAGCCTCCGCTTCGCTTGCTAAGTTGCAGCAACTCGGTGGACGCAGATATGTCAATCCATTTTGGATGGCGCTGGCATGGACGGGCCTTCGGGATCAAGACAACGCTATCCATTTCTTAAACGAGGCCTGTCGGCTTAGATCTTCGAGACTGGCAACAGTTCACGCGGATCCTCTCTTCGATCCTTTACGCTCGGATCCACGCTTTCAAGCGCTTCTCCATAAGATTGCTTTACCTACAGAATCCGCCGATCACTCTGCCACCAAATAGCTCCGTCGGTCATCGCGTTCTCCTCGAAATAGCTCTCGATTGCCTCAAAACCTTAAGTTACACATTTTCGAAGCATAATCCTTCCCCTGAATGATTCATGTCGGCAAGTTGCACATTTTAATAAGGTTAAAGGCGAGGCCTCAGGGTCCGGTAAGCATGAGGCCAAACCTCCCCCAACCCTAACCCCAACCTAATCCTCCCCTCAGGACTCCCAACCCCGCTTGCGGTTACTACCGGAACACTACGCCGGAGGCCGCATGTCAAACTTCAAGAACTTCCTTTTAATCATTGCTTTAGCTACAAGTTCCATGCTCGCACACGCAGCCGACAAATCAGGCGAGATCCCATTCAAACTGGTTCAAGGCTTCGCCATTGTTGTCCGCGGCGAAATAGGCCCCATGCACGATTTGAACTTCCTTTTGGATACCGGAGCAGTACCCAGCGTCCTCAGCCAAAGAGCCGCGTCCCAACTCGGTATCCGGGGAATGAAAGGCTCCTTAACAGTCCTCAGCCACGAGACCCAGGCAGAATACTTAGACGTTGAAGGGCTAAACCTAGGATGGGTGCACCCTGACCGTCTTCCCATGGTCGTGGTGGATCTCGCTCATCTCGAACAACGCTTGGGAATCAAAATAGACGCCATCATCGGCTTGGACCTTTTTGTCGGCCAGGACATCAGCATCGACTACAAGCATCGAATCATCACTCGCGGATTGTCAGGCCAGACACGGCACTCCGTCGCTGTCGAATCCTTCACTGCAGCAGGTGCCCCCTATTGGGTGCTCCCCATCTCTCTGGGCGGAGCCCAATTTCGGGTGCTTCTTGACACCGGTGCAAATGACGTCGGGCTTTTCGCTCTCCGCGCTTCCGGCCAGTTCAAGCTTGCCAAAAATCAAACGGTATCTCACCAGAGCGCAACCGGAGAGCAGAACGCAAACACACTTTCACCCATGACCTTGCTCCTCAGTGACGCCAAGTTTAAAAACCAATCAGCCATCGTCCTAGGCGACGCCCCCGGCCCCCTTCGCGAGATCGACGGCATTTTGGGCCCTACCGCGCTGGGAATCACCCGCATTGAACTGGACTGGGCGCAGCAGCGCTTGCGCTGGGACTCTCAATGATCGTTATCGTCCCGCGACTTATCGTACTATTCTCCTTTCAGGAGCGAACCTCATGGAAGGGGATTTCCGGCTGAGTGAGTGGCTGATCTGTCCACTGCTCAACACCGTCCAGAAAGACGGCAAATCCGTTCGCCTGGAACACAAATTCATGCAGGTGCTGGTATGCCTCGCAAGCCGGCCCGGTGAAGTGGTTTCCAAGGATGAGCTGTTCCGCATAGCCTGGGCCGACACCTTTGTAACCGACGACGTGTTGACTCGTGCAATCTCCGAATTACGCCGGATCCTGAACGATGACGCAAAGAACCCCCGCATTATCGAGACGGTCTCCAGAAACGGTTATCGTCTGATTGCACCCGTCCAGCGCATTCCGGAGGCCTCATCGGCTGCGGCTCGGGAGGTTAAACCCGGCTTTCTGGCCGGACGTCGTCGAAAGCTCTTGGTGGCGATGGTGATCGCCCTGGTGGCCATCGCGATCGCCATCGCCGTCACGCTCGTTCGTAAACCCGCCACGATTCAAGCCAAGGGCCCGCAGCCAATCGCAGTTCTGCCCCTCCAGAACGCCAGTGCCGCGAAAGAACTCGACTTTCTCCGGCTTGGACTTGCGGACGACATCGCCACCACTCTCAGCTTCTACCCTTCGCTCTCGATCCGACCCTTTGCCGCAACCACCAAATATGCCGGCCCGGAGGTCGATATACAAAAAGCAGCTCGGGATCTGCGCGTGGCAGACCTGATCACCGGCCATTTTCTCGTCGCTGGCGATACCGTCGAAGTCACGCTGGAGGCCGTGGACGCGGCCGACAACCGGGTGCTCTGGCGCACCACATTGCACGGTGCGACCCGGGATCTTACGCAGGTGCAGGAGCAAATCGCCGCCCGCGTCCAGCACGGATTGATTCCCGCACTGGGCCAAAGCACCGCCTCTAACCCTTCCTCGAACATCTCCCACAATCCACAAGCGTATGAATTCTATTTGCAGGCGATGTCCCACAACGATGCCCCAAATTCGCAGGACTCTCCCTTCTCTTCGGAAAACAATACCGCTATCCAACTGCTGCAACGTGCCGTGGCTCTCGACCCCGGCTACGCCTCGGCCTGGGCGGCGCTGGGCCATTTTTATTACTACGAGGGCGGCTTGGGAGGTGGCGGCGAAATAGCGAGGGCGCGCGCCAGGGCGGCACTTCAACGAGCTGTGGCTCTCGACCCGAACCGCATCGAGGCGGCAAGTGATCTGATCAACATGGAGAGTGAAGAGGGCGATCTGAACCAGGCCTACGATCACATTGCCAACCTCCTCCACCAGCGTCCCGACAGTGGAGCGGTCCATCTGGTCCACTCATACGTGCTCTGGTACGCGGGTCTTCTGGCAGAGGCGGAGGCCGAATGTGAGAAGACTCGAGCTCTCGATGCCGGGACCCAAGACCTGGCCTCGTGTGGCAATGTCTTCATGGCCTTGGGCAAATATGATCGCGCCAGGGAATATTTTCATTTGGTATCGGGCACCGAATATGAAAAATCAGGACAGGTAGAAATACTCTTACGCGAGGGTAAGGAAGAGGAAGCTCTTAAGATTCTGAAGTCCTTGCCGGCGACGGAGGCTTACGGCTTGCTGCTGGTGCCGTGCCTGGAACACGCTCCGCCGCCAAATGAAGGCGTGGAAGCGCAAAAAATGCGCTCAATGGTGATGGCAGCTCCTGACCCTGGGATAAAATACTTGCTAGCCGCTGCGGACGCTTTTTGTGGTCATCCAGCTTTTGCGTTCGCAGAATTGCGCCGCGCCATCTCCCAAAACTACTGCGCCTATCCGCAAATGGAAACTGATCCTCTCTTGACCAATCTTCGCGCCATCCCAGAGTTTGCGGAAATACGCTCCCTGGGCATCGCCTGCCAGCAGCATTTTTTGGAACACCGCAAACAAGTCAGTTCCCAGTGACGCCTTTCAATTCAGCGCTCCACCGCCGTGTTTTCTGCGGCATACGCGACAGTAGGACACAGGTTCTGTGTTATCCACACGGTGGCGGACCGGTTTGAGAGTGCGAAGGTAGGCAAAGATTGCTTTCAGATCATCGTCCGTCATGTGCGCGAAGTACCACCAAGGCATCATCGGACTGATTTCCCGCGCTCCGACTCTGCCCGTGCGGATAGTTTTCACAAACCGCTCCTCGTCGTAATAACTGATGCCGGAAGGGTCTGGCGTCAAGTTCGCGCTGGATACTTGTCCACCTGCGTAGGTGATCAGATCGCCTCCGCCGAATTCAAGGCCCGGCAGCGGCTGGCGATTCGCATCGCGAAGCGTATGGCACCATTGGCAGGCGCCAATCTGAACTAAATACGCTCCGCGTTTCACCGGCGTAGACTGATCCGGCACCGGTATCGGAACATTTATCGGCGTTGCATTCGGTGCGACAACTTGCGCGGGGTTGGTCGGAGCCGGGAGTGCGTTTCTGACAGCTGGAATGGAACGAATGTAAACGATTATTGCTGCCAGATCTTCATCCGAAATCGATCGGTAAAATTCGTAGGGCATGGTTGCCGGATCAAGCACATGGCCGTCGTGGCCAACGCCCTCACGGATGGCACGGGCCACCATGTCATCTGTCCAGTTACCCGCACCAGTTTCGGGATCCGGAGTTATGTTGGGTGCTACCAGCCCTGGGTATCCGAACTCCGTGAAATCGTAGCCAGAGCCTTCCTCTCCCGCAACGGGTTGCAACCCTGGTGAGTTCAAGTCGGGCGCTCCGTGACATGCGAAACATTCTCCAACCCCTTCAACCAGGTAGCGTCCGCGGGCCAACCGCCCGGGCGTTTGCTCGAATCTTCGGTTCGTCAAAGGGCGTACTCTCGGGTCGCCCTGAGTCGGCGGGATAACGTAACTCCCCATTCCCCGAATACCTGATGCACCTTGACGCGATTCACAGCCAATTCCCACCGCCAACGCCGCGCCCAACACCAAAAAGCACGAAGCCTTCGTGTTCATCCCCCTAGTCCACCCAATGCCTTGTCCGTGCGAAGTAACAGCGCCTATGCTTCGCTCTCAACGGATGAAGCTCTCGCTATGGTCCTCTGTACCATTGGGGATCAGACTAGGCAAGCGCCGCCTTTTTCTTCCATGAGAAGGCCGGATTGATCTTGTTTTCTACGGAGCGCGGCTGCAGTCCGCAGCAGGAACAACTTTACCCTGATCGTGGGTCTGCAAACTATCAATTACCTCGGCTAGAGTTTTCTGTCTTCCTTCCGGCGCGCATCCGGTGTCGATTGCGGCCTTTCCTCCACGACACCATCGGCCGCGCTCAGGCAGGTAGACAGGAAAGCCTTGATTCTCTTGTGGAATTGTTCCGCCGCCTGTTCAGCGGATCGCTCCACTTCTACCTCCAGCATCTGCCGGCGCGCATCGCACGCCGCCTTGCTCTCCTCATCCAGTGACAATAGCGCCGAAACCACCCGTTCCTTCGCCTCCGCGAGCGTCTTACTAAGCTGCTGCTCCGTCTCACGCCGGAATTCTTCCAGCCCCGAATTCAGCCCACTTTCCACCTGCGCCTGCACTTCTGCCGACTGCGCCAACAGCTTCGCCAGCGCCTCTTGCGTCGCGCCCTGCACATTTTCCACCAGCCGTTCGCACCGGCGTTCCGCGATCGCGGCCGCCGCTCCTTCAAATTCCGCTGTCGCCTGCGCTACGGTCTCCTTCAGCCGCGCCGGAATCGACGGTGCAATCTCCTGAATCACCTTGTCCACGTATCCTTGCGCAGTCGCCAACTCGCGCTGCAATTCATCTGCCTGTTTCTCCAGCCGCTGTGCGGTCTCTTCCGCCCGGCCACGATACTTCTGCAAGTCCGCGCTCCATTGCGTCGCCAGTTCCTTGCTGGATTCCGTCTTCAGCGAAAGTTTCATTGCTTCCATCTGCTTCGGGATAAGTTCCTGCATCTCTCGCACGCTCTGCCGGCGCGCCTCTTCAATCGAACTCAGCGCCTCCCGCAGTACCTCGTTAACCTGCTTCGCCGCCGCTGCCTGCACTGCCTTCTCCGCCTCTTTTTCCAGCTTCCCTTGTAGCGCGGTAATCAACCCGTCGGCTGTTACCACCACGCGTCGTGGTTGTGCTGCCCCCTGAACTGCCGCGGATGCGGGTTCGGATTCTGCCGGCGCGGGAGGCGTTATGCTGGTGATCTCGGATACCTTGGACACTGGTTTCATCGGGACCTCGCTTACTTTCTTCGTCGCAACTACTTGCGTGATGGCTGTCACCCCTTCGTGCTTGGCGGCCGATGTGTCAGCTGCTGCGCTGATCACCCAATCCGCCGGTGCCGCCGCGATCCCCCACACATTCGACGGCGTTTCCAGTTCCACCCCAACCTGTTGCAGTTCGCGCAAACTCTCCGGCGGATGAACCGACCGCACGATCGCCCTCACCGTCGCGTTTTTCTCGCCCGTACCGTTTAATCCCACCATCTGCAGCGTCACCCAAGTCCCAACGCCGTAATCATGCCGCGACGAGTACCGGCAACCGTGCATATTGAGCGTGACAGATACCGTTCTCTCCATGAACGGCTCGCCCATCCGGTTCTGTCCCAACACGATCAGCGGCACCGATTTCTCGATCCGCGTGCTGCGCCGCGACCCCGCTGTCGTCGCCTGATTCCCAAGTGTGCTGACCACTGATGATTGGCTCACGTGCCCTCCCAATCATTCGATTTCCGTAAGCCATTCGGCTTGACTGACTTTTATATTTTAGGCTTTCACGCCTACCAATGGCCTCTTGAAATAATCAGCCTATTTCGCATCGGTTAAGGGTCTCGCCTAAGCTTCCATGGCTCTATTCTTCCGCCTCCCGCGTCACTTCCCGCGCCCGAAGATAATCCTCAATTTTCGTGTAGCCCGCCTGTTTCGCCCAGCCCGCCGGCGTCACCCGCCACAGCAAATCCTTCATATCCAGCCTCGCCCCATGTTCCACCAGCAGGTGAACCAGCTCCCCATATCCAAATCCCGCCGCTTGATGCAAAGGCGTGGTATGAGAGTGTCCGCCAACAGGGTTATAACGATTCGGATCTTCGCCCGCCTCCAGCAACAATCGAGCTATTTCTACTCGCCCAAATTGTGCCGCCGCGGCCATCGCCCGATGCCGCTCCCCGCGATCGGCCTGCGGCAGTAATCTGCGAAATCGGTCCGCGTCTCCCAGCGTCGTCGCCACCGGCAGATTCACTCGCGCGCCCCTCCCAATCAGCCGCTTCATAGCCACCACTTCGCCATGTACCGCGGCTGCCTCCACGGCCCAGTCGGGCTCCGCGCCTTGATCGCAGAGAAGCTCAATCAACAGAATCTGCAATCCGCATTCCCGTGCAACGCTTCCCGTGGCCACCAGCACCAGCGTTTCGTTCAGGGCAACCCGCTCCACGCCGGCATCCAGAATTGTTCTCGCCACTTCCACAATGTTTCGCGGTAATTTGCCGTGCCGCACTGGATTCTCCGCCACAAACTCCAGCAGCGACGGATTGCGAAAATAATTCCCTCCCTCAAATTCCACCCTTTGTCTCGTCAGCTTGGGATGTTGCTTCAGGTGCTCCCGCAGTCCGGTAACCTCGCCCGCATCCAGCAACTCCACCGCCCGCCGGAAAGTGGAATCTTCAATTCGCTCCTGGTGCGGCAAATTCAACCGGTCCGCGACTCCCGGCTTTTCGATGTGCCGTTTCAGCCGCGTCCAGCTCGGGAATCCACTTTCGCGCGCGATCGCCAGTTGCGCGTCACTCAGGCTCAGCTGGGCGTCGAAAATCTCGGCGTCCGCGGCCTCGCTGAACCGGGGATGAAATTCCCGTATTCGCTGAGCCGTTCCTAGCTCTCGCCGTCCATGCTCCCGCAGCAAGTCCTTCGCTTGATATTTCAGATGTTCGAGATTGGGATTCGCAGGAAGTCTTCTTACGGGCATGACGAACCTCTTTCTTGCGCCCGAGGTCCGCTTTTATGGGCAGAAAGTAAGTTCGCAGAAACTAATTTGTCTTAACCAGGTGGACTTCTGTCCTTCCCGCGGACCGGATGCGCCCTGCGCGCTCCGCCGATCTTATCACGGCTATATCAGCCCGGGTTATCAACCGCTCTGCCGAAATCTCCGCCGCTATCCTAGCCGTGATTATGCTCATCACCCTCCCCTAATGGAATCGTTGTGTTACATTCAGGGCCGCCACGTCATTCATCGGCGGAGACGCAAATGGACAATCTACGCGGAAACGTTCAGCCACGCAGCCAGCGCGACACTTACCGGCTGACCCGCCGGGAATTTCTTGCGGAAGCGGGTGGAGCTGCGGGAGTAGCAATGATGGCCCCATGGACATCCTCCATAGGGAGGCCGGCCAGCCCACTGCCCGAATTGGTTTCGCTGAGCGCCCTCGAGCTATCGCAGAAAATCAAGACAAAGCAAGTGTCATGTCTGGAGGTGATGCAGGCGTATCTCGCGCATATCGAACGTTTCAATCCGAAAGTGAACGCGATTGTTTCCTTCCAGCCGGCAGAGGCATTGCTCCGGCAGGCCAAAGAGCGAGACGCACAACTCGCCGCCGGTGAATATCTCGGATGCATGCACGGATTTCCGCATGCCGTGAAGGATTTGGCGGCCACCAAGGGTATCCGCACAAGCAACGGGTCGCCCCTGTTTGATTCCATTCCCGATCACGACGAACTCTTTGTGGAGCGACTTCGGCGCAACGGTGCCATCCTGATTGGAAAGACAAACGTTCCGGAACTTGGTTTCGGCTCCCAATCCTACAACCCCGTGTTCGGCACCGCGCTGAACGCCTACGATCAGACGAAATGTGCTGGCGGCAGCAGCGGCGGCGCTGCCGTATCGCTGGCGTTGCGCATGTTGCCCCTCGCCGACGGCAGCGACATGATGGGCTCGCTGCGGAATCCCGCGGCCTTCAACAACATTTTCGGCTTCCGCCCTTCTTACGGTCGTGTGCCAAGCTCCGGCGGCGAACTCTTCTTCCACACGTTGAGCGTGGATGGGCCCCTGGGCCGCTCGGCTTCAGATGTGGCGATGTTGCTGAGTGTGATGGCCGGTCCGGACCCGCGTGCGCCGTTTTCCATCGAGCAGGATCCCGCAATGTTTGCGCAGTCATTGCTCCAAGACTTTAAAGGCACCCGCATCGGTTGGCTCGGCAATTTCGATGGTTACCTGGAAATGCAACCTGGAATCCTGGACTTGTGCCAGAAATCATTCCAGGCCTTCCAATCATTGGGCTGCGTTGTGGAGCCCGCCAAGCCAGATTTTGATATGGCCAAACTCTGGGATGCGTGGCTCACTCTACGTCATAGCTTGAGCGCAGGAGCGTTGGCGCCGTTTTACAACGACCCGGCGAAGCGAGCGAAGTTGAAGCCGGAAATCCAGTGGGAAATTGAAGGCGGATTGAAAGTCACAGCAATGGAGTTTCAGCATGCCTCGCAAGTCCGCTCGGATTGGTATCGCGCACTGCTAAAACTATTCCAGACCTATGACTATCTGCTGCTCCCAAGTGCGCAGGTTTTCCCCTTTGACGCTCAGCAGCACTGGCCCAAGCAGATCAACGCCCGCCAAATGGATACCTACCACCGGTGGATGGAAGTGGTAATTCCCGCAACGATGGCGGGCCTGCCGGCAATCAGCGTTCCCGTTGGGTTTGGCCCCGCAACCCTGCCGATGGGCATGCAAGTGATCGGCAAACCTCATACGGATTTCGCTGTTCTCCAAATGGCTTTCGCCTACGAACAGGCGGCACCCTGGACGCGAGATCACCTTCCGCCGCTGCTTAAAGCCATCTCATAAATGTCCCGAGTCCCCGAAACCTCCTGTTGTAACCAGATTTCAGGGCCACGACCTGGGCAGTTTGACTCGATCCGCCGTTTACCAAATTGATTCGGGGTAGCTGGTTTTGCTAACGTCGTCGTCATGTCCGAGCGCTCCCCCGAGCAGATACGTGAATCACTTGACTCCCTTTATCGCGTGGATTCGGGGCGAATCCTGGCAACTCTCATCCGCTTGCTTGGCGATTTTGATCTTGCCGAAGAGGCCATGCACGAAGCCTTTGCCGCTGCGCTGAGCCAATGGCCAGCGAGTGGAGTACCCGGCAACCCGCGACCTTGGTTGATTTCGACGGCCCGATTCAAAGCCATTGATACTCTGCGTCGACGGGCAAGATTCGATGCGTCGCAAGGCGATCTCGTGCGATATCTCGAAGCGCAATCGAGTTCGGCGGAAAAGTCCCACGAAGAGGACAGCCTTGAGGATGACCGGCTGCGCCTGATTTTTACCTGCTGCCATCCTTCCCTACCGCCGGAAGCGCGCGTCGCACTCACCTTGCGTGAGGTGTGCGGGCTGACAACCGAGGAGATAGCCAAGGCTTTCCTCACCACTCCGCGCACGCTGGCGCAACGGATCGTGCGCGCAAAGGCAAAGATTCGAGAGACAGCGATTCCCTACGAGGTGCCCACGCCGCAGGAATTACCGGAGCGATTGGGCGCAGTGCTTCAAGTCATCTATCTCGTCTTTAACGAAGGTTATTCGGCCGCGGCGGGAGCGGAGGTAACGCGGGCCGAGCTAACCGGCGAGGCGATTCGACTGGGCCGGTTGCTGATCGAACTCCAGCCGGAGCCGGAAGTCCTTGGATTGCTTTCCCTGATGTTGCTCCAGGAATCGCGTCACGCTGCGAGAACCTCTCCCACAGGAGAGCTGATTTTGCTGGAGAGCCAGGATCGCTCGCTGTGGAACCGGGAGCAGATCGCAGAGGGAGTGGCGTTGCTGGAGAAAGCCCTGAACTCCCGCCGCTTTGGCGCTTACACGCTGCAGGCTGCGATTGCGGCCGTTCATGCGGAGGCGGAATCGGTCACTGCCACCGACTGGCGCCAGATTGTTGCGCTTTACGACCAATTATCACGAATTCAGCCTTCCCCCGTTGTACAGCTCAATCGTGCCGTGGCCATTGCCATGCGCGATGGACCAGAGGTCGGTCTGACGCATATCGACGCGGTCTTGGAACAGGGCGAGTTGGCGAATTATTACCTGGCGCATTCCGCCCGCGCGGATATGTGCCGCAGGCTCGGCAGGAAAGCTGAGGCTCGGTCCTCGTATGAGAAAGCTCTGACCCTGACCCAACAGGAGCCAGAGCGGCAATTCCTCCAAGAGCGGATTCGTCAGTTGAAATAAACAAAATGGAGTAGGGCGGGTGATCGCCTCCGGCTATTCCCTCTCCCGGGAACTGGAAGAGATCGCCAATCTATTTTGCAACGAAGTAGTGGCCTCGGGAGAGAGTTGGCACATCCATGTTCTGAAACCTGACCGGCAGCGACTGGTACTGCCAAAGCCGTGGCCCTGACTGAAGTTGATAGTGCAAGTGTGGTCCGACTGCGTCTCCCGAGCTCCCCAACTTTCCAATTACTTGGCCCGTGACGACCCGGTCTCCGACTTTGACGGCGACGGAGCCTGGTTGCATGTGCATCATGACGCTGTACTCGGAGTTGCCATGGTCGATGATCACGCAATTTCCGGCATACGCCATAACCGGGTCATGCAGTGGCTTGTAATAATTGGAGTCAGGTTCCTCTGCATAGTGCGGGCTAGTGGGTACGTCGTTGCGGGCGTAGACCACGGTTCCAGCTGCAGGCGCAAGGATCTCGCGGCCCCAGCCCGCATCCGCCGCATTCTCGTTGGCATCGCCTAGCTCCCCATCGTTCTGATCCAAGCCGTCTATGTCTATCGCGAAGGCATTCGAAAAGCCGCCGTGGCCGCCATTCGTAATATAGTCCTGCCCAATGATCCCATGACCACGAATGGGAAAGGTTAGCGCTGTCTTCTGTTGGTAGTATCGAATCGGGATCCCCAACTCCTGTTCCACCCGACGGCCCTTCGCATCGGCGACTGTTAGCCGGACATCGGCGGACTCAATCGCCAATGCTTGGGGGTGGCGGAAGTAAAAGCGAACATCAAATGCTTCGGCCAACGTAAACGCACGCGTCGGCGACATTAGCGGGGTGCTCGCCTCGATCCGATAGCGTATCCGTTTGATCTTTGCCAGCATTTCCGTCGTCCAATCCTGCCGCTCGACGATAGATCCGGCACTGGAGAGTTCCACGCGCGCAGACAGCGGGGTGAGTTCGCAATCCGTGGAACAAATCACCGCAATATCGAACACGAAGGATGACGTTCCGGCATTTCCTGGATCGTCTACTTGGTAGACAATTGCCGGCACGACTTGCAGATGGAAGTCGGGCTGGCTGGCCCGTGTTGGTTGGACGGCCAACAAGCACGCAGGCACAGCTAAAAGCAGAAGAGGTCGGCTCATGTCAGCGCAACTCCTATAATGTAATTGCAGGGCATACTCCTGCTATTGCTAAGACGTCTTAGGATGATGCGGGTTAGGTAATTCTGTTGCATCCACGCAATAAACCGGAGGCTTGACCCCAGTTTTTTCATTCAGATGACCAGGCGCAAAGCATAGTTCCAAGGCGTGGAAGACGCAAAATTTCTTGGACCACTTGTCGAATTCGAGCCCGGCCGTTCGACTATATTGTGAATGCGGGTCAAACGCCCGGCCCGAACATCATTCGTTACAGATAAAGGAGAAAACATGCCGCAATATTTGATTGCTGGTTACCTCCCCGACGACTTCGACCCGTCCACCGTGACCGAAGAGGCGGGCCGCAAGATCCACGCGCTCAATGAAGAGATGGAGGCTAAGGGTGCCCTGAAGTTCGCCTGCGGCCTTGGCGCCGCGAAGTCGCTGCGGGCACAGCCGAATGGCAAGGCGCTCATCACCGACGGACCGTACCTTGAGACCAAGGAACACATCGGCGGTTTTTGGATATTGGAATGCGCTGACATGGACGAGGCGGTGGCATGGGCGCGCAAAGGCGTGGGCGCCACTGGGGGGCAGGTCGAGGTGCGAGAGATTTTCTTTGTGCCGACGCCCGCGAAGGACTGAGCAGTACGGCAACAATGAACTGGTGCTGAGCAGTGGCGTCTTCGCCTGCCGTGCGCCGGTCGAAGTGCGCCCGGTCTTTAGAAGCGGTCGGCGGTTGCGTCATCGAGTGAAATCCAAAGAAGAAGCGAGCCAATGACGGGCTAGTCTCAGTCTCAGGAGAAAAACCATGCGGAAGAAAAAAGTTGTCGCAATCGCAATCAAGAGCTTCGCACTGCTGCTTGTGCTCGGTACGGCGCACCAGGCAATGGCACAGGATGCACCGGCACCTTCTCCAAAGATTGCCCTGATAGAACAGTACCTCATGACGGGTCGGGATGCGGAGATAGCCCTCGCGCGAAGTGCGGCACCGGAGTCCATTTCACGCGATGCAGAGGTCCTGGTTCTCGGACGTCATGGTTTCGAAACAGCGGTCAAAGGCAAGAACGGTTTCGTGTGTGTCGTGGAGCGTTCGTGGACCTCCGCAGCGGATGCTGACTTTTGGAATCCGAAAGTGCGGACTCCGATATGTTGGAACTCGGCAGCCGCACGTTCCCTACTTGTCCGCAACATTAAAAGGACCGACCTGATCCTGGCGGGACGCACGAAGGATCAGGTGGACGAGACCATCGTGGCCGCCGTCGACAAAAAAGAACTGCCTGCGGTGGAGTCCGGGGCGATGTGCTACATGATGTCGAAGCAAGGATATGGTGGGGACACCGTCGAACACTGGCCCTCCCACCTCATGTTTTACTTTCCGCAGACCGACCCTGCAATCTGGGGAGCGAATCTGCCCGGTTCTCCCGTCGTAGCTCTTAGCGATACCCGGGAGCACGTGACTACATTCGTGATTGCCGCACAACGCTGGTCAGACGGAACGGAATATCGCGAAGGATCCGCGGCCGAGCATCAACATTAGCACCTGCGCGCCCACCAGACCTTGGTGGGCAAGGCAACCGTCCGGTTCGTGGGCAGTTAAAGGAAAAGGAGAAATTATGGCGCAATTTTTGGTAGCGATTCACCACCCCGACAACTACGACCCGTCCAAAGAAGGCGAAGCGATGATTCGCGATATCGATGTGCTCAACGAAGAGATGCAAGCTGCTGGCGCCAGGTTTTTCGCAGGCGGCCTCAGCGCCCCCAGCCGCGCGAAGTCGCTGCGACGGCAGCCGCAAGGTGAAGTGGTCATCACTGACGGGCCGTACCTGGAGACCAAGGAACACATCGGCGGTTTCTGGATACTGGAAGCTGCTGACATGAACGAGGCACTGGCATGGGGGCGCAAGGCTGTCATCGCTTGCCGGGCACCGGTCGAGGTGCGCGCGTTTTTGGCGATGCCGGACTGACGACTCCAATGAGCAACCAACTCACTCGTCGCGATTTCGCTCTCCGCACCGCCGGCTTTGGTCTGGCTTTGGGGCTCACACCTTCAGCTACGCTAGCGGAGGCTGAGCAAGCCTCTCGCTCAGAAACTTCGCCTGCGGTCGCGGATCCATATTCCCTCGTCGATCCCGAATTTCTTCCTGCGCTCAAGCAGTTCCCCGCCTTTGACCTCTCCTTGGAGATGGCCATCAAGTTCCGGCAAACGCCCGGCATGCCCGCGTTACCTGCTCCCGCGCCGCAGCCCGTGGAGCGGCACATCCCCGGGCCGCCAGGAGCGCCCGAGGTTCGTCTCTGGGTCGTTGATCCTGCGCCGTCGGAGAAGAGCAAGCCAGTGCTGCTTCACATGCATGGCGGCGGCTTCATGATGACGGATCCCTTCTTGATGCCGCGCCTGCAAGGGATCGCGACCGATTGCCATTGCGTCGTCGTCTCGGTCGACTACCGGCTGGCTCCGGAGACGCGCTATTCCGGTTCGCTTCAGGACAATTACGCCGCGTTGAAATGGGTTCACGCCCATGCAGAGGAGCTCGGCATTGATCGCTCCAAAATTGCCGTGGGTGGTGAGAGCGCAGGCGGCACCTACGCAGCGAGCCTTGCGATCCACGCGCGCGACCGCAACGAAGTCCCCATCGTCTTCCAGTTGCTCATCTACCCCGCGCTGGACGACCGAACGGGCAGCTCCCACCCGGCGCCGCCCACCGTTGGACACTTCATGTGGAATGCCGGTGCCAACCGTCTTGCCTGGAGCTCGCTGCTCGGTGTTCCAGCAGGTTCGTCCAAGGTGCCGGTAGCCGCCGTACCCGCCCGGGTTGCCAACGTCGCCGGCCTACCGCCTGCCTGGATCGGAGTCGGCGCTATTGACCTGTTCGCCGAAGAAGACATGGAGTATGCGCGACGGCTCGTCCATGCCGGCGTCCCAACGGAGCTCCTAGTCGTGAGTGGTGCCTACCACGGATTCGACCTCCTCGTCCCGGACGCCAAAGCCTCCAAACAATTCAGTGCCAGTTGGAAGTCTGCGCTGCGCAAGGCATTCGCCACTGGCAAAGCTGTTTTGCAGAGAAGCCCACGCAACGGGACCATGCACTTATAGGCGTGAGCCGACGTCAGAGAGCATGGGAATAAGGGAGGACTCAAATGAGAAAGCTAATCTTCGCAATCAACACTACCTTGGATGGCTGCGTCGACCACACCAAACAGTTTGTCGATGAAGAAAAACTTGAATATTTTACTCACCTCACGCGAGAGGCTGACCTGCAGGTCTTTGGGCGTAAAACCTATCAATTGATGGTTCCCTATTGGCCTGAAGTCCTCAAAAACCAGTCTGAGACAAAAGCAGCTCACGAATTTGCTCGAGCCTTCGACTCCACGAACAAACTTGTTTTTTCACGATCATTGGACGGCGGTGAAGATAAAAATACGAGAATTGTTCGTACGAATCTTCGCGATGAAATACTTAAATTGAAACAAGTTCGAGGCAAGAATATTTTGGTCGGTGGCGTAGATATCCCTTCACAACTGATGCAGCTTGGCCTGATTGATGACTACCGTTTTGTCGTTGGGCCAACCCTTGCAGGAGCTGGGAGACGGTTGCTGGAAGGTGTTAGCCTGCCGGAGAAATTGCAATTAAAACTTGTTGAGTCCAAGACTTTCAAATCAGGATGTGTTGCGCTTCGGTACCTGAGACAGTGACAGAAAAGCCTACTACTGGTGCGCTGCAGGCTCAAACCAGAGAAGAGGAACGAGGAGAACAACAATGAAATACGTCTGTTTGGGTTACTACGACAAAAGCAAATTTGATGGCATGACTGAGGCCGAGCGAAACGCCATGTTCGACAGATGCTTTGAATACGACGACCACCTTCGCGCCAGCGGGAACTGGGGTGGTGGCGAAGCGCTTCAGGGCCCGGAAACCGCCCTGACCCTGTATTGGAAGAACGGCAAGGTGGCAACTACCGATGGTCCCTATGCGGAAACCAAGGAACAACTCGGCGGCATTCTCGTCCTTGAGGCGAGGGACATGAATCATGCCGTACAGCTCATCGGCAAGCACCCGGCGATGACGTACGGCAACATTTTCGAGATTCGCCCAGCGGGGGACATGAGCGAAATCGCGAAGGCAAGCGAGCAGCGCCGGCGAAAGGCAACGTCGCGATGAGGGCGGCCATGACGGAAAGAATCATCCGTATCACGGCCTTTGTTCTGCTAATCAGCATCGGTTCGCTTCTGCCGAGGGCGGCGGCACAATCGGATAAATATCCGGAAATGGCGCCTGTCGACCAATACTTGATGGAAAGAAATGCGGAGATTCTGCTGGCGCGAAGCGCCGCTCCCGATTCTATATCCAGCGACGCGACGATCCTGGTCTTGGGACGGCAAGGCTATGAAACAGCTGTCCAAGGAAAGAACGGGTTTGTCTGCATAGCGGAAAGAGGTTGGATGGGAATGTTCGATTGGCCCGAGTTCTGGAACCCTAAAGTGAGGGCCGCCGATTGTCTGAACCCCCAAGCGGCACGTTCGATATTACCGATCGCTGATCTGCGCGCCAGGATGGTGATGGCCGGCCGTTCCAAGGCGGAGATCGTGTCGGCAATCAAAGCGGCCTTCCAGAATAAACAACTGCCAAACCTCGAGAGCGGCGCTATGGCATACATGATGTCGAAATCGGCGTATCTGACCGACGAAGGGGACCACAACTTACCTCATCTGATGTTCTTTACTTTCGTCAAGGACAGTAAAGATTGGGGCTCTGGCGCGGTGGGCTCGCCGGTTTTGTCCAGTCCCTATTGGTTCATGTCGCGGAAGGGACAATCCCAAATGAAGGGGCTGCCACCGATTCTTGTGTTCCTGGTCGTGGTTGCAAATTGGTCCGACGGAACCGCCACCGCCCTGCTTCAAGAGTAGCTTGACCGCTACTAAAAACTGGCGACAGCCTCTCCCTCGGTCGCGTATGTTTCAAAGATTGGCAGCAGCCGCGCCAGTTCCAATGCCTGCCGCAGCTTCGGACCCAGGTTCGCGAGCATCAGCCGTCCGCCTTTTGCTTTTGTCTTGCGCTGTATTTCTATCAGTGCCCCGATCCCCGCGCTGTCCACGGAGTTGACGTGCTCCAGTCCAACCACA
>Ga0247691_1000119_pt1 | contig 19505 bp, 13 predicted proteins | sample CNK32_metaG_FD_182721 | JGI IMG/M metagenome (GOLD analysis project Ga0247691, IMG submission 182721) | Soil microbial communities from Purdue University Martell Research Forest, Indiana, United States - CNK32 | ecosystem: Environmental > Terrestrial > Soil > Temperate forest > Bulk soil...
AACTCACCATGCATGAAACGTCTCATGTATTCATTCTTGTAATCGTCAATGTTTTCATAAGATCGTTGAATAAAACGACCGGACGGAGTAAAGTAACGTGCAATCGTCAAGCGCATTTGAGAACCGTCAGACAAATCAATCGGTCTTTGTACCAATCCTTTTCCATAGCTTCTACGACCAACAATCAATCCACGGTCCCAATCCTGGATCGCACCTGAAAGAATTTCAGAAGCTGAAGCGGAGTTGTCATCGATCAGAACGACTACTTTTCCTTTTTCCCAGGAACCGCTTCTGCCTGCATTCAAATCCTGGCGTGGCTGCGCACGACCTTCGGAGTAAACGATCAACTTATTATCGGATAAGAACTCATCTGCAATTAATTGTGCTGCATAAAGCAATCCACCACCGTTTCCTTGTAAATCCAGAACGAGGCTTTCCATGCCCTGAGCCTTCAGTTTGTCAATTCCTTTTTTGATCTCATCGTGTGAACTGCGGGAAAAAGAAGTCAGTTTCAGGTAACCGATCTTCGGACTTACCATATAAGCACAATCAACCGAATTAACAGGAACTTTATCTCTGGTAATTACATAATTGATCGGTTTCTTTTGCGCTTTACGCATAATGTCCACACGAACCTTGGTTCCTGCTTCACCCAATAGTTTTTCACGGACCTGGTTGTTTTTCAATCCGATTCCGGCTACGCTTTGTCCATCAATAGCAACGATTTTATCACCTGCGCGGATTCCTAACTTTTCAGATGGCCCGCCAACGATAGTTTCCACTACCATCAAAGTGTCTTTCAAGATCTGGAAACGAACCCCAATTCCTACAAAACTTCCGTCGATGGCAACATTTGCTGCTTCAACTTCATCCTTTGGAATGTAGACCGTATGCGGGTCCAATTTTTCCAACATACTGACAATTGCAGCGTCCATCAACTCCTTGTCGTTTACCGGGTCAACATATAGTTTATCAATATAAGTGAAAATTTCATCCAGACGCTGACCATTGGTAGGTGATTTAGGTTCTATTGGAACCTTTTGAGCAGAAGATGTAAATGGCAGGAAACCGAGTCCCAAAACCAACAAAACGCTATAATACTTCATACATTTTTCTTAAGAATACTAATATAATGATAAAACGTTCAATCGACTTGTTCGAACCAGTCAAACTTGCTGATTCCTGTTAAAAAATGAGAAAACAGAATGAAGACAGAATCAGAAAGAGAGCGAGAATGAGGAGGATTCCCATAGTGAGAGTAATAGCCGCAGCTGAAAATACATTCTTCATTCTGTTTTCTCATTCTCATTCTGAATCCACTGAGTTACCAACAATTGAATGTTGGTCTTTTATTTCCTTACAAACAGGTGCTTTTTGTAATTTTAAAACGTATAGTTCGGATATGAAGCACTTAAAGGTTTTATGGTTGTTAGCAAGCTTGATTTGTATTTCAAGCGCATCTTTTGGTCAGGTAAAGGCTTTGGATAAGCTGGAGATCTTGTATGATCAGGGACATTATAAAATGGTATTGCGCAAAGCGAACCGCTTGTTGGACCAACCGGATTATGATTATTCCTATAAACCTGAATTCTATAAAAGTTTGGCTTTGTTCCAATTGGCCGACAAGGGATTGTGGGCTGAGTTCCATCCGAAAGCATTGCAGGAAGCCAGAGAATTATTTAGTTTGGTATTGGCATCGCCTGATGGGATCAAGGTGTTCAACACGCATTTGAATCATGTTTCCCAGTTAAAACGGGATTTGGTCCAAAAAGCCCTGGCTTATAAATCCGAAGGAAAGCAGGCAAAATACGATGAGATCCAGCAAATTCTTTTTGGATTGTTTGACCGGATACCGGATCTGGATGTTCCGGGAGAAATTCAACCACCTGTCGTGGATGCTCCGGAAATCAAGGAAACAGCTGCAACTTCGGAAGAGCGTGAAGCAATCGTGAAATATGCAAAAAAGCAACTGGGAGTTCCATACAAATGGGCCGGGGTAGATCCGACCGGTTTCGACTGCAGCGGATTCACCAGTTTTGTAATGAAGGAGTTCAAAGTTACCTTAAGCCGAAGAGCGGAAGACCAGTACAATTCGTCTACGAAAGTGAAGCAGAAAAATGCACAAAAAGGAGACTTGGTGTTTTTCAATAATGGTTCCGGAATCTCACACGTCGGAATTATTATTTCTTCCAAGGGAGAACCTTTGACTATGATTCACGCAAGCTCAAGCAAGGGAGTGATCGTTACAAATATTGAAGATTCCGAGTACTGGCTGAAACGGCTTTATGCGATCGGAACTTATGTGAAAGGGAACTAATAATTATCAATGGTTTAATTATCAATTACCAAGGAGACTCTAGCTGATTTGCAAAAATCCCCCTTGATAATTCCAACATTTATAATTGATAATTAGATATCCCGTTCTTCTTTCTTCGGATTGAATAGAAAGATATTCATCAAGACGATCAATCCTGATATCATGGCGCTGATAAAACCGACATTCATTAAATAGGGAGACTTGTCGATAAATAGGAAAGCGACCAAACTGGTTGCCAATAAAATCAGCAGGAACCATTTTGAAAATACCCTTGTTTGGATAAAACGGTTGTTCAAATCGAGTAAATAAACATGTGTTGCAGCAAGCAAAAACAACATGTTTAGTTTCCAGGTATCCCCGATTTCAACCAACGAAAGTAAAAATGCCCCAAGTACAAGGATCTGCACAACCAATAGGGAAGTGTTGATCAATCGAAATGTCTTCGAACTGATTTTGCTTACAGTCAGGATCTGAAAAAACAGGAACAGACAGGTAATAAAAAAGGGAAGGACCTTTGTCAGTTTCCAGGAGAATTCACTCCAACCTAAGAAAAGTAGGATCAAGAGTGCCAAAAACACCCAAGCAAGTAGTATGGGCCATTTAGCTCTCATGCGATGATTTTATATATTTTACGGCAAATACACAGACATCATCCACTTGGTCCACATCGTGTTTCCAGGCATCAAAAGTGCGTTGTATTTCCTTGTACTGTTCTTCCATATCCAACTGATAAATGGTTGAAAGCAATACTTTAAAAGGTCTCGATTTGAATTTCTTCAAGCGTTCACCACCAAATTGGTCGACATACCCATCCGTGTACAGGTAAACACAATCGTTGTGTTCCAATTGGAATTCCTGGTTGTTGAATGGTTTGGCATCAATGAATTGACCGATCGGTTGTTTATTCGGTTTCAATTCAATGATTTCCCCGTTACGGATAATGACACATTCATTGTTTGCACCGGAGAATTTCAAAATTCCTGTTTTCTGATCAATGGAGCAGAGGGCGATATCCATTCCGTCCTTCACATCTGATTGGCCTTCTGCTCTAAATGCATCAATTACGATTTCACGCAGTTTATCCAGGATATCATTCGGTTCGGTCAATTTGAATTCATTGATCGCGCGTAGTAATCCGTTGTTACCGACGATACTCACCAATGCTCCCGGAACTCCATGGCCTGTACAATCCACTGCAGAGAAAATAACTTTTCCCTGAACTTCACGAGCCCAGTAGAAATCTCCTGATACAATGTCTTTCGGACGGTAGAATACGAAATGCTGTCTGAACAACTCGTTCAGACGGGTAGTTGTTGGCAAGATAGTGGATTGGATCCGTTTAGCATAATGAATACTATCCAAAATATCCACCGTTTTAGCCGTAATCTCTTCTTTTTGAATCTCTAGCTGATGATTTTGTTCCGCAATTTCTTTGGTTCTTTCCTGAACGATTTCCTCCAGTCGGATGTTTTGTCTTTTTACACGCTGAGTTGAAAGTTGGACGACCAGGTAGATCAATAAAATGAGTAAAATAACATAGAAGACGAATGCCCAAACAGTTCTGTACCAGGGAGGATGTACAATTATTTCATAAGTCAGAATTTCACTCTCAATTCCGTATGCTGATTTAGCTTTTACTTTAAAAGTATATGTTCCTTCAGGAATTTTCTCGAAGTTGGCAAAATTGAGTGCAGACCATTGCGACCATTGATCACTAAACCCTTCCAATTTATAACTGAAAGTTGTAGGTCCGAGGCAAGAGAATGAATTGGCATTAAAGATGAGCTTGAAGGAGTTCTGAGAGTAGTCTAAACCTTCCAGTTTTTTACTTTTCGAAACGTCGTAAAGGAAGCTTTTTCCGTTCACTTCGAAACGGTCGATCTGGACCTTGAATGGATTACGGTTTTTGCGAATGGCATCCAGGTTCAAAATGAATAATCCATCGTTTGCACCAACCCAGATTTCATTCGCTATTGGATTTTTCTCTACTGCAAAGACCAATCCTGCATTCTTTAAACCGGTTAATGGCCAGGCAGTCCATTGCCATTGATTTCCACGTTTTTCGAACCAGCCGAAGATGTTTTCAAACTTTCCGTCTTTTTTATCCTGGTAAATAACTACCCAAAGCTGTTCGTTGTTGACATTGATAATGCGGTGAATCGTATTCTTGTAATTCTTGGTCTTGAAAACGTTTGCAGGTTCAAACGAATCGATTTTCCCGGTTTTCTCATTATAAACAAACATCCCGTTTGCAGTTCCTACGAAAATCTGACCTTTGAATTCCTCTACGTAGAAGTTGTTATTTTGGTCTTCCTTACTCAAACTTGGAATGGTAACCGACTTGAATTTTTTAGAACTTAAATCGTAAATCCCTACTCCTTTGGAACGAATACTGAAAAAAACCTTATTGTGTAAGTAAGCTAAACTAACAGTTTCCCCACCGGCTTCACCAACTAATTCTTCGTATTCCCATTTTCCGTTTGGAAGCAATTTTAATTTTGCCAATCCGCCTTCCAACGTGAAGTAAATGGAATTAGGGTCTTTCGGGTTTTTCTCGAAAGCAATCGCATATTGGTAAGATGCCGAAACATGTTTAGCTGAGGCTGTATTCATGTCGAAAACTCCATTGTATCCGATGATCATAGACTTATTTCCTGCTCTCGTCTTAATTGTTTCAATGTCAAAAATGATCTCGTCCAGACTTCCGAACGGGACCAACTTAGTGCCTAATTCCGATTTTTGGGGAGATATGATCCCATTATGTGTTCCAATCAAAGGAATTCCTGAGTTGAAGTCAATGGTTTCGATTTGTGAGGTGACACCTTCATTCTTATGGAAGTAGGAGAGTGGAGAACCGGTTTCAATAAATTGAATTCCATTTCCCAGGCAAAGCCAAATGTTGAAATCATTATCGAAGAACGACTGGTTGACTGTGAGATTCGCCAAATCGTCTTCCAGGTTGTATTCCCGGATTATTTTCCCAGACAGATCACCAATGATCAACCCGTTGTTCTCGGTACTGACCAACAAATAATTTCCTGCTTTGGTGACGGTATTTACGAAATACTTGCTCAGACAAGGAAACTTTGAACGAGGCACGGAATCCCAATGCTGATTGTTTCCGGTTGAATTATTGACACTGAAGATCTTGCTTCTTGCATCTACGATATACCAAACATTGTCAATCTGGAAACTTCCCCGGATATTCTTAATGTGTACAGACAATGGAAGTTGCAGCTCTTTCAATTTTGAGTTCACCACATCGTAGTACAAGTAGTTTTCCCTGCGGGACTTGAATTCTGCCTTCGATTGAAAAGTTAGTAGAACACCATTCAGGATGCGACAAGAGGTTTTACATTCCAATTCCTGGAAAGCAACCGGAACATCGAGTTTGGCAGCTTTGCCATTTTTCAGGATGTAAAGCCCTTTTTCAGCAATAAACAGGATCGAATTGTCTCCCAATTCGAAAATATTCCAAACCTGTCCGATATTGTTTTTGAGTCCACCGTAGAAAACAGGGAAATAAACCAATTCCCCTTTGCTGGAATAATCCAGGTAACCAAAGTTATTATCCCGACCCACATAAACGCGGTCATCGGAAGCCAGGTATAGTTTGGAAACATAAGTTTCAGTACAGCTTTCCTGTATGGTCTTTTTGGTTTTCTCGGAATCCGTTTTGATTTTTGCCCATTCGATTCCATTGAAGGAAAGGATATCCTGTCGATTCCCGAAAAGCACATTGCCATTGGCAGATTGCAATCCCGTCCAGATCTGGCCGGCGCTACCGTAATCATTGATAGAGAAATGTTTGGTATTGATTCTTCCTTGTGGCGTAATGTTCTGAGCAGTGGAAAACACCGCGAGATGAACAGTAAACAGTATTAATAGAAGGATCCCTTTGTTTTTCAACATCTCTTTTGTTATACGATACGAATATATAAATAAAAAAACACCTGAAGTATATTTTTCTTCAGGTGTTTAGCACAGTTCAGGAACTGCAATATCAGTAGTTTATTTTTCTGCTTTTTTCCGTTGCACAAACCAAATTCCAAAGAGCTCTTGCGCCAACATTTGCGTCCCAATCACCTTCTTTTCCGGGAGAGACTTCATTCAAATCAAATCCGATAATTTTCCGACCCGATTCCACCAGCTGGAAGAACAGGTAATTGATCTGTTCCAATTCAAATCCACCGACAACCGGCGTCCCTGTATTGGGGCAAAGTGAAGGCAATAACCCGTCAATATCAAAGGAAATGTAAACGCGATCAGGCAATTCATTCAGGATCATGGAAACTTGTTCTTTCCAGGTTTGTCCTTCAAATAATCCCTTTTTCAAATCCCAATCGTAAAACGTCTTCACTCTCGGGTCCGAATCCGAAAGAAGTACTTCCGAATGTGCAATATCGCGAATTCCAACCTGAACCAGTTTTTGAAGATTGTTGCAGGATTGCAATACATTGTACATGATACTCGCATGCGATTGCTGAAAGCCTTCGTAAGCTTGTCTTAAATCTGCATGTGCATCAATTTGAAGAATTCCAAAGGATTGTCCCTGGTCATTTAAAGCTTCCATTAAACCCAACGGCGTGCTATGTTCTCCACCGAGGACTGCTACAATCTTATTTTCGGCAAGCAATTTCGTTGCACGCTCTTTCAGGTTGCTTCTCAACAGATCGGAGGTTGCATTCACTTTTTCAAGTACTTCGTGAAACGGGCTGTTTTCTTCCAATTCACCACCTTCTTCCAAAAAACCAATGTATTGAACTGTATCAATACACATCTGGTCGTTGATCTGTTTCATATCATCCGAAATAGGTGTCATGAAAACCTGCGTGTTCCAGGCTTCCGGTAATTGCGGATGATAAAAGTCCAATTGTGTACTAGCTTCCAAAATTGCTTTCGGACCATCACTTGTGCCTTTTCCATAAGAAGCAGTTGCGTCCCAAGGAACAGGAATTATCACGATATTGGCATTTCCTTCTTCAACAGGGAATCCGAAAATGTTTCCATTTGCAATTCCTACTCCATTCGGATCAAATTTCTTTGAATTATCCATTAATCAGACTTTTCACGAAATTAGGTAATGCAAAACTTGCTTTATGGATGTCTGAATTATAATATTTCAATCCTTTCGCGCTAACAAACGATTCGATCTCAGCTTCTTTTGAAACTGTTTTCGGTTGTGCACTCCCTTTTAACCCATATTGAAAGCTCCACATTCCCGTTGGATATGTAGGAACAAAGAATAAGGAAACAGGAGCATTTTCCTTTCCGAAAATATGTTGAAGCGTAATATTCAATTCCGTAAACGATTGCTCATTGAATTTTGGAGACTCGCCCTGAGCAACCAGGATTCCGCCCGGTTTCAAGATGCGGTGACAGTTTCTGTAGAATTCCACAGAGAACAATCCTTCTGCCGGTCCAACAGGATCAGATCCGTCCACGATCACCAAATCAAATTCTTCGTTTGCTGCTTCTTTGGCAAAAGCAATTCCGTCGCCAACGATCAGGTTCAGTTTCGGATGGTCAAATGAAGCAGCGATTGTAGGTAAATGCTCTTTACATGCTTTGATCACTTCTCCGTCGATTTCAACCATGGTTACTTTTTCCACTCCTTCATGGCGCAGGAATTCACGAACAGTTCCACCGTCACCACCACCAATCACAAGGATGTTCTTAGCATTTCCATGCGTAAACATAGCCGGGTGAGAAATCATTTCATGGTAATGGAATTCGTCTTTTTCCGTTGTCATGAACATATCATCCAAAGTCAACAACTTACCGTATTTAGGAGATTCCAAAATGCGAACACGTTGAAAAGGCGATTGTACATCAAAGAAAACTTCTCCGGTATAACGCAAAGACAAAGCCTGGTTGTCATCCTTATCTGTAAACCACACATTGCGTGTGTACATTTCGGGATTCGACCATTCTCCTGCTTTTTGACGCATCGAAGAAATATCGAAATCATTTCGTGTTAACAACTGAACCGCACCACGCTTCATTTCCAAAGCGGAGTAGTTTTTTGCACCAAAGCATTCCTTCAAATAATCAAATGAAATCCAGGCATCCATTTCTCCACATGTGAAAAGATCCACAGCAGCATAACCGTATTCCGGCCATGTATGAATTGCCAGATGGCTTTCTTGAATTACCACTACACCCGAAACTCCATAAGGAGAAAAGTGGTGGAATGTAGAATTAATCACAGTTGCACCTGCTTTCAACGCCGCGTCTACCATGTCGCGCTCGATCGAAGATACATCATTCATAATGTGCGGATCGCACCCCATAAACTCAACCAGAATATGGTTCCCCAATGCATTACTCATTAGCTATTCAGTATAAATTATAAAAACGAGCGCAAAGGTACTGGTTTTAGATGGTTTAGAACAGGAATAATTGAAAAAATAATGATTAGATAATAATTCCGAATTCCGAATTCCTAATTACGAATTAGGGATATTAGTTGATGCAGCGAATTACGAAGACCGGATTATTAGTTTAATTCAAGCAAAAACAGTGTGTTAGTAAGAGTTGAATAAAACACGGAGGCAAAAAGAAGTCTGTTAATTCGGCATTCGGATTTCGTAATTCGGAATTGATTTCAGCCAATCTTCTATTTGTCGAATGACAAGCTCTTTTCTTTCAAGGTGCGGATGATGTCCGCAAGATGGGATCATTTCTTTCAGTCGGTTTTCACAGGAGAAAATAATTGAATTGACCTGTTCTTCTGTCCCGTATTGGTCTTCTGCTCCCTGAATTGCTAAAACTGGAATAGTAAATGATTGAATCTCGTTGCGGATATCCCATTTTTTGAAAGCAGGTGCGAGCCAGGTATTTGCCCAGGCGTAAAACAAGGGCTTTGTTTTTTCTCCATGTATTTTATAAAGACCATCCAGTTTACCGGCTTCAAAAGCTGCAATTGCGGGATGGATTCCTGCTAATGTTTCATCTTCTACAAAGGTATGGGCAGCCATGGTAACAACAGCTTGAAGGTTTTTTGTATTCCGGGCTGCCAGGATCAGTGCAATACTTCCTCCATCACTGTGACCAACCAGGATGTATTTTTGATTGGGATTCAGGATCTCCCGAAGAACGGCTGCAGTTTCATCTGCATACTGATGCAGGTAATGAATGTCCCGTTCTCCAACTAAGGCACTTGATTTCCCATGCCCGGTGCGTTCGATGACGATTCCGGGTAGGTTGAAGGAGTTGCACAATTCGGAAGGAAAGGATTTCCATTGAATAATACTTCCCAGGGCTTCGTGAAGAAAGATTAGGATGGATTTGGAATCGGTTAATGATCCCAGATTGATCCATTGGGTATTGATTTCTGCTTTTTCTAAACGAATGATTTTTTCCATTGATTCGATGATTTTGTAGGGGTGAAAAATTTTTCACCCCTACAAACATGTTTGATAATTGGATCAATAAAAAAGGGAAATCCGCAGACTTCCCTTTTATTTAATATGATTTAAAATCAGTTCTTTACGCGTTCTACGTAAACTCCTGTTCGTGTATCAACTTTGATGATCTCTCCCATGTCGATGAACAAAGGGACTTTTACTTCAGCACCCGTTGCAATTGTTGCCGCTTTCATGGAATTCGTTGCAGTATCGCCTTTAATTCCCGGCTCTGTATAAGTTACTTCGGAAACCAAGTACATTGGTAATTCAACTACCAAAGGAACTTCATCGTTTGCATCATACAAAATATTACAAACCATTCCTTCTAATAAGAAAGCCGGTCTTTCGATCATTTTTGCCGGAATATTCACTTGCTCAAAAGTTTCGTTATTCATGAAAATGAAATCGTTCTCTTCTTTATACAAGTATTGATATTCACGGTTTTCAACACGGATGATCTCAATTTTGTGTCCTGCAGAGAAAGTATTGTCAATCACTTTACCTGTTTCGATAATACGCATTTTAGTACGTACGAAAGCCGGACCTTTTCCTGGTTTCACGTGTTGGAATTCAATAATTTGACTGATCTTGTCATTGAATTTGATACATAATCCGTTTCGAATATCTGCTGTGGTTGCCATACTTCTTTTTTATTGTTTTCGGGCGCAAATATAACCAAATATTCCTACTTTTTTCCAAGGCAAAAAAAGTAGGCAAAAATGCCTTAGTCCCAATTACAACTTACAAGCAGCCTGCCATTCCGGATTTATCCATGGAAAGGTGGGATCAGGATCCAAAATGCAAATTACAGCAGTTTTACAAACGCTGTAATTTAGCACTTTCCAGGATCAATGACCGAAATGGCAGTCTTTGACTTCTAACTAATGTTCAGAAGGACGGGTGACAGTTTGTGTACTGGGGACAATTCAAGTTTCGCGTAATTGGGATTTTTCCGCGGTTAAAGACTTCAGTAAATTGCTCAATCTCAATTCCGAAAAGTGATTATCTGTTTTTCAATTCCGGCCAAAATCATGAGAATATAAAAGGTTAATACATAAGAGAACTGCTTTTTCCAGTATAAGAATGATTATAAAAATTAACGTTTGAGTAGTGTACTGGCTAGGATAGCTCGATTAATTCGATTACTTTTGTTGTCATTATGACAGTTTTACCTTTATTTCTAAGTGATGTCGGCGGTTCGGAAATCGTTCTGATTTTGCTGGTTATATTGATGTTTTTCGGCTCGAAAAGCATTCCTGGCATAGCCCGCACGATGGGAAAAACAATGCACCAGATTAAACAGGCTACCCAAGACGTGCAAAATGAGATTAAGAAATCTACCGGTGATATGAAGACGGATTTTGATCTTCAAAAAATGGTACGTGAAACAACAGATATTATTGAAAAACCCCTTTTGGAAGAAGCTGTAAAAATGGATCAGATCATCCAAACCCCCACTCAATTTTCCAAGCCTTTCGGAATAGCGAATCCTTCTTCACCGGCTGTTACGGATGTGAATCCGGCATTAGACCAGCCTGAGGAGGAAGTTAAAAGTTAAAAGTGAGAAGTTAAAAATTTTTACCTTTTCACTTCTCAATTATCAATTAACTGGTCATTTGAAACACCAGATCCTGGTAAACCACGGCATTTCCTTTTTGAAGGTATTCAACTTCTTCAGCTCCACCAAAAGCCAGGATAGGAGTGAAGGTGAACACTTCGTGTTTTTCCAGTTTTCCGTTTTGAGTAATAGCCTCTTTAAATAAATCTTCCCGGAGCCACATCTTCCGTTCCACTACATTGGTTATGAAATCATCCAGGAAATCGTCCATACTCCAAACCAATGTCTCGATTTTCCGGTACTGGATATCAATCATGCAAACATCTTCCTCTTCTTCAGTGAGTTTCCGGTAATAGAACAATTCTCCGAACCCGCTGATTGCAAAAGGAACATAATTGGGAACTTCTCTTCCGAGCCAGGTCCAGAGATTGTCTTCGAAATCGGCCGGATTGATAAATTCTATCAGCCCATCATTGTACTTTCCGAAGCCACTGGTTTTCCATATTTCAATCAATGACCCTGGAACCTTGTTCTCGTATTGTTTGATAATCTCTTCGGATGCAGGTTCGCATTCTGCACTGGGTTGATAAACTGTTTTGAAATTTTCAAGCATGCTATAATAATTGAAAATGGATAATTGAAAAGATTAGATCTTTCAAGGAATACTAATATACTATTCTAACGAATTGATTTATAAACACCTTATCAATTCTCCATTTTGAATTTTCAATTCTGTTTAGTCTTCGTTTTGGTAAGTGTTCTCTCTCAATTTGAAATCTTTCCGTATTTCGGGATGGGAAATCTCACCACCTGAATTCCCGACTTCTTTTGCGAAGTAAGCTGCAATCACACCGATTATCAAAACAATCACCGAAGCGGGCATTGCCATTGATTTCTTCTTGAATTCAAGGAATAAGGCAATCAGTGATAAAGCCATGATTCCCCACATAAATGGCAGTAATTCTTCTGCGTGTTCTTCGTGAATATGGATCAGGGTTTCTGTTTCTTCGCTGTTTTCAAGTGTTTGCTGGATTGCATCAGGACAATCTTGTGAAATGGTTCGTTGCTCTACTGCTTCTTCAACAAAATGTTCGGCACCTTCTCCGGTTGCATCAGAAATTTGGGCAGTAATTCCTGCGATGATGAAAAGTAGTAACCCAACTCGTCGTGTAACGGAGGACTTTGCAAGAATTCCAATTAGCAGAACGATAATTCCAAGAATAAGTCCGATTATAGGAAAGTGATTAATGATTAAATGTGAGTGTGCTGCGTTCATAATAGTTTAATTTGCTCCGAAAATACAAGAATAAAATTAGAGTCCGCCGTGGCAGATGATAAAAATCTGCTTGCAGATTACGCGAATTTTTTAATCGTTCAAAAGAAAAGCAAGCCTTTCACCTACCAATGAGCCGATTGCAACTCCCATGCCGCCGAGTCGAACCCCGACAGCAGTATTCGGATTGATTTTTTTAATGATCGGTCCCTTTTCATTTCCTACTCCCATAGTTCCAGACCATCTGTAATCAATGGTGAACTTCTCATTCGGGAGGATTTTTTCTTTCAATAAGCCTTCCAAAGCGTCTTGTATCAATTCCGTTTGGTCTAAATCAAAGGTGTTTTCACCTCGAAAATCCAGGTTCCGTCCGCCACCGAATAATAACCGGTTCCCGATATTCCGGAAATAGTAGTAGCCCTTGTCCATGTGGAAAGTTCCTTTAGCTTGTAATCCTTTTATCTCGGAAGTGACTAAAACCTGCGCTCTTGCCGGATCCACTGTTAATTCTGGTAAGAGTTTCTTTGCAAATCCATTAATGGTGATTCCCAGTTTCCGTGCTTTGATCTCTCCATAAGTGGTTTCGATCACTACTCCCTGTTCGTCGGAGTTGAAATTGATCACTTCAATCCCATTTAGCACAATGATTTGCTTGCCTGCAAGTTCGCGTTGGGTTGCCAGAAGTAGTTTTCCGGTGTCAATTGCTCCTTCCAAACGGTTGAAATATCCGCCTTCAAAACCTTTGAAACCAAACTTTTCATTTACCTTTTTCTCGAAGGAATAGCAATCCTTTTTGCCGGTAATAAACTCAATCTGATAATTCAGGTATGCTAGTTTTGAGCCATAAAACATGAGTTCTTCTTCATCCATAATCAAGTCGTAAGATCCACAGTTTTCGTAATTAAGATCTTTTGCAGAAAAGCGCTGAAGCAGGCGTTCCAATCCTTCGAAACGCAATTTCACGGTGTCCCAAACACGTTCCTTTGGAGTGTTCTCCAGATCGTCCAAAAGCTCTGTCACACTGCCAAAACAGGCAAATCCGGCATTTTTTGTACTGGCCCCAAGCGGAAGATAACTGCGTTCCAAAATCACAATTTTTGCATCGGGATTGGTTCTCCGAAGTTCGAGTGCACAGGCTGAACCTACAATTCCACTTCCAACTATCAAAAAATCAATATCTTCCAAAAGCGTAACTTTTTCCCAAAAACTGAGTTGTTTAAATTGAATCATAGCAGCGAAAATGAACTTTTTTACCGATATTTGTATGAATAAGTTGAACTAATTTAAACCAAAATTAATTTCGGTTGTACTACGACTAGAATAAACTAAAAGCATGAGAGTGAAACTCCTTATTTTAATTTCCTTTTTCTTTCTGACCAACCTGGTTTTTGGACAGATGGATATTACTTTCTTCATTAAGACGACCAATTACACCACTGGCAAGAAGGAAGCCGGTGTTGCTGTTAAACTATTGGAAGGTACCAGCACGGTTTCCAATCAGACGACAGATGCCTCAGGTGAAGTAAAACTAATGCTCAAAGCGGGTAAAAAATACAAGGTTGAAGTTTCCAAAGCCGGAAAAGTATCCAGAATGCTGAATATCAATGTCGCGAATGTAAATGACGAATTGCTTCAGGGAACTTCCAAACCATCCGGACAGGCGCAAATCTCTTTGTTTGATGAGATTGCAAATGTGGATTATAGCTACATCAAAACGAATCCGATCACTGAATTTTACTTCGACGGTCAAAATACAGAATTGCAGTACGACAATATCCTGGCTGATAAAATGGCCAAGAAGATTGAGAAGATCATGAAAGATGCTGAGGGTGCTCAAAAGCAAGGCGACGCAAATTACAATTCGATCATCAAGCAGGCAGATGCTTTGTATACAGCTAAAAAGTATCAGGAAGCATTGACTCAGTATGAATCGGCAATGTCAATTAAAGGGAAAGAAACAGAGAAATATCCAAGTGATAGAATAAATGAAATCCAAGGTATTTTAAATGCCGCTAAATCGGCAAATCTGGCAAATTCCCAAGTTGATAGTGAATACAAAGCATTGATTGCCTCAGCAGACGGATTAAGAGACCAGAAAAAATATCCGGAAGCGATTGCCCGTTATCAGGAAGCTTTAGGTAAAAAGCAGGAGCAGTATCCGAAGGACGAAATAGAAAAAGCTGAAGCAGCGATTGAAGCAGCTAAGAAAGATGCTGAGAATGCGGCGAAATACGATGCTGCAATGAAACAGGGTGACCAATTCTATACTCAGAAAAGTTGGATGTCGGCTCGTGATGAATACAAAAAAGCTTTGAAGATCAGACCGGGCGATGCTCCGGCAACTGCAAAACTGGCTGACCTGGATGGAAAATTGAATGCACAGAAATCGGAACAGGAGAAAAAACAAAAGTACAATGATGCTGTTGCTGCCGGTGATGCACTTCTTGCAGAAGAAAAGTGGGCGGATGCGAAAGCGAAATATACGGAATCATTGACTTTTGAACCTGCAGCAACTTATCCTAAAGAGAAAATAAAAGAAGCAGATGCTAAATTGGCTGAAATTGCAAAAGCAAATGCGTTGAAAGAACAGATCACCAAATTGTTGGCTGAAGGAAACGTTGCACTTACGGCAAAACAATATCCGGGGGCAAAAGCGAAATTCGACCAGGTTCTGACCCTGGATAAAGAAAACGCTGAAGCGAAGGCTAAAATTGAGGAGATCAACAAACAATTGGAGTTTGAAAAAGCAAATGCAGATAAAATTGCGAAAGCGAAACAATTGATCGTAGAAGGTGATGCATTGGATAAAGCGATCAAGTACGCAGATGCGAAATTGAAATACCAGGAATCGATCGGATTGATTCCGGATGCTGCAGTTCAGGCGAAAATAGATGCAATTGATGCTAAGATTTTGGCGGAAGGTAAAAAAGCAGAGCAAAAAGTAAAATTCGATCAGGCAATAGTTGCCGGTGATGCTGCACTAGCTGCTTCCAATTTCGAGGATGCCAAGAAGAAATATGAAGAGGCACAATTGTTAGATGCTGCTTCAGTTATCCCAAAACAAAAACTGATCGAACTGGCTAAAAAGGAAGCTCAGGCAAATGCGGAGAAAGACAAGAACCAAAAATACCAGGAAACGTTTAATGCAGGGAATGCTGCAATAGCTTCCAAAGATTATACGACTGCGAGAGACAAGTTCAAAGCAGCCATTGCAATTGATGCTTCAAAAACAGAAGCAAAAGATAAATTGGCTGAAGTGGAGAAAGTCTTAGCGGATAATGCACAGGCTTCAGCCCAGAAGGAAAAGTACGAGGCAACAATCAAAGCGGGTAATGATTTCTTGGTATCCAATAAATTGGTGGAGGCAAAAAAGAAGTTTGAAGAAGCGTCGGCATTGGATCCGGGCCAGGCATTGCCTAAAGATAAGATCAAAGAAATTGATGCATTAATAGCAAAAGCTGACAAAGAAAAACAGATCACCCAGTTGTTGGCCGATGGTTCTGCTGCTTTAGCGAAAAAAGATTTGGGCGTGGCCAGAGGTAAATACCAGCAAGTACTTGCTTTAGACCCTTCGAACGCTCTTGCATCTGATAAGATCCTGGAGATTTCAAAGTTGGAAAATGACCAGGCAAGCGAAGCTCAAAAACAAGCTGCTTTTGAAAAGTTAAGAAATGAAGCAACTGCTTTACAGAACCAAAATAAATATGCAGAAGCAAAGCAAAAATATTTGGAGGCAAAAGCGATCAAATCGGATGATGAAGTTGAAAAAGCAATTATCTGGTGTGACAAGAAAATTGCCGAAGAGCTGAAAGATGCTGAATTGAACAAAAAATACAATTTGGTCCTTGAAGAAGCAAAAGGGTTGGAGGCTGCTAAGAAATATGACGAGGCTATCGCAAAATACAATGATGCGATTGCAATTAAGAATGAACAGGAACCCAAAAACCGCATTGCAGCGATCAATGCCTTGAAAGAGGCAAGTGCCGAGCAATTGAAAGTGGAGCAGGATTACCAGGCTGCGCTTAAAAAAGGAGATGACCTATTAGCTGCGAAAAAATATACGGATGCCATTCAATCCTACAATGCCGCTTTGGTTTTAAAACCATACGAGAAACTTCCAGTGGAGAAAGCTGAAAATGCCAAGAAATTGTCCGAGCAGGAAACAAGTGATGGTGATAATGCTTATCAAAAGATCATTGACGTCGGAAACAAAGCTTTTGATGAAAAGAATTATGTGAAAGCGAAAGAGATGTTTAACCGTGCGGTGAACTTCAGACCGGCAGACCAATATCCGAAACAAAAACTACAAGAGATTGTAGAACTTGAAAAAGCAGAGAAATCAGTATTGGACCAGCAAAACCAATTTGCTAAGAAAATGGCGGAAGCTGATGGATTGGCGAAAGCGAATAAGTTGGAGGAAGCGATCACAGCTTACAAAGCTGCAAAAACAATCAAACCGGATGATTTGGTTCCCGATCAAAAGATCACTGAACTTCAATCGTTGCTCGCCAATAAGGTCGATCCGGCGGTTGAGGAGCAAAAACTGTATGGAGAAGCGATGACGCGAGGAAACAATGCTGCTTCAGGCAAGGATTACAATGGAGCGATCCCTCACTTCGAAGAAGCTTTGAGACATAAGGCAAAAGACCAGACAGCACTGAATAAAATTGCTGAAATGCGTCAGATTTTGGATGATATTGCGAAAGAGAATGCGGCAAATAAAGAACTTCAAGGGTTAATTGCCACTGCAGATCAGGAATTTAATGATGGAAAATGGTCTAATGCTAAATCGGCTTATGACAATATTCTTTCGAAATTCCCATCCAATGCTTATGCCTACGAACAAAGTAAGAAGTGTGAAATTAAATTGAAAGAGACGGATCAAGCAGAGAAGGATCGTGTTTATAGAAACATCATTAGCGGTGCGGATGATAAGTTCGAGAATAAGAATTACACAAAAGCAAAAGAATTATATGAACGGGCGGTTACTCAAAGGCCAGCTGATCCATATCCAAAACAAAAGTTGAAAGAGATCCAGAATATTCAGAATCCACCGGTTGCAAAGAATGTAGTTACGAGTCCTGAAACAAATAAACTGGAATTGAAAAATCTGGGTGAACCAACGGATAATTCGTTAGTTGATGGAGCTAAAAGATTGGAACAGGCTTCGATCACCCGAAAAGGGAAAACATCCAGAAGGATGGTGGAAAAATTGCGCGGAACGACAGATAGGACCGGTGAATTGAGTGCGAAACAGAATAATTCGGCATTATCAGCAGACAGTACCTTATCAAAGATTCGTGTGGATAATTCGGTAAGGGATGCTGCGGCGGCGGAAAGAGTTCAGAACAATGTAGATATTATTGATAAAAAGACTGAAACATTGCTTAAAAGCACGGAAGAAAACCAGACGATCAAAGAATTGAATATTGTGAACCAGAAAGAGCAATTGGATGCTGCAACAGAAGCTGCAATTGTTTCCAATAGTGCATTGGATGGTGCTGCGGTAGATAATAATGAGATCCTTAAAAAATCCACGGTGAAATTAGAAAATACGGGGATTGAAATGGGGAATGAAGCGTATACGGACATTGTTAAGAACGACGTTATCTATTCTAAAATAAGAACCGGTCTGGAGAAAACTGCGATTGATGACTTGGATGAGCGCTTAGCAGAAGAAAAGAAAGTGCATGATGCTTCAATTGTTCAATCCGATCTAGAGATTAAGAACAGGGAACGATCTGATGCAAAAGTGGTGCAAACTAAAGAAGTTCTGACAAAGGTTGAAAACAACATCGCCATTAAAACAACTGATGATAAAGTTCTTTCTTTAAACAACGACAATAAGATCAAAGAGATTGAAAAAATGCAATCTTCCTTCAACCTTGAAAATGACGAGGACCACGTTGAAAACACACAGAAATTTGCAGCTAAGATCAGTGAAATGGAAAAAGTGACTACGGAGGCTATGTCAAATAGAGTAGAAGCTCATAGAGGGAACATTGATGTGATCGAGACAGCGAGAGACAAAGAAATAGAACTAAACCGTGCAGATACAACAAAGCTTACGTTAAGAATATCGAGAACAAACAAGTGTTGAACTTAAAGGAGAAAGAAGCTGAAAAGAGAAATGAGCTTCCTTCAATTGCTCAAACTGAGAATAATAAGAATTTTACTCAGATCCAAGACGCAAGTATTAAAGCACAATTGGAGTCGAAAAACATCAATGACGAGAAGATTGTAGCGAATAAAAGCAAAATCACGGCTTCTCAAAATCAGATTGAAGATAAATCCGCTGAGAATACACAAGCGACTGATAATGCGACATTAATCAGTAATTCAATCAAAGAGCTTGGAACGACAGCTAAAATTCAATCTGAAAAAGAAGAAGAAAGAACAGTATCCACTAAAAAGTCGATTGATGAAATTGAATCGAAACAACCGGTGAAAGTATCCATTGGAGCTTACGAGGTGGATTTGTCGAAATATCCGGAAGGTGTGAACCAGGAACAATTCGATCAACTTGGACCTGATGGTTTGGTTTCGGCGATTGTTACCAGAAGGGTAGTGGTGAAAGACGGAAGAGCAAATGTCTACATCAGAACCCAGACCATGGATATGGTGACCTATCAAAAAAATGGTCAGCCTTGTACCGAATTAGTTTGGCAACGAGAAACACAAGACGCTAAATTGAAACGCAATTATTAATCTCATTTAATTTATAAACATGTAGGGGCGGAATCCCGTACGTACGGGACCGCCCTACTGTCAAAAGAAATCAAAAAAAAACTGTGAGTAACTATTTTTACTCACAGTTTTTTTTTGTCCCATTTCCGTTAATTTCGATTCAAATTTAATTTCTGTTTTATGAATGTTCATTTTATTGCAATTGGGGGAAGTGCCATGCACAATTTAGCGATTGCTTTGTCCCGAAAAGGAGCGAAAGTA